>Ga0213827_1000792_pt1 | contig 21326 bp, 29 predicted proteins | sample MC6MC0898MG_FD_180669 | JGI IMG/M metagenome (GOLD analysis project Ga0213827, IMG submission 180669) | Enriched soil aggregate microbial communities from Iowa State University, Ames, United States - MC6-MC0898-MG | ecosystem: Environmental > Terrestrial > Soil > Unclassified | place: USA: Iowa...
GTCTGTCACCACCCGCCAGCTTGATCTTGGTGGCACATTCAATCGACCGATCGCCTGTGGTGGTGTGCCGGTTTTGCCGGGCGATATCGTATTGGCGGATGCTTCCGGCGTGGTGGTGCTGCCCGCGGATGAGGCGGCAGACATAGCTGATATCTGCATAGCCCGTGAGACACGTGTTGCCCGCACCATGCAGCGGCTGCTCGATGGCGAAAAGCTCGGTGACATCACCCGCGCGGTGGACAAGTTGAACGCGCGCCTCAAGCCAGGCGCAACGGAAGGAACACAAAAGTGACCCCGCTCTATGGCCAGTTGCAAGATATAACGCTGGAGGGCGTACTTTCGGTGATTGCACCCCGCACGCCTCTGGCTCCGATGGTGTTTGACAGCCCCCATAGCGGTCTGGACATGCCTAGGGGATTCCACCCTGCTGTTTCCGCAGAGCGAGTGAGAATAGCCGCAGACACCCATATCGATGATCTGTTTTCGTCGGCATGTGATGTCGGTGCGCCGTTATTGAGCGCGCGTTTTCCCCGCAGTTTTCTCGATGTGAACCGGTCCTTGCTCGATATGGACACCCAGCTTGTGGACGGTGATTGGCCTCATCCAGTGCGTGAAAGCGCAACGGCGAAACGCGGCATGGGGTTGATGTGGCGTTACGCCTGGGGCGATGAGCCAATGTATGCGGCACCCATGAGTGTGGCGGAAGCTGAGACGCGGATCGTCACCTACTGGCAGCCCTACCATGAGCATTTGGCTGGCCTGCTGAATGCCGTCTACAGCCGGTTTGGCCGTGTTTATCACATCAACTGCCATTCGATGACCCCCGTTGGCCATGCGATTTCGTCTGATCCGGCGGGAACGGTGCGGGCAGATATTTGCCTTGGCGATTTGCACGGCGGGTCAGCCTCCAGCGAATTTATAGCGCTGATCACCGAAACTCTTGAAGCGCAGGGGCTGGTCGTTGCGCTCAACAAGCCTTTTCGTGGGGCGGAACTGGTTGCAGCCTATTCGAATCCGGCCCTTCAACGCCACAGTGTGCAGTTTGAAATTAACCGCAAGCTCTACATGGACGAGGCAACTCGCGAGCGTAACGATGGTTACGAGGCATTAAAGGGCGTGCTTGCCCGTATGAACCGCGTGCTGGCTGATTACGCCAGCCAGCAACCACCGAAAAAACTTTAAAGGGAATTGTCTCATGTTCGTCCAGCAAAAGGCCGTGCCACTCAATTTTTATCGCCGTGGCCGCACACCGATCTTTGCTTCGCGCATGGATCAGCGCTTTTCGTGGTGCTGCTATATTCCCGAAGGATATGATCCGGCCGGTGAAACCGTGCATCCGCTTGCCGTCCTTGTTCATGGCAGCCTGCGCGACGCTGATATCCTGCGCGACGAATTCATCGACTTTGCCGAACAGCATCAATGCGTCCTGCTGGCACCGCTTTTCCCGGCGGGTATTGATGATGCTGATGATCTGCACAATTACAAACACATGATCTATCACGGTATTCGTTACGATCTTGTTCTGCTGGACATGATTGATGAGCTGGCGACGCGTTACCGTGTCGAGAAGGAAAAGGTGTTGATGCACGGCTTTTCCGGTGGTGCGCAATTTGCCCATCGTTTTTTCTATCTTCACCCGCGCCGACTTCGTGCCGTTTCGGTGGGTGCACCCGGTACCGTCACGCTTCCCGATGATCGCGCCAATTGGTGGGTCGGTTTGAACGGCATGGAAGAGATATTCGGCCAGCCCATTGATATCGACGCGATGCGTCAGGTGGCCGTGCAGCTGGTGATCGGTGACGCGGATGTCGAAACCTGGGATGTCACCGTCGGGCCAAAATCACCCTTCTGGATGGAGGGCATAAATGATAGCGGTGAAACCCGCGTTGAGCGTTTGCGCGCCTTGGAAAAGGGCCTGAAGGCGGTTGGTGTCGAACCGCGTTTCGATAGGGTTGCCGGCATCAGTCATAATGGCACCGGTATTCAGCCGCCCGTCAAGGCATTCTTCTCGGCAGTTCTCGAAGGCTGAGGAACTATCGGCTTGGCCGGAGACTACGACGTCGATCAGTCTTCGGGCCGAACAGATGTGGCGACCCATCGCGCCACATTTTTTATGCCCTCGGGTTGACCAATCGTGACGCAGCGTGTGTTGACCGCAAACTCGGGTCTGTCAACGGTTACAGTAGCGTGTTGCGTGCCGATCGTTGCGCAGAAATGAACTTGGTCCGCGTTGGAAATGCCGCTCTCCGTCTTATGAAGTGTCACCGCCCCTGTTGTGCCGCGCTGTCCTGCCCATTCCAGCAGCGCGATTTCCGCCGTCTGTGCAGGCGCGTCGTAGGAGGGGTTGCCGCGATAGGCGGGCAGGTAGGGAGTGCCCTGTTCAAGGCAGGTGAGAAAATCGCCAACCTGCGATGGCTCTAGTCGGCTATAGCGGGCTCTGTGCGGCAAAACGACAAGTGAGGCGGCAAAACGGCATCCGCCGAGATGGGTGGATTGCAGGATACGGAAGCGACTTGGATTTGCTGCCTGTCGCAGGGCCTTCCATGTCGCAAAGCCGTAACGGGCGCAGCAAGGGTCCTGCTTGCCATCGGTGCAGCACACGATGGTCATGCGTGGGTCATGTGTACCGTCAAGCACGCCTCCACCGGCAATATGCAGCAGCAGCCGTTCGGCTTCCTCAGGTGTCACATGGTCTCTGACAATACCCTGATGCGTGAACCCAACGTCGTCGCCATCCACCAACGCAACGTGAATGCCCGCCGCATTGGCAGCCAAAATTGCCTGCCCGAGCCCTTCTGGCATATTGTGCGATTTGATGCGTGGCACACGCCATTCACCGCGCGGCCAGTGCAGCAGCACATAGCTTTTTGACGATGGGCCAAGTCCCGACGCCGGTTCGCCGCGCTCAGTGCACAGGTCACGACAAAAGATACGTGCAGCCATCTGCGATCAATCCCCGAGGCGGGCAGGGCGCGCCTCGCCACTGACGGAAGAACGGCTGAGATGGCGGAAGAGGATGGCCGAAGCCAGCTTTCGGTCATCGCTTTTGATGGCTTCGAGGATTGCCAGGTGGTCTCGCGCCGCCTTGCGTACGCCCGCTTCACTCAGTTCAGCAAATTCCGCATATTCCGTCATGCGCCGCAGGCTGTTTTGGCGGTGGATCGCCTGTTCGAGAAAGCGGTTGTTTGCCCAGGAAACCACGGTTTCGTGGAAGCGGGCATTTGCCTCAAACCAGGCCGATCCTTCAATCGATGCCAATGGGGCGTTAAGCAAAGCCGTCTGTTCACTTTCCAGCGCCAGCAGCATCTCCATGTCCGCCCGGAATGTATCTTCCATTACGGCGCCGCATTCGATGATGGCGCGGAAGGCGTAACTTTCATTGACCGCCTGACGGTTGTCTAGGCATTCGGCAAAACGCCAGCCGTGCCCGTCACGCCTTTCTGCAAGTCCTTCAGCAGACAGGCGCATGAGCGTGCGGCGCACGACGCCGCGTGACGTGCCGAAGTGCTCCAGCAATTCTGTTTCGGACGCTTCGCTGCCGATCAGACCGTTTGCTCTCGCATGCATAATCTGCCTGTACAGCACATCCATCCCAGATGGGGGCACAACTTCTTCAAAGCGATCATCGCCGGTTGGCACTCGCACCAACACAAAACCACGATTATCGGTTTGCGCTAGAAGACCCTTTTCAGAAAGGAATTGCAGTACCTGTCGAACTGGCGTACGCGAGATGCCGAATTCGCGGGCGAGAGCCGCATCCGAGATCTTCCCACCGATTGGCCACTTACCCGCACGGACAATCGGTATCAGTTTTCGAACAACTTCAATCTGTAAAGGACTAAGAGCGCCGTTCGCAACACTCTTTGAGCCTAGGATGCCACTTCTCATAGCCACTTATTACACGCCCAATCTATAGAATGATTTATGCGTCATCATAATACAAATCGACTGTCAATCTGAAGCGAATAATCGGTTGTAAGCCACTTTTCGTCGCCTTTACATTTCGCGAAAGCAGATAGTCGCTTGGAGGGTTAATTCTAATGCCGGACTGGACGCCATATCGACTTATACATAGATCAGGCAACTGAATGAAATGAGCGCGGTTATGGGGAGGTTTTATCACTCTCGTTAGCCGTCAACTACACCCAACTCGAAGTATGGCGTCAACGATGAACGGTAGCCGCAGGAATCGTGTGTTGCGAGCCCCCGCAACCAATATTCCAAAAACCCCTGGCATCAGCCGCGAAGGTTTCGCGGTATGGGCATGAGCACAATGCTCACACAAACGGGTCCTTAATTCGCCACAACGACGGGCCTCAGTCAGCAGCCAGATATTCAACCGAGCGAAATTCTTGACTGCGCAAGTGCGCCAGGTCTTCATCCAGTTGGCTAAGTCGCATCATATGTGCGGTGATCTGTAATGAGATGATGTGCCGGTCGTCTATAGAGAAACGTTCCCACCTCTTGAGATTGTCGATGACCTCAATGAGGTCGAGACGTTCTTGTTCAAGTTTCTCCAAATTCCAGATCATCGCAGCCGGCCTCCCGATTTGACTTGCGTGAAACGTAGCATGGCCGGATCGGTTCAAACCGATAAGATTTAGCGTAAATTTTATCTAAATTGTAAGTTGCTCCGAGCTGCGGTTGGCGTGCTTAAGCAAATCCAGGGGATCCGTCAGCTAGCCACCGCGCTTGGTCGCGAATAGTGTCGTCGTCGAACACATGGAACAGGCTTGTGCCGATCCAATGCCTCCAGCGAACACCCGCATCATCCGCGAAACCTTGCCGCGCGGCAACGGGAGCTCGAGGTGCGGCTGAAAGTGCTGCTTGGCACATGGATTCTCAACCAACTGTAAAAAGCCGGCGGATGGAATGGATGTGCAGATGCTGCTCCACTTACTGCGGTGTAAGCTGACGCAGATGGCGCTGCGTGATGCCGATCGTGCACTGCTTGGGGATTTGCTCAAAGGGGAAATCGTGGGTGAGGCTGGCTGATCTTTAGCTGGAGGGAGAAGGAGCGTGTCCGGTCGCGTCCGGGTCCTGGTCCTGGTCGGCATGTTCAGTCATTGTGGTGGCATTGCAACTGGCCAACAGGTGGCCCGTACTTGCCCACCCCTGTTTGTCGCTTCCCGCCTTCGGAAAAGGGACAAGAAAAAAGCCCGGCACAATGGCCGGGCTTTTGCTGTTGCTGTCCGGGTGAATCAGAATTTTACGCCGAGGCCGACGCGTATTGCATGCTGGTCGACATCTGCATTGATTGCAGCGCCGCCGAAATCGAAATCCTTGTCGCCGAAATCGGTGTAACGATACTCAACTCGTCCGAACACCATGTCGGTAAACGCGTAGTCGAGACCAACGCCGACGGTGTAGCCGTTGAACGTTTCCTTCACGTCGGCAATGCCCGGAACTTCCGCGTAGCCGCGAGCATAGGCCCAGCCTGCGGTACCATAGACCAGGGCACGGTCAAATGCGTAGCCGACGCGGCCACGAACCGAACCCTGCCAGTCAAACCCGTAGTCAAAGCCGGTGCCAAGGATAGTGGCGGAATCATCGCCCCAGTTCTTTTCGAAGTCTGCTTCGAGGCCAACGACCCAGCTGTTGCCAAGGTCGTAGTTGAAGCCGACGAAACCACCGGCAAGAGCGCCGTCGAAGTCTGCGGACGTTTCGCCGGGAAGGCCGACGATCGAAGCGTCATTGTTGTTCCAGCCGTAGCCGGCCTGTACACCGGCGGTAAATCCGGTCCAGCTGAACAGCGGCGCAACGTCTGCTGCCGGGGCTGCAGGAACTTCTGATACGGCATCGGCCGCCATTGCAGTCGATGCCGCAAGCACGAATGCGATAGTCGATACGATTTTCTTCATAGGCTCTGAACTCCCTTACATGAGAGATCATTCATATGCTTTTTTCCTGAAATATGATGTAACCTTTGTGCAACGCCCGCGACCTCAGCAGCTGTCTCCATAAATTTGAGGCTGCCCGGCTTCAGCGAGCGTCTCGTGCAATCACACTCTTTCGGGTGATTTTTCTGGGGCTGGCGGGCCACAGATACCTTCGCCCGGTGACGGCCGTCAGCCGAGCTGGCGCTCAATTGCGGCCTTGTCGATGACCGACCAGACCCTGCGGATTCTTGTCTGTTCGAAGTCGTAGAAAACATGCTCGCAGAACTGAACGCGCCGGCCATTGACTGGAAGACCCATGAAGGTGGATTTGGGAGTGCAATCGAATGAAAGCCGGGCGCCGATCCGGGTCACGTCGCTGACAAGGATCTCTGCCTGAAACCGAAGGTCTGGAATATCAGCAAAGTCCCTGACCAGCATGTCGCGATAGCCCGACAGGCCTAACGCCCGGCCGTTGTGTTCAACAGTATCGTCGACGAAAGTGCCGAGCTCATCGAAGGCCTGACGGTTGAGGCAGTCGAGATAAGCTAGGTAAATGACGTTAAGTGTATGCATGTGTTTGTCCCCTGTCGACGTGGCGAATGACGTCCTTGGCCCTTGGCTTTCTGGATCATGACGGTGCGGGTCAAGCTGTGATGAGATCGCACCTGCCATCATCCAGTCGGTACAACACATCCTGCGGAACGGGCAGTTCGAGCATCTCCAGCTTCGAAAGTCCGAGAAAAACACCCCGAAGAATCCGCCCGAACAGGCCATGGGAAATGGCGATCGTCGGATGCCGGAGATCCGAGATCCATGACGTCGCGCGCTTGCAGGCGTCATCAAAACTTTCGCCATCCGGTGCCCTGAAATACCAGTCGAATGCGTTGGATCCTTCAAGGCGCCCAGGAAATTCGGCATCAATCTCAAATCGCGTCATCCCGTCCCAGGATCCGGTGGTGACCTCAACGAGCCTGTCATCTTCGAAATACTGGAGCGTAACCTCGGCCAGGACCCGTTCTGCTGTCTGTCGCACGCGCCCTAGCGGACTGATTTGCATCCGGAAAGACTGCTCATCGTCGCAGAGAGCGTCACGGAGCAGGCGTGCGACTTGATCTGCCTGTTCGATACCGCGCGCGGTCAGCGGCGAATCCTGTTGCCCCTGAAACCGGCCAAGACAGTTCCAGACTGTTTCGCCGTGGCGCAGGAGATAGATTGTCGGGACAGCCACGCTTGCTTCACCTTTATGTTCGTAATCGATTGCCATCGCTCGTGGCATCAATACGGAAACGTGCCGATTGCAGCCCATTGATGACCGCCTGCAAGGCCTGATCCCTGTCCTTGCCCGACAACGATAGTACATTGTGCTCGAAAGCCCCGAGATTGGCGAACTGGGCATGAAGATCGGCCACGACCAGCGGATCGCGGAGGCTGTCGCCGCCGCGAGCCTGACAGCGTTCGATTGCTTCTGTTACTGTCGTGCGCAGCACGATGTAGTGCAGCGGGCATGCAAGCGCCAGGAAGGCCGGGAGCCAGTCCGGTCGCACGACGCCATCGAGAATGACGAAATAACCCGCCTCGGCATAGCGACCTGCGACATCGGCGGCGATCTGCATGATCATGCGGTTTTGTTGAACGGATTCGGGAAGCCAGGGATCGATGCGGCCATGCTTGATGTATCCCCACAGATCATCGCTATGAAAATGAACCTTTGGCACGCCGCACAAGTGCGCAAGGGCTTCGGCGATTGTGGACTTGCCGGAGCCTGGGTGGCCGGAGAGAAGCAGGATATGGCCGCGAAGATCGTCTGTCATGGTCGTTCACTCACCCGGGGCAGGCATTCGGCGGCTGATAGTACGGTCACCGGCCAAAGTTGCCAGGCTGGCGTTTCTTGTCCTCGCCGGTAGACGGGTGAAAGAACCCGCCCTATCTGGCAAAGGTTGTCACCAGGTATGCGGACGCCAGAAGCAGGCTGACGATTGTGAAGAATATCAGGGCCGCCGCCAGTTCATCAAACATGCCTTCGCGTTCATTGCGATTCCAGTCGTAAGCCAAAGCCAACCTCCATCGTTGTTGTGAGAGGAGGGTGGTCGCGTATGGTTAACGAAAACCTAAAATCATTAAGCTGAATTTCGCCGGTACGAAGTGCCATTGACGGCGGGAAGATGGCACATGGCGTCAACCGGCGGGTTCGGAAAAGCTGACTCCGGTGTTGCTGTCGAGGACGATATGCAGGTCCCGGATCATGCCGGCTGCCTGCAGCAGGGCGTTTCGCACGTCGTCGTCGCTGCGCCATCCGTGTTCGATGGACAGGGCGACGGTGTGGATGTCGACGACACTGTCGCGACCGGGACCGGAGGGGATTCCGATCGTTTCGCGCATGTCGCGGATTGTCGTTACCGCCCGTTCAAGCATGCGGCGCTTCTGATAGTCGTCGAGGTTCTCGAGCCTGTTGGCGTCGCGGACGAGTTCGGCAATGAAACTGTTGGTCAGGGTCATGGTATAAGGTTGCCGGGTCGACCAGGCGGCGTCAACTGAGAACCGGCAGCGTGGGCTTCGGGCTGCGGTTTTAAGGTGTTGGCGTGATGCCAGTGCATCAGGGCCCAACGCGCGGCGAAATGGATTATACCGTTTATCATTGTGATGCTTATGATTATATATCATATAATTAAGTTGTTTTTCGGATGTAAAACATTAATACGATGGTAATGGCCGGTGTATCAATTTATCGGGCAATGATGATTAAACAATAGGCCCGTGAGACGAGGCAAATACCCTGGCTCCTGCCAGGTGCGATCCCACAGAGATTCCCGATCAGGATGATCTGGCGCGATCAAGTGTAAGACTTACCGATCGGGAAGCGTTTCCATGATTCTTCGGAAAACTTCCTGTACGGTAAGTCAAGCTATGGAGGTTGACGATGTTCAGGTCCGCGCGTGATTTCGGCGCTGCTATCAAGGAGAGACGCAAAGCACTTGGCTGGACGCAAACCGGTCTTGCTGCCCGTTCCGGAACGGGGGAACGCTTCATCGTCGAGCTTGAATCGGGCAAGCCGAGTTGCCAGCTCGAAAAAGCCCTGATCGTCGCACGCGCAGTTGGAATCGATCTTGGCGATCTCAAGACGGTCCAGACTGTGCAAGTCGCATCGGACGATGACCTCGGCTTTTTGCCGATGTTTGGTGCTGATCAATGACAAACATCTACTACGAGACCTTGCCTGTCGCCCATCTGACTTTTGAAGGCGAATGGCGGTTGGACTATGATCCGGGCTGGGAAGCACGCCGCCCGGCCTTTCCGGTGTCGCTTACCATGCCGCTGCGTTCCGGATCCGTAGGTGCAGCGAAGCTGCTTCCCTGGCTTGCCAATCTGCTTCCGGAAACCCATCTTGCCGAGATCGGTCAGCGCCTCAAGGTTTCCCCGCAAGATATTGTCGGTCTACTTGCTCATATAGGACGTGACACGGCGGGGGCACTGTCGATCGGGGAGCCGCGGAAAGCTGGCGTCAACCTCCTGCCGGTGCCGGACGAGCAGGCGCCGGAGCGTATTCTCAATGAACTTCCTGCCAAACCCTTTCTGGTCGGAGAGCGCGGTGTTTCTATGTCCCTGGCGGGCGTTCAAGAGAAGCTGCCGGATTTCAGTTCCGGTCGACGGGCTGATTTTGCTGATCAGAGCGCATATCGCGGCCGTCGATCGGATCCATACCGACGACACTCCGGTCGATGTTCTCGACCCTGGACGAGGAAAGACCAAGACCGGGAGGGTCTGGGCCTACGTCTTCGATGGGAGTGGCTATCAAGATCCCCGGCCCGGAGCGATCGCTTATTATTACAGCCCTGACCGCAAGGGGGTGCACCCGGCTGAACATCTTTCCAACTTCAGTGGCGTGATGCACGCGGACGGGTATGCTGGTTACAACAAGCTCTACGGCAATCAGATCATAGAGGCTGCCTGCATGGCGCATGTACGCCGCAAATTCCATGACGTGATCAAACTCAAGCCATCACCGATCGCGCAGGAAGCGCTGTCGCGCATTGGTGCTCTCTACGATATCGAGGATCGTATCTGTGGTATGTTGCCTGACGAGAGGCGGGATTTGCGCCAGCAGCATGCCAAACCCATCCTGGACGAGCTGAAAGAGTGGATCGAGGATGTCCAGACAACACTGCCACAGAAACAGAAGCTGGCGGAAGCGATGCGGTATGCGCTGTCACGATGGGCAGCATTGAGCGTCTATCTTGATGACGGCCGGGTTGAAATCGACAACAACATAGCTGAGCGTGCCATGCGACCACTGGGAATTGGCCGAAAGAACTGGTTATTTGCGGGCTCCGACAAGGGTGGTGAGCGCATCGCAAATATCCTGAGCATCATCGAAACCGCAAAGCTTCATGGCCACAATCCGGAAGCCTATCTGACCGATGTCCTGGCCCGGATCCAGGATCATCCCAAAGAGCGACTTGAAAATCCGCTGCCTTGGAACTGGACGCCGGCAAACGCTCGGTGCGAGGCTGCCTGATAGCACGCTCGAGGTTCATTTACACACTCAACCAAGTCGCCGGCATGATCGGCGAGAACCTCGAACTGATCGAAGAAGTGACGGCCAACTCGGACAACATCTCCGAAGGCGAACTGGTTTACGTCAGCGATGGCACTGAAGATGGCACGAAGGGTCTGACCGAAAACGGCATCAAAGAACTTCAAAGCCTACTTGCCGACATCAGGACGTGGGACGGCGGTATCCGCGAGTTCCTCATCGACACACAGTGCGATCCTGAAATAATCGACCGCATCATGGCCGATGAGATGAAGCGCGGCCTTTAGATTCCATCTCTCGAAACCCGAAAAATGCTTTCGCCGGACGCTCACAGTTTGAAGGGGTCAGATCACTTATGATCCCTGGTGGGAAGAAGAGGAGAATTCGATGAAGGCCTCGAAGTTTTCGGAAGCGCAGATCGCATTCGTGTGGAAGCAGGCAGAGGATGGCATGCCGATCGGCGAGGTCTGCCGCAAGGCAGGAATTTCGGACGCGACTTTTTACAATTGGCGCAAAAAATACGCGGGTTTGATGCCCTCGGAGATGAAGCGGCTGCGACAGCTTGAGGAAGAGAATGCCAAGCTGAAGCGGATTGTTGCCGACCTGCCGCTGGACAAGGCCATGCTGCAGGATGTGTTTTCAAAAAAGCTTTAAGGCCTGCCCGCAACCGCAAGCTTGTCGACACGATCAAGGCGGACTGGAAGGTTTCGATCCGGCGTGCATGCTCGGTGTTGAAAGTCGAACGGTCGCTCTATGTCTACAAGTCCACGCGTAGCGAGCAGGCCGAGTTGAAGCTGAAGATCAAGGACATCTGCCAGACGCGGCTACGCTACGGCTACAGGCGTGTGCATATCCTTATCAAGCGCGAAGGCTGGCCCGTGAACCCGAAGCGAATCTATCGTCTTTACAAGGAGATGGACCTCCAGCTCCGCAACAAGGTTCCCAAGCGCCGGGTCAAGGCGAAGCTGCGGGCTGACCGCACGGAGCCGACCCATTCCAACCATGTTTGGGCAATGGATTTCGTTCATGACCAACTGGCCTGTTGATTTGCACTGAGAGCTGACCCGGGATTGCGCGTCATCCTTGACCAGCGAACTCGCGAGGCGGCTCAATTCGGTATGTTGGTCGTAACGCGCCATGGCGACTGCGGGCGAAGGAGCGGCTATCATTTGACCACTAACGCTTACGGGATTGACATTTCATACCAAGACGAGCGTTTCGTTTGGGGCGGGACCTCTTTTTAGTCTGTGCGTTCACGAGAGTCCAAGTAAGCGCCGAGACACAATAGGGCGATGGCGATCACTGATATGAATATTCCCCAAGCGATATAGTAGTAAATAGCGTCTTCAATACCTATCAAGGTCGGCGATATATAAATCGCCATACCCAGCAGGCTGATTATCATCGATGTGGCAGCACGGACCCGACCTATTTCTTCATTTTTCGCCAAAATCAATATGCGACCATCGCAAATCGCTCTGCCCAGTGCGAACATGCCGCCGAGAAGCGCATACAGAGTCACAAGAAGCGGGACGCTTCTGGAAGTTGCAAATGCGACCATTACGATCCCAACCAAAGCCAGAATGACAAGCTCCCAACGGTGAGCAGTGAAAAGCTTTGTTTGAGCAGCCGCAGTCACAAGAATGGCTCCGCCTCCGATTGCCCACGCTGCCTCGAGAAGCCCATATATGTCGCTGCCTCGCCCGAGAGTGTCTTTGACGAACCCCGGTACGAGCACATTTGCCATCTGAGATGCGGAGAAAAACAGGCCAACGTTCAAGATGGTGAATGTTAGAGCCCGTTGACTCCGCATCGCCCGAAGTCCTCTTTTCCACCCTGCGATAACATCATGTGGGTTACGTGAGGGTTCATTTTGATAATCGGGGAAGAAGCGGTTGATGATGATGAATTGAATCGCCATCAGGATGACCATTATTAGGACCGACCATATGGTTGGAAAATAATGGAGCAAAACTCCGCCGAGTCCTGTGCCACTTAAAATACCTAACTGACGGCAGATTGAAACTCGGATCGAGAGTTTCATACGCCGCGACGCGTCTACAGCCAATTGCGTGATGCCGTCCAAAGCACCTGCGTTAAGAACCGTCCCCAGTGAAAATAGGGTGGCGTAAGCAAAGAGCCACGGGGCAGGGGTACTTACCAGCACCCCAACCGTCAAAGCGGCCACGCCCAAAAACCTTAAAGCTTGTCCTCGGCGAATGACGGACAGGCGGTTTTTGCTGTCAACGATCACCCCTGCGTAGATGGAGAAAATGAAAGAAGTCGCGCTGCTAACGAAGAACAACTGTCCGACCAGTGATATCGACCCTTCTACCGCCGCGACCCACGAGGTTACGACAAGGCTGAGTCCGATGGTCGCGAAAGACGCGAATGAGAAAGCCATAATTGCGGCTTCGATTTTCGCAAAATAACGCAGATGCTGAACAAGTCGGGTGGAACGCGTTTGCTTAGCCAAAGTCGCGCCTGTTTTAGAATTCAACAATTGATATTGTTTGCCGACCCACTGGTATCGGCAAACAACGATAGCGAAAAAATCGCCATTTTACTGTATCACATAACCGGTTTTCGCCGCGTCCGTCGATACACTACGAAGGTAGTTTCGAGTTTCTTCATGCCCCAAAATAGGATCCTGAAAAATGTCGCGTGCATGAAAGCCACTTGAATTGTTCAACACGATCATCCGTCGAGATTTTTGTTCGGCCGCATATCTAAAGGGGTTGCGAGCAATAGCAGCTTGGAAAGCCTTCAGGCGCGCGGTGTAATCGTCATCGGCGTTCTCTTTCCCTGCAAACTTCCCATTCATGAAGGTTATGATGCTTCCATCTTCATCCTCGCTGAATATGGCGGTTTTCACCTTGCGCTCGACGACAGAGCCAATTTTGGAGCCACTTTCGCCGTATATCGCAGGAGTGAGATCGAAGGTGAAATCATCATCGAAACCAATTCCTTCAACGTGCTCTTGAAGGTTGTCTATAGATGAGGCCGGAACCCAGTAAAAATTCCCGCAGTTCCGGTAATTGATGAATGTATTGTATATCGAAATGTATCGTGGAACACCTAACGTTTTGCCGTGGATGCGCCCATCTGAATGAAAGTCGAGAATATCGGTGGGAGAGATATGCAAGAGGCCTGCATCGTTAAGGGCCTTGTTGCTCTCATAGGATGCACTGAACATCGTAAAGGGAGTGTGGTTTTCGACGTCCTTAGAAGGCTCCATGAGTACCGTTGTAAGGGCGACGGATACCAACGCGCCCGCTATCGCGTCGTCAGTAAGATCGTCATAAATTGGCGGAACGTCGACAGCGGCAATTCCGCACATCTTGTCAGAGATACGCGCGTTAATTTCCGGAATTAGATCTGAAAAAGAAGCTGCAAACTCATCGGAAAAATGCTGCAGGGTCTGAGTGTCCTTTGTGTCGCCAAGAGATCTCAATTCGCCGTCAATCTCTAGAACTTCACGGCAAAAATGCCGCAATTGCTCACGGTCCAGAACAAAGGAAGGTGCTTCAGCATAAGCGGAATTATGTGACATCAGGAGCTGTCCTTATTCTACGCAACTATGTTGAAAGGAAAGACAGAGAGGGGCCGAAAACGGCCCCTCTCCTCACAATTAAACGGTATCGGTGCATTCCGGGCGCGTCAGGCTGGGCTTTACATCCTTCGCCAAACGCTTCATCGAGACTGTCAAAACGGGTTTGTCGTTCTTGCGATCATCGTTGGTTTGCATCGTATACTCCCTTGTGAGCAAAATCTCTTGCTCGGTTCGGTTTCTAAACAGCCAACCACTGGCTGCGGATTTATCCAACCCGAAGTTTAATTTTTAATCGAGTGCAGGATGTCGGGGGTGCCTTTTCGCCGTGTCGCGAGTTCTTGCGGCCATTTTGTGGCCATGAAAATAGCGTTAAGGGCGCCTTCTGCGTCGTGAGCATACAAGGTGATCAATCACGTGTGCGGCCTAACCAATGGTTATTTTGCTCCGGCGCAAACGCGAGCGCTTTCGCTTTTCCAGCACTGCCCGTCGCGCTTCATTTCGCCCAGTCGCGTGTGGGCGTGCGTTGATCCCGGCGTTTCATTCCACCAGCCGTCGGCGACGTCGCTGTCAATCTCGATGATGGCAAAGTAACCGTTTGCCTCCATCACGAAGCTGCCAGACTAGTTGCTATAGGGCCCCCAGTAGCAGGCACCATCTATTGCTTTGGTCCCGTCGACTTCTAGAACGCAGCCCTTCCGATTTGGAGGCGTTTGCTTCGTCGCAGGATAGTTGCTCGCCTTTTCCGTCTTTGAAGCAGGTTTGTTGAAACATGCCTGAAACTGGGAGAAAGGCGCTACGGCATTGGCAAGGCTAATGGTAACCGTCTTGCCATCAAGGTCGGCGATTTCTAGTTTTTTGCCTTTCTTGCCTTCATCGAGGATTTGCGGTGAGATTTCGTAGAAGCCGTGCCAGCCGAAATAGTCTTCTAGATCGCCATTGGACATTTGGGCCGTCTTGTCGTCGACCTGCCAAGACGCGCGAACAGTGCCGTCAAAGTTTCCATTCTCAACAAACGCAACGAAATCCTTGCCCGGTGCACCCATGAAGCCAACCTGTTTCGATTCCACAAAACACGTATCGCCCCAATCCTCCTCGCGTTGTTCAAAGGTCCAAGGTGATGTTGAGGCGGCGGTGGCAGCGACTGACTTCACTGGTGGGTTTTGAAGCATCACACTGCGGTTTGCAGGCATTTGTGCGGCTGTTCTGGCATCATCACCTGACGGTTGCGCGAATGGCGACGTGGACGAAGCCTGAGGGGCCTTGAACAGTGATTGGCCAAGCCCGGTTAAGGTGGATATGCAGGTATCGAAGCCAGTCCCGAGCGCTATCGCTTCCGTATAGGTCGTCACCGGCACGCGCCATGGTGGCTCATTTCCTTGGAAAGTGATTACCAATTGCGCTGGCTTGTTTGTCTGTTCCCAGAATGGTGGTGACCTTGAAACCACCTCCATCTTCCGCAACGCCCTCAGGAATTTCCCGGTAGAGTTCATCGCCGTTGACCACCTTCGAAATGAACTGAATGTTACCTGCCCATTCGGTGCCAATCCTGACATTCGTTGTCTGGCCAGCCGGAAGGTTCCAGTTCTGTTTGGTGAGGCGCAGCCGTGCGACGATTTTGTCGATGCCGATCAGCGTGTGTTTCGGCGTGGAATATTGACCCCTCGGAAGGCGGATCATCATGCTCGAGCGCTATATTGCGAACACATCGGGACCATGGAGAGGAGCAGTCTTCTTCCTAGCCATGTTCCGGGGGTGAACTCGAATTTTGTTTAAATATGTATTTTGTTATTCAAATACAGATAATTGAGATTGTTTATAAAAGTATTTTGTGAGGCTTATGGCATTTTCGCCGCTGCTGAAGTAGCGCACTCTTGCTACAGGAAACTTGTCGCGCGCGGAATGTCCGCGTCGAGATCCCGATCGATAACGTTATAGTCGTTCTCTGAAAATTCGGCGTTATTTTCTGTTTGCCTGCTGATCCACAGTATGCACTGTGAAATATCGTCGGTTTCGACAACAGGCTCTTGCCTGTCAGGCCCGACCCACATCAACACGTACCGCAATGATAATGCTCCAGCTTGATTACACGGCAAATTTAATATCGAGCTTACCCCAGGTTTGCGTACCCCAATTGGGGTATGTCTGGCTGATCAGGTTCGGGTTTGCTGCAGGACGCTTACTGATGTCGTTAGGTGACGATAAGACGGATCAGAAATGCAACGAGTATCTTGCCGGGGATTGAGCGCGCACATCGGTCCGGACCGTCGTAGAAGCCCCGTTGCGCCTAGAGCGTGCCACATGCTCCAGGTTGATGGCTTCGGGAGGTTGATGAGAAACGGGCGGCTTCCAGCTCGACAAGTGTGTCTTTTCAAGTACGCACGAAAACAACTTCTGGATCTGGTGCTGTATTCTGGCTATACAAATATACTTTGGTGGGTGAGGGGGAAAATGCCGGTTGATATCGCGGTTTTTCATAATCTGCTGAATCGGTTCCAGGATGCAGCGCTGGAGCCCTCGCGTTGGCCCTCGCTTCTGGAGCAGATTGCTGAGGCAACTGGCGCCGGCGGCATCAATGTCATGGCACCGGCAAGCTCCGGCTCGGTCGGAGGTGTTCTTTTCACCGAGAGTTTATCCTCGATCATGGAAGCCTATATCAACGACGGCTGGAACACGCGAGACCACCGGGCGAAATTCATACCGTTGATGAAGCGTAATGGAGTTGTCCTCGAGGAGGATTTCGTCCGTAAAGGTGATCTGGATAATCTCGAATACTATAAATTCATGGCGAAGCATGGATTCCAGCATACAGCAGTCGTCAATTTTTCCTCAGGTGAGGACGATCTGTTTTTCGTTCTGCAACGCAGGCTCGGCGATGGCGGGTTTGGGAACGATGACCGGGTTCACCTCGCTAATCTCAGAACCCACCTTCAGATGTCCGCACGGATCATGGCACTGTTTTCGGCTGGCGACATGAGAGGACGACTGGCCGCGTTTGAGCGTGCAGATGTTGCGTGCGTTTTCTTTGACCATCGTGGTCATGTGGTAGCGGCTAACCAGAAGGCGGATTCGCTTCTCACCGGGGATGTCAGAATAGCGCATGGAAAAATCAGGGCAGCGTCGTCACGGGAGACAGTGGTCTTTGAGACGATGCTGAACAAGGTCATTCGATCGAATGATCTGGCTCACGGCGAAGTCGTGACGTTGACCCGTGGTGAGAAGAGGCCGTTGCTTGCGCGGATCGAAAGGGCTGGGCCAAATTTGCGTGACGTTTTCGCCAGGTCGTACGCGATGGTGCTGTTCGAAGATGTGAGTGATAAACGTTTCATTTCATATGACGTGCTTCATCATCTGTTTGGGCTGACGCCGTCTGAATGTAAAATTGCGGCACTTCTTGCCGACGGTGCCGACCTGAGAACCGTCGCCGGTCATTGTGGAATTCAATATGAAACGGTTCGTACCCACATTCGGTCAATCCTTCGTAAAACCGGGACCGACCGACAGGCGGAGCTATGTGTCCTGCTTGCTGGCATTCGGCTAGGCTGACACGCAAGGCTACCCCAATATACGGTGCTCGGCCGCATGATGCTGATGCCTGGTTTTTTGCATCGTGCAAAAGTCATTCCAGATCCTGCTTATAGGCCCGTAGCCCCGGATCGCTCAGGCATTGTTGCACGAGCCGCAGGCTTTCGGTGTAGAGAGCCACACCCGCTTTTGCTGTGCCGCAAATGCCGATTGCATTCCGGGCACGTGTTGCAAACGGATGGATCTTCTCACTCATATACGTGTCCGAGCAGATGTCCTTGCCAAGTACCGCGTGTTCGCTTGCGGCGAAAGCAATCAGGGTTACGGCGCTGGTTCGGATGAATTTTTTAAATTGCATGTTTGAAGTCCCCAAGCTGAATTTTCGCATCTGGGAAGCTTGCGTATTGTCCGCGTCCTGGATGTGAGCGGTTAGAGACAAACAAAAAGACGGAGCTGTCGCATTCTCCAATTAGGGTACGATTATGGTGCCCGTTTATGATGGTGTCTGGCGCATCGTCAGCGCATCGGGCGAGGGATATAGCCTTGCGCTGAGGAATGATTCATCCGTTCAGCGAGAGGTTAGAATGAACTGGCGTGTAACTTTTCTTATCCTTATGTCATCACTTTCCGTGTTTCCTTTTTCCGGACAGGCCCATGCACGGTGTGAACTGGCCCCGGCTAACGGTGGCCGATCTTACGGGTGCGGCGGTGGCTCTGCGCAACGACAATCATCTGGAGCTGATGCAGCCGCATTGCTGGGGCTCGGCATTGCTATACTGAACGCTCTACCGGAACCCGAGGACAGACCTGTACAGACATTTCGTCCACGCTCGTCGGATAATATCGATCGGATGAGCCGGGCATTTGGCAGAGCAGGCGCAATTGCCAACGCTGCAAGTACGCCCGATCCCAGACCGTCGGTTCAGAGGCCGATTAAGAATGGCCAGGCACCTTACGCGAATGATGATTGCGTAGCATTTAAACAGCGCAGTCGGGGCAGGATCGATTGGGACTACGTTGACGTCATCAACAAGTGCAATATCCCCGTACAAGTCGTCATGTGCTACTATATGCTCGGAGATGAGCGAAAATGTGCCGGAAAATCAGCTTGGGGTACGACATCAACAATCGGTTCTCGTGGGAAAACCGTAAGCGTCTCGGACACCCGTTCGCACCCATACAAAGTAAAGTACTTTGTATGTGACATGAGCGGTGTGCGCAACAACAGCAAACTGTGCTTGCGACCCACGGTGTGATGTATCATGGGCAGCGGTTTCTGTACGAGGAGCCGCTGACTGTATTTTATTATGTAATTCAAATTTTTGTATTGAGATATACTACTTAATACTCGGTACGGTTCTTTCTTTTGCACCGGCTCCCGGCGGCTGAGTTATTCTGCCACTTTTTCCAACACGGCTCGAAAAATTTGGAGCCTATCATCACGCTACAGTCCGCGAGCCCGTCATTATCACCAAGAACGGTCGGCGTCGCACCGTTGTGATTGCCTATGAGGACGATATGCGCCTCGCAAAGCGTGATCGCCGAGTCGAACTTTCGACGACGCTCGGCGACGATGACCTCGCCGCCACTGAAGCATCGCAGATGGAGCCGGGTCTGGAACATCTCAACGCCGAACTGTTGACGGACATGCATTCTGCCGACTGAACCAAAGGTCGGCGGGCTGTTCAGATATTCGCACCTTTGGCATTGGCACGTCGGACTTAGCGGGCAGCGTAGGCTCTCTATTTCCCGCGGGGAATGTTCGACGGATCGAGCAACTCCGCGTATGCTGGATGGACCGATCTTCTGAAGATGTTCAATCAACTCCCACCTTTTGGGGGTAAAGTCATTTTCCTTATAACGGCTTTATATGTGTCGGCTGCCGGATTGCCGCCAGCGGCGGTCTCCGGCGGCGATTGGCTCAGTCAGGTTGCCGTTGCTTATCTGGTGCGGGATGTTTGTTGCTGCAGTTGATGTGGTTTGAGCGTCCGTGCACTCAGTACGATCCTTTCTTTGGCGCTGGCTTCCGGCGGCTAAGTTATGCCGCTACCTTTTCCGGCATGGCTCAAATCACCGACTTGCGATTTATTTAAATGCTATTATATTGGCAGTAATGTCATTTATTTGTATTTGGGTGATAATATGTTAGCATTTAGGATGGCATCCCCGGTGGAAGTTATCAGAGGTTTGGCGGACAGAATGAAGCGCCGACGGATTGAGCATGGATTGACCCAGCGTGAACTGGCTTCGAGATCGAATGTGTCCTACGGATCGTTGAGGCTATTTGAAGAAACCGGGAAAATTTCGCTCGAGAGCCTTGTGAAAATTGCGTTTGCCCTTGAGGCGGAGGCGGAGTTCGAACGCTTGTTTCCAGGTCGGCCGCCGCAGAATATCGATGATGTCATTGATCGTCCTCTCAAGCAGCGTGTGCGCAGGAAATGAAGTTCAAGCCAATCCAGCAGATTAAGGTTTATCTGAATCTCGAAGGGAACGAGAGGAAACTCGGTACCCTCGCCTGGAGTGGCAAGGAACGGAGGGCTTACTTCGAGTACGCGGCGGAGTTTCTGACATCGCCCCTTTTGATTTCTCCATTCCATATGATGGCGGCCACGGGGTTGATTGCGGCGCCTCGCGATCCGTTCGACGGGCTCCATGGGCTATTCAACGACAGCCTGCCTGACGGGTGGGGTCGTCTGTTGCTGGACCGCCGTCTACAGCGAGCGGGCATTGATTACACCCGGCTCACGCCGGTTGACCGTCTCTCGGCGGTGGGCAGAACGGGAATGGGGGCACTCTCATACATTCCGGAATTGCCAGACGATCAGAAACAACAGGCCGTCACTGATCTCGATTGGTTCGCTGATCAGGTGGAGTTGGTACAGACGGAGATGGACATCGCCGACATCGATCGTTTGCAGGGCGCACAGGGCGGATCCGCGGGTGCACGTCCGAAGATTATGATCGGCTTCAACCAAGTGGAAAATACCTGTGTTCTGGACTACGGCCAGCCGTTGGGCGCGGGGTTTGAAAGGTGGATGGTCAAGGCACCTAGTTCCGATGATCCGCGGGAGATTGGCGCTGAAGAAAGAGCCTATGCGCTTATGGCGGTAGCTGCAGGACTGACGATGGCTGACACGCAGCTGTTGGAGACCCGGAAAGGAAGGCGGCTTTTCGCGACGAAACGTTTTGACAGGACACCTACCGGCAGGCTCCACATGCACACGGCAAGCGGCCTGTTGAATGCCAGCCATCGTGAGGCGAGTGTGAACTATGAGCAACTTCACAAGCTGACCCATATGATGACCCGCGACGCTGCGGAAGTCCTCAAGATGTTTCGAAATATGGTGTTCAATGTCTATGCCAGAAATCGCGACGACCATGCTAAAAACCATGCATTTCTTATGGACGGGAATGGTAGGTGGTCTCTGGCACCCGCATACGATCTTACGTTTTCGTCCGGGCCAGGCGGTGAGCACAGCGCTGCAATAGCCGGGGAAGGTAGAACCCCCGGCATGTCTCACCTTTTGGCGGTCTCCAAAGCGGCTTCGATCCCGGATCAATATGCCAGGGAGGTTATAGAGCAGGTTCGAGAGGCCGTAGATCGGTGGCCCCAGTTTGCGGAAGAAGTTCGGCTATCCAGATCCCGTACTGCTGAACTCGACAAATTCCTGAATGGTAATCGGCTGGCTGATCGGCAATTTTAGTGGCCCTTGGCGGCGCTCATCGGTTTAGGTGAACGTCAAGCCGACCCTTACACGCCTTTTATGATGTCGCAGATACCCTTGCGGATGACGTCCTTGTCGGCGATCTGTCCTGCCTGAATGTTGAAAACAGCATCGAT
>Ga0213827_1000794_pt1 | contig 21242 bp, 19 predicted proteins | sample MC6MC0898MG_FD_180669 | JGI IMG/M metagenome (GOLD analysis project Ga0213827, IMG submission 180669) | Enriched soil aggregate microbial communities from Iowa State University, Ames, United States - MC6-MC0898-MG | ecosystem: Environmental > Terrestrial > Soil > Unclassified | place: USA: Iowa...
TTTGAAACGCTCTGGCTACGGCAAGGATTTGTCCAGCGACTCGCTGCAGGACTACAGCGTGGTGCGGCACATCATGGCCCGTCACGGCAATGACCTGAAATAACGCTACTAAGCTAATAACAAGCCGAAAAGGCCAGCTGCATCACGTTCAACACTGCCCCGACCATAATTTAAAGAAGAGGGAAACCCCATGTTCGTGCACAAGACCGCATTGCTCAGTGCAATCACCACCGCGCTGCTGGCCAGTGCCAGCCTCCAGGCCGCCGAACCGCTGAAAGCCGTGGGTGCCGGCGAGGGCCAACTGGACATCGTGGCCTGGCCTGGCTACATCGAACGGGGCGAAAGCGACAAGGCCTACGACTGGGTGACCGGCTTCGAGAAGGAGACCGGCTGCAAGGTCAACGTCAAGACCGCCGCCACTTCCGATGAGATGGTCAGCCTGATGGCCAAGGGCGGCTACGACCTGGTGACCGCCTCCGGCGACGCCTCGCTGCGGTTGATCGTCGGCAAGCGTGTACAGCCGATCAATACCGCGCTGATCCCCAACTGGAAAAACCTCGACCCGCGCCTCAAGGATGCCCCCTGGTACGTGGTCAACCAACAGACATACGGCACCCCCTACCAATGGGGTCCGAACGTGCTGATGTACAACACCAACGTGTTCAAGACCGCCCCCACCAGCTGGAACGTGGTGTTCGATGCGCAGAACCTGCCAGACGGCAAGCCGAACAAAGGCCGCGTGCAAGCCTATGACGGCCCGATCTACATCGCCGACGCAGCGCTGTACCTGAAAACCACCCAGCCGGAACTGGGCATCCAGAGCCCCTACGAGCTGACCGAAGCGCAGTACAAGGCCGTTCTCGACCTGCTGCGCGCCCAACAGCCGCTGATCCACCGCTACTGGCACGACACCACCGTGCAAATGAGTGACTTCAAGAACGAAGGTGTCGTGGCTTCCAGCGCCTGGCCCTATCAGGTCAACGGCCTGATGAACGAGAAACAGCCCATCGCCTCGACTATTCCGAAAGAAGGCGCCACCGGCTGGGCCGACACCACCATGCTGCACGCCGAGGCCAAGCACCCGAACTGCGCCTACAAGTGGATGGACTGGTCGCTGCAACCCAAGGTCCAGGGCGACGTCGCGGCCTGGTTTGGCTCGTTGCCTGCGGTTCCGGCGGCCTGCCAGGGCAGCGAACTGCTGGGCGCCGAAGGCTGCAAGACCAACGGTTTCGACCAGTTCGAGAAGATCGCCTTCTGGAAAACCCCGCAGGCTGAAGGCGGCAAGTTCGTGCCGTACAGCCGCTGGACCCAGGACTATATCGCGATCATGGGCGGCCGCTAAAAGTCATTCCGGTAGCTGCTGCGCGTCGATTAGTCGCGCCCGGGCAGTGCTCGCCTCCTCACGTACTGACGTACGCTCCGGGGGCTGTGCGCTGGCCGGACACGACTAATCGCCGCTCGCGACGCTCCCGAAACGACTTTTCCACATCCTGAGTTTTGTCAAAAGCTCAACGGTTTACGCAATAACTGTTTTTTCAGAAGTCCAGGCAGGGCCGCTGCGACGGCCCGCGCCTTTTTGGAGCACCGCACCATGACGCTTGCAGTCCAGTTCACCAACGTTTCCCGTCTATTCGGCGAAGTGAAAGCCGTAGACCGGGTTTCCATCGACATCCAGGACGGCGAGTTCTTTTCCATGCTCGGCCCTTCCGGTTCGGGCAAAACCACTTGCCTGCGGTTGATCGCCGGCTTCGAACAGCCAAGCGCGGGATCGATCCGCATCCACGGCGCAGAAGCCGCCGGCCTGCCGCCCTATCAGCGTGACGTCAACACCGTCTTCCAGGACTACGCCCTGTTCCCCCACATGAATGTCCGCGACAACGTCGCCTACGGCTTGAAGGTCAAGGGCGTGGCCAAGAAGGAACGCCTGGAGCGTGCCGAAGAATCCCTCGCCATGGTGGCCCTGGGCGGCTACGGCGAGCGCAAGCCGGTGCAACTGTCCGGCGGCCAGCGCCAGCGTGTGGCCCTGGCTCGCGCGCTGGTCAATCGCCCGCGGGTGCTGCTGCTCGACGAACCCCTGGGAGCGCTGGACCTGAAGCTGCGTGAGCAGATGCAGAGCGAGCTGAAGAAGCTGCAGCGCCAGCTCGGCATCACCTTCATTTTCGTCACCCACGACCAGACCGAAGCCCTGTCGATGTCCGACCGCGTAGCGGTGTTCAACAAGGGCCGTATCGAGCAGGTCGACACCCCGCGCAACCTATACATGAAACCGGCCACCACCTTCGTCGCCGAATTCGTCGGCACCTCCAACGTGATCCGCGGCGACCTGGCGCAACAACTGAGTGGCAACCCGCAGCCCTTCTCGATTCGTCCGGAGCACGTGCGTTTCGCCGAAGGCCCGCTGGCCAGCCATGAGATCGAAGTCAGCGGCCTGCTGCACGACATCCAGTACCAGGGCAGCGCCACCCGTTACGAGTTGAAGCTGGAAAACGGCCAGACCCTGAACATCAGCAAGGCCAACAACCAGTGGCTGGACACCAGCGCCCAGCACCAGACTGGACAACGCATCAGCGCGCGCTGGGCCCGCGAGGCGATGACCCCGCTGCACGACACCGTCACGAGCGGGGTTTGAGATGAACACCGTGACCATGACACAAACACCTTCGGGGGGCTCGCCGCTGCGCCGGTTCTCCAACCTGCTGTACCGTCGCCCCAACCTGTACCTGTCGATGTTGCTGGTGCCGCCGCTGATCTGGTTCGGCGCGATCTATCTCGGCTCGCTCCTGACCCTGCTGTGGCAGGGCTTCTACACCTTTGACGACTTCACCATGGCGGTCACCCCCGACCTGACCCTGGGCAACTTCGCCGCGCTGTTCCAGCCGTCGAACTTCGACATCATCCTGCGCACCCTGAGCATGGCCATCGTGGTATCGATCGCCAGCGCCATCGTGGCCTTTCCAATTGCCTACTACATGGCGCGCTACACCACCGGCAAGACCAAGGCGTTCTTCTACATCGCGGTGATGATGCCGATGTGGGCCAGCTACATCGTCAAGGCCTACGCCTGGACCTTGCTGCTGGCCAAGGGCGGCGTCGCACAGTGGTTCGTCCAGCACCTGGGGCTGGAACCGGTGCTGCAGTTCGTCCTGGGGATTCCCGGGGTCGGTGGCAGCACCCTGTCCACCTCGCACCTGGGACGCTTCATGGTGTTCGTGTACATCTGGCTGCCGTTCATGATCCTGCCGATCCAGGCTTCGCTGGAACGCCTGCCGCCGTCCCTGCTGCAAGCCTCCGCCGACCTCGGGGCCAAGCCGCGCCAGACCTTCATGCAGGTGATCCTGCCGCTGTCCGTGCCGGGCATCGCCGCCGGCTCGATCTTCACTTTCTCCCTGACCCTGGGTGACTTCATCGTGCCGCAACTGGTGGGCCCGCCGGGTTACTTCGTCGGCAGCATGGTCTACGCCCAGCAAGGCGCGATCGGCAATATGCCGATGGCCGCAGCCTTCACCCTGGTGCCCATCGTGCTGATCGCCATCTATCTGTCCATTGTCAAACGCCTGGGGGCCTTCGATGCACTCTGAGAAAGCTTCTTTAGGTCTGCGCATCGCAGCCTGGGGCGGGTTGGTGTTCCTGCACTTCCCGATCCTGATCATCTTCCTGTACGCCTTCAACACCGAAGACGCAGCGTTCAGTTTTCCGCCCAAGGGTTTCACCCTGAAGTGGATCGGCGTGGCATTCTCGCGGCCTGACGTACTGGAAGCCATCAAGCTGTCGGCCCAGATCGCCGCCATCGCGACCCTGATCGCCATGGTCCTCGGCACCCTGGCCTCGGCGGCGCTGTACCGGCGCGATTTCTTCGGCAAGCAAGGCATTTCGTTGATGCTGATCCTGCCGATTGCCCTGCCGGGGATCATCACCGGCATCGCGTTGCTGGCGACCTTCAAGACCCTGGGCATCGAGCCAGGCATGTTCACCATCATCGTCGGTCACGCGACCTTCTGTGTGGTGATCGTCTACAACAACGTCATCGCCCGCCTGCGCCGCACCTCCCACAGCCTGATCGAGGCCTCGATGGACCTGGGCGCCGATGGCTGGCAGACCTTCCGCTACATCATCCTGCCGAACCTCGGCTCGGCGTTGCTGGCCGGCGGCATGCTCGCGTTTGCCCTGTCGTTCGACGAAATCATCGTCACCACCTTCACCGCCGGCCATGAACGCACCTTGCCGCTGTGGCTGCTCAACCAGCTCAGCCGCCCACGGGACGTGCCGGTGACCAACGTGGTGGCGATGCTGGTGATGATCGTGACCATGCTGCCGATTCTCGGTGCCTACTACCTGACGCGTGGCGGTGAGAGCGTGGCGGGTAGCGGCGGTAAATAAACGGATAACTGGAGGAACCCGATCCCCTGTAGGAGCGAGCTTGCTCGCGATGATCGCAAGCACACCGCGCTTAACCAGACTGAACGCGTCATCGTTCACGTCCATCGCGAGCAAGCTCGCTCCTACAGGGGCAAGGTTTCAGCAGAAAAATAAAAGCTCCAACGAGGACATATCCATGCAAACCAAACTGCTGATCAACGGCCAACTGGTGGAGGGCGAAGGCCCGGCCCAGGCCGTCTTCAACCCGTCGCTGGGTCGTGTGCTGGTGAAAATCAACGAAGCCAGCGAGGCCCAGGTCGACGCCGCCGTACGCGCTGCCGATGCCGCCTTCGACAGCTGGTCGCAGACCCCGCCCAGGGAACGTTCGCTGTTGCTGCTCAAGCTGGCCGACGCCATCGAAGCCCACGGCGAAGAGCTGGCCAGGCTGGAATCGGACAACTGCGGCAAGCCCCTGAGTGCGGCGTTGAACGACGAGATCCCGGCGATTGCCGATGTGTTCCGCTTCTTTGCCGGCGCCAGCCGTTGCATGAGCGGCATGGCCGGGGGTGAATACCTGCCGGGCCACACCTCGATGATCCGCCGCGACCCAGTCGGGGTGATTGCCTCCATCGCGCCGTGGAACTACCCGCTGATGATGGTCGCCTGGAAAATCGCCCCAGCCCTGGCAGCCGGTAATACCGTGGTGCTCAAGCCGTCGGAACAGACCCCACTGACCGCCTTGCGCCTGGCCGAACTGGCGTCGGAGATTTTTCCGGCTGGCGTGCTCAACCTGGTGTTCGGTCGTGGGCCGACGGTGGGTAGCCCACTGGTCAATCATCCGAAAGTGCGCATGGTGTCGCTGACCGGCTCGATCGCCACCGGCTCGAACATCATTTCCAGCACCGCCGACAGCGTCAAACGCATGCACATGGAACTGGGCGGCAAGGCGCCGGTGATCATCTTCGACGACGCCGACATCGACGCGGCCGTGGAAGGCATCCGCACCTTCGGTTTCTACAACGCCGGGCAAGACTGCACCGCTGCCTGCCGCATCTATGCCCAGGCCGGGATCTACGAACGGTTCGTGGAGAAACTGGGGGCCGCGGTCAGCAGCATCAAATACGGCCTGCAGGATGATCCGGCCACCGAACTGGGCCCGCTGATCACCGCCCAGCATCGCGACCGCGTCGCCGGTTTTGTCGAGCGTGCGGTGGCGCAACCACACATTCGCTTGATCACCGGCGGCAAGACCGTGCAAGGCGAGGGTTTTTTCTTCGAGCCGACGGTACTGGCCGATGCCCAGCAGGACGATGAGATCGTCCGGCGTGAAGTGTTCGGGCCAGTGGTCTCGGTGACCCGTTTCAACGATGAGGCCCAGGTACTGGGCTGGGCCAACGATTCGGACTACGGCCTGGCGTCTTCGCTGTGGACCGCCGACGTCGGCCGCGCCCACCGTCTCGCCGCGCGTCTGCAATACGGCTGCACCTGGGTCAATACCCACTTCATGCTGGTCAGCGAAATGCCCCATGGCGGCCAGAAACTGTCCGGGTATGGCAAGGACATGTCCATGTATGGGCTGGAGGACTACACCACCGTGCGGCATGTGATGTTCAAGCACTAAGGCTTTAACAGCTTCGCGAGTTCCCACCGGGTTCACCGCAGTCCAGGTGGGAGCATCGCGAAGGCGTTACCCAGGTCTCAAGGCAGAGACCGGCAGTACGCACCACCCAGGCGTCACCCCCAAAACAACAATGACCACCGATCCTGGTGAGCCCTCCCGCCCACCACGGTTTCGGCCATCCGAAATCTGCCGATTTCCCGGAGCATCCACGCCATGAGTGCATTACCCGAACACTCTCCCGCCGTTGCTGACAGCGATGCCGAGCAGCTACGCAAACTGGGGTACACCTCCAACTTCAATCGCAGCATGAGCCTGTGGGAAAACTTCGCCCTGGGCTTCACTTACCTGTCCCCGGTCGTCGGGGTCTATACCCTCTTCGGCCTGTGCCTGGCCGCCGGTGGCCCACCAATGTTCTGGGCCTACCTGCTGGTGGGCTGCGGCCAGATGCTGGTGTGCCTGATCTTCGGTGAAGTGGTCTCGCAGTTCCCGATCTCCGGCGGCGTCTACCCGTGGGCCCGACGCCTGGTGGGCAAACGCTGGGCGTGGATGGTGGGCTGGATCTACTCCATTGCCCTGTGCGTAACCATCGCTGCCGTCGCGGTCGGCGCCGGCCCGTACCTGGCAGCCATGCTCGGCTTTGAACCGAACAACAACACCAACATCATCATTGCCCTGGTGCTGACGCTGTTCGCCACCCTGGTCAACCTCAGCGGCACCAAGGTGCTGGCGCGCATTGCCATGTTCGGTTTCCTCTGCGAACTGATCGGCGCGGTGATCGTCGGCGTCTACCTGTTGCTGTTCGAGCGTCATCAGCCCATCAGCGTGCTGTTCAACACCTTCGACATCAGCGTCGAGGGTTCCTACCTGCCGGCGTTCCTGACCGCCTCCCTGGCCGGGATGTTTCTTTACTACGGCTTCGAAGCCTGTGGCGACGTGGCCGAAGAAACCCCCAACCCGAGCAAGCAGATTCCGGTCGCCATGCGCATGACCATCTACATCGGCGGCATTGCCGCGATGTTTGCCTGCCTGGCCCTGATCCTGGCAGTACCGGACATGCAAGCGGTGATCAATGGCACCGACAAGGACCCGGTCACCACCATCCTCAACAACGCGTTCGGCCCGGTCGGCTCAAAGGTGGTGATGGGCGTGGTGATGATTTCCTTCATCTCCTGCGTAATCAGCCTGCAAGCGGCGGCCAGCCGTCTGCTGTATTCCTACGCGCGTGACGAAATGGTCATCGGCAGCGGCCTGCTCAAGCGGATTTCGCCGAACACCCAGGTTCCGGTTGCCGCCCTGTTCGTCTCCGGTATCCTGCCGGCGTTGATCATTGCCCTGGGCTTTTTCCTACAGGACGCCGTCGCCACCATCGTCAGCTTCGCCGCCATCGGGATCTACCTGGCGTTCCAGATGATCGTGCTCGCGGCGCTCTACGCCCGCGCTCGCGGCTGGAAACCCAGCGGCAAGTTCACCCTCGGGGCCTGGGGCCTGCCGGTAAACATCGGCGCGCTGGTCTATGGTGTCGGGGCAATCATCAACATGGCTTGGCCACGCACGCCGGATGCGCCGTGGTACGTCAATTACGCGATGGTGCTGAGCACGGCCATCGTCATTGGCCTGGGCCTGCTCTACATGTGGCTCGGCAAACCCTATGACCATGGCACTGCCCCAGCAGGCGACGCCTGGAAAGTCAGCCGGTAACGACAACGCCCTGCCCCATGTAAGCGGGTCAGGGCGACTAAAAAACCACCAAGGATTGAACATGGATATCACCCGCCGCGACTTCCTCAACGGCGTCGCCATCAGCATTGCCGCCGGAATGACCCCGCTGCAACTGCTCCAGGCCGCCCCTGACGGCCGCTACTACCCACCTGCCCTCACCGGCCTGCGCGGTAGCCACGTCGGCTCGTTCGAACTGGCGCACCAGATGGGCTGGGAGAAAAAGGTCTTCGACACCGACCCTCTGCCGATCAGCGAAGACTACGACCTGGTGGTGGTCGGTGGAGGCCTGAGCGGGTTGTCCGCTGCCTGGTTCTACCGCGAAAAACATCCCAAGGCACGTATCCTGATCCTGGAAAACCACGACGACTTCGGCGGGCATGCCAAGCGCAACGAGTTCTCCGCCGGCGGACGGATGATCCTCGGCTATGGCGGCAGTGAAGCCTTCCAGTCGCCCAACCACCTCTACAGCAAGGAAGTGAACGGCTTGCTGAAGAAACTCGGGGTCGACATCAAGCGCTTTGAAAGCGCTTTCGATCGCCAGTTCTACCCCGGCCTGGGCCTGTCGCGCGCAGTGTTCTTCGACAAGGAAAACTTCGGCGAAGACAAACTGGTGACCGGCGACCCGACTCCGATGGTCGCCGACGACATCGCCCCCGACCAGTTACACGCCCGGCGCATTGAAGACTTCATCAACGACTTCCCGCTGCCGCAGGCCGACCGTGAAGCCCTGATCGCAGTGCACAGTGCCCCCAAGGACTACCTGGCCGGCCAATCCACCGCAGACAAAACCGCCCACCTGGAACGCACCAGCTATCGCGACTTCCTGCTCAAGGACGTCGGCCTTTCGGAACAGGCGGTGAAGTATTTCCAAAGCCGCACCAACGACTTCATGGCCCTGAGCATCGATGCTGTAGCAGCGTATGACGCCTACAACGTCGGTTTCCCAGGGTTCGCGGCGATGAACCTGGAACCGATCAGCGAAGAAGCCCAGGCGGAAATGGAAGAGCCCTACATCTACCACTTCCCCGACGGCAACGCCTCGTTGGCCCGCTTGCTGGTACGCAGCCTGATCCCGGCAGTGGCCCCCGGCCACACCATGGACGACATCGTCCTGGCACCGTTCGACTACAGCAAACTCGACCAGGCGAAAACCCCGGTGCGCATTCGCCTCAACAGCACCGCGGTCAGCGTGCGCAACGTCGGCAACGGGGTGAACATCGGTTACAGCCGTGGCGGACAACTGAGCCAGGTGCGTGGCAAACACTGCATCATGGCCTGCTACAACATGATGATTCCCTACCTGCTGCGCGACCTCTCGGCCGAACAATCCCACGCCCTGAGCCAGAACGTGAAATTCCCGCTGGTGTACACCAAAGTGGTGATCCGCAACTGGCAGTCGTTCCAGAAACTGGGGGTCCACGAAATCTATGCCGCGACCCAGCCCTACAGCCGGATCAAGCTCGACTACCCGGTGAGCATGGGCGGCTACGATCATCCCAAGGACCCGACACAGCCAATCGGCCTGCACATGGTCTATGTCCCCACCAGCCCCAACAGCGGCATGAACGCCCGCGACCAGGCCCGTGCCGGTCGAGGTCGACTGTACGGACAGACCTTCGAGGTCCTCGAAGCCCAACTGCGCGATCAGTTGCAACGCATGCTCGGTCCGGGCGGCTTCAACCACCAGACCGACATCCTGGCCATCACCGTCAACCGCTGGTCACACGGCTACGCGTACTTCTCCAATAGCCTGTACGACGATGCCGACGAGAGTGAAAAACTGATGAACCTGGCGCGTCAGCCCGTGGGCAAGGTCAGCATCGCCAATTCCGACGCAGCCTGGAGTGCTTACGCCCATGCTGCGATCGATGAGGCGTACAGGGCGGTAGGTGAAGTGGGCTAAGGTCCGACAAACACTGGACGGGCAAGACATCTGCTCATACTTCCCCGCAACCCTCTGGCATCTGCCCCGCTAAGGTTATCGACGACCGGCGCACGTACCGACGGTTGACTGAGGCACAAGCGAAGCCTAGGGTGTATACCTTGTTTACAGCGTATACATTCTTTGCAGGAGAGCCCCATGGCTTCGCCCGTTTTGTCTTTTCGAGTCGAAGAGGTCCTGGCCCAACAGCTGGATCAACTGGCTGCCGCGACCGATCGCGACCGGCAGTACCATCTGAAGCGTGCACTGGTTCGTTATGTGGAAGCCGAATCCTGGCATCTGCAAGCCATCAGCGAAGGCATTGCCGATGCCGACGCTGGCAAACTGACCGAACTGGACGCCGTCAAGGCTAAGTGGGCGAACCGTGCCGAGAGTCGCACTGACCGAAAAAGCTGAAAGTGATCTGCAGGCCATACATGAGCATTACAGTGGCCTGATCAGCATGGCCGCCGCCGACGATGTAGTGGCCGACATCTTCGACAAACTGGAGCAGCTGCAACGCTTTCCCGGCTCTGGCCGTCCGTCACAGGTCCCGGATGTGCGGGAACTGGTGCTCAACCACATACCCTTCGTCGTGCCCTATCGCCTGGCCCAGGGTCAGGTCCAGGTTCTGCGGATCCTGCATCAGCGCACCGAGCGTCACCAGCACTGGTGACGCTCTCCCCTTCAGCTACCAGGGGAGAGTTCTATCTCCTTCTTCAGAACCGCGACACACTGCGCATCGCCTCCACCAGATAGCGCATGGCAATCCGGTCACTCTCCGAGAGCTCGCGATAACGCTCCAGCAGTTTTATCTCCTCTGAACTCAACCGGCGCGATCGCCGTGAAAGGCCCATATCTGCAACAAAACCCAACCAACCGATGATGCCTTGCGCTTTAGCCATGGACGATGTCCCTCTGCATGTGATGAAACCCTGGTTACTCCATCGCCCTGCTGTTGCTCCAACCTGCGCCAACCCATGGGCAAGGGCCGGTCATGAACCTAAGGATAGAAACAAAAAATCCGTTGCGAGGTATTTTTAGAGTAATTAGTCAAAAAAATGAAAACGCTTATTTTAAACACTGCACCGGACAGACCTTGAACCCCAACCGCGACCTGACCCGTCGCAGTTTTGCGCAAAGTGCAAGCCAATCAGTTTGCGAGTTATTTCGAACCCTTTAACTTGCCTGGCATCTGTTTAAACTCCCATGCGTTTGGCCGAAGGCTTGTCCGAACCTCTATTTCTGATCCGTAACGCAGCCAGGAACGCCGCGGGATCGTCCAAGACAGGTTGTCCTATGCACCGCAGGAATTTGCTCAAGGCCTCCATGGCCATCGCCGCCTACACCGGTCTCTCGGCCACCGGCCTGCTGGCCGCCCGTGCCTGGGCCGGCACGGCTGATGGTGAGGCACAAGCCTTCGATTTCGAGGCACTGAAGGTGCAGGCCAAACAACTGGCCAGCACCCGCTACGCCGACACCAAGCAGGTGCTGCCGCCGACATTGGCCAGCATGACGCCGCAGAACTTCAATGCCATTCAATACGACGCCAAGCATTCCCTGTGGAATGAACTGAACGGCCAACTGGACGTGCAGTTCTTCCATGTCGGCATGGGCTTCAAGCAACCCGTGCGCATGTACAGCGTCGACCCGAAAACCCGCCAGGCGCGGGAAGTGCACTTTCGCCCGGCACTGTTCAACTACCAGAATTCAAAAGTCGATACGGCGCAGCTCAAGGGTGACCTGGGGTTCTCCGGGTTCAAGCTGTTCAAGGCTCCGGAACTGGACCGGCATGACGTGGTGTCGTTCCTCGGCGCCAGCTACTTCCGCGCGGTGGACAACACCGGCCAGTACGGTTTGTCAGCCCGCGGCCTGGCTATCGATACCTACGGGAAAAAACGCGAAGAATTCCCCGACTTCACCAAGTTCTGGTTCGAAACCCCGGACAAGGACAGCACCCGGTTCGTGGTCTACGCCCTGCTCGATTCGCCGAGCGCCACGGGGGCCTACCGCTTCGACATCGATTGCCAGGCCACACAGGTGGTGATGGCCGTCGATGCCCACGTCAACGCCCGCACCGCCATTGAACAACTGGGCATTGCACCGATGACCAGCATGTTCAGTTGCGGCACCCATGAACGGCGCATGTGCGACACCATTCACCCACAAATCCACGACTCGGACCGCCTCGCCATGTGGCGCGGCAACGGCGAGTGGATCTGCCGCCCGCTGAACAATCCGGCGACCCTGCAGTTCAACGCCTTCGCCGACAAGGACCCGAAAGGTTTCGGCCTGGTCCAGACCGACCACGAGTTTGCCAGCTATCAGGACACCGTCGACTGGTACAGCAAGCGCCCAAGCCTGTGGGTCGAGCCAACCACCGCCTGGGGCGAAGGCTCCATCGACCTCCTGGAAATCCCAACCACGGGCGAAACCCTGGACAACATCGTGGCCTTCTGGACGCCGAAAAAGCCGGTGGCGGCCGGTGACTCCCTGAACTACGGGTACAAGCTCTACTGGAGCGCCCTGCCCCCCGTCGGCACGCCACTGGCACGGGTCAACGCCACCCGATCAGGCATGGGCGGGTTCACCGAAGGCTGGGCCCCGGGCGAGCATTATCCGAAGGTCTGGGCGCGGCGCTTTGCCGTCGACTTCAACGGCGGTGGTCTGGATCGCCTGCCACCGGGCACTGGCATCGAGCCGGTGGTGACTGCGTCGAACGGTGAGGTCAAGGATTTCAACGTGCTGGTGCTCGATGACATCAAGGGCTACCGGATCACCTTCGACTGGTTCCCCACCAACGACAGCGTGGAGCCGGTAGAACTGCGCCTGTTCATCCGCACCCAGGACCGGACGCTGAGCGAGACCTGGTTGTACCAGTACTTCCCGCCGGCGCCGGACAAGCGCAACTATCCGGATTGGCCAGCAGCGTAAAAGCCCTGCCTTGTGGGCCAGCCCCTACGTTTTGAACGCTCCCCTGTAGGGGTGGGTGCCCGCTTGCGGCTCGCTCGCGAAGAACTCAAGGACAACGCGTTGATTCAGACAATGCGCGTCATCGTTGACGTCCATCGCGAGCAAGCTCGCTCCTACACGTCGGTCAATCCCGTAGATCCGACTCATGGATCGGCTGATCGCGATGGGTCGCCCGTTGGTACTGTGACGGCCAGATGGCCTTGCGTCCGCCCAGGTCGTCGTCAGCGTGCAGCGGCCAGTAGGGGTCACGCAGCAGTTCACGGGCCAGCAGGATGATGTCGGCCTGGCAGGTACGCAAAATGTGCTCGGCCTGGGCCGGTTCGGTAATCAGGCCGACGGTGCCGGTGGCGATCCCGGACTCCTTGCGCACCCGTTCGGCAAATCTCGTCTGATAACCCGGCCCGGTCGGAATCTCGGCATTCGCCGCCGTCCCTCCCGAGGACACATCGATCAGGTCGACCCCCAAGGCTTTCAGGCGGCGCGCCAGCTCCACGGTCTCGTCCGGATTCCAGCCGTCCTCGACCCAATCAGTGGCCGATACCCGCACGAACAACGGCAATTCCTCTGGCCACACGGCACGCACCGCCTCGGTCACTTGCAGCACCAGGCGAATGCGGTTTTCGAACGAACCACCGTACTGGTCACGCCGCTGGTTACTCAGGGGCGAAAGAAACTGGTGCAGCAGGTAACCGTGGGCAGCGTGCACCTCGACCACCTTGAAACCTGCCTCCAGCGCGCGCTTGGCGGCCTCGACAAACGCCTGGATGACTTCGCTGATCTGCGATTCGCTCAGTTGAGTGGGCTGGCTGTGCTCCGGATCGAAGGCGATCGGCGAAGGGCCGACCGGAATCCAGCCGCCATCGGCTGGCTTGACGCTGCCGTGCTTGCCCAACCAGGGCCGATGAGTGCTGGCCTTGCGCCCGGCGTGCGCCAACTGAATGCCGGCCACCGCCCCTTGAGCGGTAATGAAACGGGTGATGCGTTGCAGCGGTTCGATCTGCGCGTCGTTCCACAGGCCCAGGTCCTGGGCGGTGATGCGACCCTCGGCAGTCACGGCGGTGGCTTCGGTGAACACCAGGCCGGCCCCACCCACGGCGCGGCTGCCGAGGTGCACGAGGTGCCAGTCATTGGCCAGGCCATCGACGCTGGAGTATTGGCACATCGGCGACACGGCGATGCGATTGAGCAGGGTCAATTGACGAAGGGTATAGGGTTCAAGCAGCAGACTCATGGGGCACCTCTCGAATCAGTGGGCAGGCTCCAGGGTTCTGTTTGAATAGTCGACGAGTGACAGAAAAGGATGCGGCACCCGCCCCCGCGGGCAAAAAATGGACGAAACGTCACAAGGCCAATCAAGCAGTGCTTAGAGCCTAGTCGACATCGGCGCAGCCAGCAGGGTTTAACGCGGTTCGATATGGGCAATCATCAACTGCACCGTTTCCTGGCCGCGGAACTCGTTCACATCGAGCTTGTAGGCCAGTTCGACCCAGCGGATGGTCGGGTTCGGCCATACTTCGCGATCGATACCAAAGGCAATGCCGTCGAGCTTTACCGAACCGCATTCGCTTTTCAGGACCACTTTCAGGTGCCGCTCACCCACCACCCGTTGCTCGACCAACTGGAACACCCCATGAAACAGCGGCTCCGGGAAGTGCTGCCCCCAGGGGCCGGCGTGGCGCAAGGCGCGGGCCAGTTCCAGGTGGAATTCCTCAACAGCCAGGGTGCCGTCGGACAGCAGGCGTCCGGTCAGGTCTTCTTCACGCAACTGGCGGCGTACTTCGGCGTCGAAGGCAGCAGCGAACAGCGGAAAATTCTCTTGCGCCAAGGTCAGGCCCGCGGCCATGGCATGACCACCGTACTTGCTGATCAGGTCCGGGTGCTGCGCCGCCACCACGCTCAAGGCGTCGCGAATGTGGAACCCCTGCACCGACCGCCCGGAACCTTTGAGCATGCCGTCGCCCGCATCGGCAAACGCGATGGTGGGACGGAAATAACGCTCTTTCATCCGCGACGCGAGGATGCCGATCACCCCTTGGTGCCACTCAGGATCAAACAGGCACAAACCGAACGGCATCGACTCCACGGGCAGGTCCTTGAGCTGGGCCAGCGCTTCACGCTGCATGCCCTGCTCGATGGATTTGCGGTCCTGGTTCATGCCGTCCAGTTGCGCGGCCATTTCCCGCGCCAGCTCGACGTTATCGGTGAGCAGGCACTCGATGCCCAGGCTCATGTCATCCAGGCGCCCCGCCGCGTTCAGGCGCGGACCGAGGATGAAACCCAGGTCGGTGGAGGTAATCCGCGCGTGGTCGCGCTTGGCCACTTCGAGGATTGCCTTGATTCCCGGCCGCGCGCGCCCGGCGCGAATCCGCTCCAGGCCCTGGTGCACCAGGATCCGGTTGTTGGCATCCAGGGGCACCACGTCGGCCACACTGCCCAGCGCCACCAGGTCCAGCAGCTCACCGATGTTCGGTTGCGCCGTGCTGGCGTACCAGCCCAGGCTGCGCAAACGTGCACGTAACGCCATCAGCACGTAGAAAATCACCCCGACACCGGCCAGCGCCTTGCTCGGAAAGTCGCAACCCGGTTGGTTCGGATTGACGATGGCATCGGCCAGCGGCAGCTCGTCGCCCGGCAAGTGATGATCGGTAACCAGTACCTGGAGCCCGGCCTTTTTGGCGGCCGCCACGCCCTCGACACTGGAAATACCGTTGTCCACGGTGATCAGCAATTGCGGGGTGCGGGTCAACGCCACCTCGACGATTTCCGGGGTCAGGCCGTAGCCGTATTCAAAACGGTTCGGCACCAGGTAATCGACATGGGCCGCCCCCAGCAGGCGCAGCCCCAGCACCCCGACCGTGCTGGCGGTCGCGCCGTCGGCATCGAAATCGCCGACGATCAGGATCCGCTGGCGCTGCTCCAGCGCCACCACCAGCAGGTCCACCGCGGCCTCGATCCCCTTGAGCTGCTGAAACGGGATCAAGCGTGCCAGGCTCTTGTCCAGCTCAGCCTCCGACTGCACCCCGCGCGCCGCGTACAGGCGGGTCAACAGCGGCGGCAGATCACCGAGAAATGGCAGGGTGGCGGGAAGCTGGCGAGGTTCTATGCGCATGGGATGACAGTGGTTTCTCTTCAATTCACAAGTTGAATGCGGTGGCTGCGGGCCAAGGCTCGCTGCCACCTCGACAGTCGGCCTTAGCCGCGCTCGCCCGCCAGCCACTGCAGCTGGACTTCATGCTGGCCACGGTCGTCGGTGACGAAGATCGTGCCCTCACTGATCATCACGTCCCACTTGATAACGCGCGGCATGTCCTTGGCCAGGGTTTCCAGGACTTCCTGGGGTACGGCCGCGATGTTGACGTTTTTCAGGTTCCTGATCGCCGGGATCACTTTGCCTTCCCAGACTCGCAGGCTGCCGTAGGCCAACAGGCTGGTGCGCTCGGTGCGACGCGAGCACCAGGTCAGGCGGTCGGCGTCTGGCTGGCCGACTTCGATCCAGTGCAGCACGCGATCATCCAGGCTCTTTTCCCACAGCGCCGGCTCGTCCACGTCCGACAACCCGCGACCAAAAGACAACTGCTCGTTGTACCAGAAGGCATACGCCAGCAGCCGCACGGTCATGCGCTCTTCGGTTTCCGAAGGGTGACGGGCGATGGTCTGCTTGACGTTCTCGTACACGCTGCGGTCGAGGTCGGTAAGGTTCAGTTCAAACTTGTAGGTCGTGGACGGCTGGGCCATGAACGGGCTTCTTGATACGAGGAAAGGCGGCAAGTCTAACCGATGCCGGGGCCATTCAACGAATCATGACGACCATCAAGCTTGGGCGATGACCGCCTGGCTATGATAAAAGGCTGCATTGACTCCGCTTTTGTCCTACAGGATCGCCCATGCCGCTTACCGCCAAACCGCTTTCCGGCCTGAAAGTCATCGAGCTCGGCACCTTGATCGCCGGGCCATTCGCCTCGCGCATCTGTGCCGAATTCGGCGCCGATGTGACCAAGATCGAATCCCCGGATGGCGGTGACCCGTTACGCAAGTGGCGCAAACTCTACGAAGGCACTTCGCTGTGGTGGTTCGTCCAGGCACGCAACAAGAAGTCCCTGACCCTCAACCTCAAGCACCCCGACGGCCTGGCCATTCTGAAAAAGCTGCTGGCTGAAGCCGACATCCTCATCGAAAACTTCCGCCCCGGGGTGCTGGAGAAGCTCGGCCTGGGGTGGGATGTGCTGCATGCCCTGAACCCGAAACTGGTGATGGTGCGCTTGTCCGGCTTTGGCCAGACCGGCCCGATGAAAGACCAGCCCGGCTTTGGTGCGGTGGGTGAGTCCATGGGCGGCTTGCGCTACATCACCGGCTTCGAGGACCGGCCACCGGTACGCACCGGGATTTCCATCGGTGACTCGATTGCCGCGTTGTGGGGGGTGATCGGCGCGCTCATGGCTCTGCGCCATCGCGAAGTCAACGGCGGTCAGGGGCAAGTGGTGGACGTAGCGCTGTACGAAGCGATCTTCGCCATGATGGAAAGCATGGTGCCGGAGTTCGATGTGTTCGGCTTCATCCGCGAGCGCACCGGCAACATCATGCCCGGCATCACGCCCTCCTCCATTCACACCAGCGCCGACGGCAAGCATGTGCAGATTGGTGCCAATGGCGATGCGATCTTCAAGCGCTTCATGCAGACCATCGGCCGCGACGATCTGGCCAACGACCCGAGCCTGGCCAGCAACGATGGTCGCGACAGTCGGCGTGACGAGCTGTACGGGGTGATCGATCGGTGGGTCAGCTCGCTACCGCTGGATACCGTGATCGAACGCCTGAACGTCGCCGAGGTGCCGGCCAGTCGGATCTTCAGCGCCGAAGACATGTTCAGCGATCCACAATTCCTCGCCCGGGAGATGTTCCTCCAGGCCAAGTTGCCCGACGGCAAGGCGTTCAAGATGCCGGGCATCGTGCCAAAACTCTCGCAAACCCCCGGCAGCTGTGAATGGGTGGGCGCCGAGCTGGGCGAGCATAACGCCCAGGTACTGGGTGCGCTGGGGTATGACGCGGCACAGATCACGCGCCTGCGTGAAGATGGGGCGATCTAAGCTGAACAGACTGTTCGCACTGGGCCGGTTGCTCGGCCGACAACGGCACCTGGCGCTGGTCGGCGCGGCCCTGGCTGCCCTTGCGGTCATGCCGGCCGCCGCTGATGACAAGAACACCCTGATCTGGCTGCTGCGCGATTTGCCACCGCTGACGATTTTCGAAGGGGCGCAGAAAAACCAGGGGGCGGTCGATCAGTTCATGCCGCTGTTGATCGCCAGCATGCCCGAGTACCAGCACAGCCTGATGCGGGTCAATCGCGCCCGTGCCATGCAAATGCTCCTGGAGCCCAGTTTCACCTGCGACCCTTCGCTGCTGTGGAACCCGCAACGGGCAAAACATCTCGCCTATTCGATCCCGGCGTTTCGCATCCGCAGTAACGGCATCACCATCCGCCACAAGGACCGTGGCGCGCTGGCACCCTACATCATCGACAACCAGGTTGACCTGGGGTTACTGCTGGCGCGCGACAACCGCAAGCTCGGCGTGGTCGCCGGACGCAGTTACGGCCAGGTGGTCGATCGCATTCTGCAGCAGGCTCCCGGCAACAGCCTGTCGGCCCACTACGGCAACGACGCCCTTGGCAGTCTCCTGCAGATGCAGCGTGCGGGGCGCCTGGAGGCGTTGCTGGGCTACTGGCCGGAAATCCGCTATCAGGCGCAACAACAGGGCATCGCGCCCGAGGAGTTGGAGTTCTACGGGATTCGTGGCGCGGACAAGTATCAGTCGATCCATATCGCCTGTTCGGATACCGCCCAGGGGCGCCAGGCCATCAAGGCGATCAACGCCACGGTGCTCAAGCTGCGGGACAATCGCTTGATCGAGTTTTATGCACAGTGGCTCGACCCGCAGATGCGCGACGAATACCTGGAGGACGCCCGACATTTTTTCCAGGACCCGGCACCCTGAGCAAACGCCAGGCAAAAGAAACTCCGAGAAGTGGGGAGACGACTCGGGGTTAAACGTGGTCAACAAGGACCCGTACCACAAGCGACAAGCACCGGAGCACAATGCTTGCTCTTGTTGGTACAGGGTCTGACTTGCGGGGGGCCGGGAAGGTTCCCGAAAAAACTCAATCAGTGGCCCAGCGTTGCCGGCTTGTCCTGCGCGGCATTGCGCAAGGCCGCGATGACACAGGGCTGCAGCCGCCCTTCAGCAATCAGCACATCACGATGCAAGCCGTCGACCACGTCGGTGAGCTGGCGCTTGTCGCGCAGTTGCGCCTGACTGAACTCACGCTCGACCACAATCGCGCCCACGGCATTCTTCAAGGTCACCAGGCACTCTCCAGAAACACCCGACGGGGTCAGCGTTACCTGGTACGGGCTCAGTGCTTCACCCAACAATAGGCTGATACTTTCCATCTCGATCACCACTCAATAGTCCGAAACAAAGTGCCAAGGCGCGTTCACTGTAAATGACCACTGGCCCGAGAAGAAAGTTCTAGATCTCGACTGAAGGCATATCGCAACACCCTAGTTGGCAGAGCATGCCGGGAAAAGATGACAGGATAAAAACACCGCGCCAAACCTCAGCGCGATTCCTGATGGCGCGGCTCACGGGGCGCGGTCCAGCCGCCAAGCACGCCACGCAGCACGCCCTTGGCGCTATAGAACGGCACCGTCCACTGATAGATGACCCGGGTACCGTTGTTGAACGTCAGCTGACGTTCGATAAAACGGCCTTTGCGACTCCTCAGTTGCGCCATGAACTCAGCATGCAGCAATTGGCCCGTGGCGGCCGGCAGAGTGTCGACCTCGGTCAGGCGTTTGCCCTGGACCCGATCAAAGCGCGTCGACAGGTACTCTTCATAACTCTTGTTGCACTGGAGCAAGCGTCCCTCCAGATCCCTGACGAACACCGGATCGGGCATGGCGTTGATCAGGCATTGTTCGAACGCCAGTTGATCGTTGAGCGCCTCTTCGGCCTCGAGTCGGCGCTCGACCTGGCACTTGAGCCGGCGATTCCACAGCACCGAGATCACCCCAAACACACCTGCAAGCACGCCGCCCCAGCACGCCCATTGAATCAACCGCTGCCACGGCGATGGTGGCTGTATGGGCACCACGCCACTGAGCCACTTGGCGCGGATCGCGCGCAATTCGGCGGGCGGAAATGCCTCGAGGGCCTTGTTGAGGATGCTCAACAGGTGCGGCTGGCCCTTGCGCACGGCCAGATGGTCGGTCACCCAGTGGCCCTCAACGTTCATACCGATGGTCAGTCGCCCCGCCGGAAACTGATAAGCGCCGTTTTCGTTCTCGATCGTGGCCTGGGCTTCGCCGCTCTCGACCAGGGCACGCGCCTCGGCGTAGGTTTTCACCGAGCGCAACTGGATCTGTGGATAGTCGCGCCGGATACCGGTTTCCAGGGCATGCCGGGCCGGCAGTGCCAGGACCTTGCCTGAGAGCGCCTCCAGCGACTGCACAGGCTCGCCCGCGGCCAGCCCGACGAAGACCCAGCCCGACCCGCCAAACGCGTGACTGAAGTCGAGGAAGCCCTTGCGTTCATCGTTCACCACCAGCGTGCTGCTCATGTCCGCCTGCCCGCTTTCCAGCAGGCCCAACAGATGCTCGGTGGAGAACGACTCCTGATGGACAAACTGCAAGCCCGTCATCCGCGAGATTCGCAGCAGGATATCGTTGCTCAGGCCAGTCCACTGCCCCTGCTCATCCTTGAACAGGTACAACGGATACTGCACCGAAGCGACAATCACCTGCGGGTTGCGGACTATCCACTCCCGCTCCTGCGGGCTCAGCACCAGCGGCCTGGTCGTTGCCCCGCTCTGCGCTGCCGAGGCCTGCGGAGCCATCGCCAGCCCTTCCCGACCCAGCATCAGCACGCTGAAAAAAACCAGCCCGCGCAAGGCTGGCGTCAACCGTCTCAAAAGCTGCATGCCCATGTCCTTCACATCCACTCACCCATCCTTGAGGGGCAGCAGTGTGACATGCAGAAATAAGAAAGCCCGTCAGGAGACGGGCTTCAAATGTGTCAGATTTTTGCCGATCAGAGTGGCTTGCCGCGGTTGCCATGCTGACTGACAAAGGCCTGTACCGCCTTCAGGTCATTTGGCAAAACGGTGCAACGCTCATCTCGCTCAAACAAGTCGGAAAGATGGGCAGGCAGTTCCAGCGCTTTTCCTACGCCGGCTTTTTCAACGGCCTCGGGGAACTTGACCGGATGCGCCGTACCGAGAATCACCATCGGGATATCCAGGCTGCGCCGGCACTCACGGGCTGCCTTGACGCCGATGGCGGTGTGCGGATCGAGCAGCTCGCCGGTCTGGGCAAACACTTCGGCGATGGTCTCGCAGGTCTGCACATCGTCCACGGCCAGGGAATCGAACAGCTTGCGCGCTTCGGTCCAACGCTCCTGTTCGACGCTGAATCCCCCACCTTGCTTGAAGTTGTCCATCAGGCCGGCGATTGCCGCGCCGTTGCGACCGTGCAGGTCGAACAGCAGGCGTTCGAAGTTCGAAGAAACCATGATGTCCATTGACGGCGACAGGGTCGCGTGCAGGGTTTCCTTGACGTACTGATTGCCGCTCATGAAGCGGTGCAGGATGTCGTTACG
>Ga0213827_1000796_pt1 | contig 21224 bp, 18 predicted proteins | sample MC6MC0898MG_FD_180669 | JGI IMG/M metagenome (GOLD analysis project Ga0213827, IMG submission 180669) | Enriched soil aggregate microbial communities from Iowa State University, Ames, United States - MC6-MC0898-MG | ecosystem: Environmental > Terrestrial > Soil > Unclassified | place: USA: Iowa...
ATACGATAGAAAGGAGATTTTTTAGCTCCCATACGTTTTAAGCGAATTTTAACTGCCATTTTAATAGCACCTCCGAATAAGTTTCACACAAGATAGTATATTATCAATGTTTAGGTTGTTTGTAAAGGGTTTTTTCTTAACACCTAAAAATTATTATTTAAACAATGAATCAAAGCCTGGTAATTTCATTTTTTTCTTCCCTTTACCACTTGCCATTCCAGTCATTTGTTTCATCATTTTTTTCATTTCATCGAATTGTTTAATGAGACGATTCACCTCTTGAATAGATGTCCCAGAGCCTTTCGCAATACGCTTTTTACGGCTACCATTAATGATTTCTGGGTTGGTCTTTTCAGCAGGCGTCATCGAGTAAATAATGGCCTCTACACGCCCCATTTGCTTATCATCAACTTTTACATTATCTAAGCCTTTGATTTTGTTAGCACCTGGTAGCATTTTCAAAATTTCATCAAGAGGGCCCATTTTCTTGACTTGCTGTAATTGCTCGACAAAATCATCAAAAGTAAATGTTTGAGATTTAAACTTTTCTTCTAATTCTTTTGCCTTGGCTTCATCTACATTTGCCTGAGCTTTCTCGATAAGGGACAGAACATCGCCCATACCTAATATACGAGACGCCATACGCTCTGGATGGAATGGTTCAAGCGCATCCATTTTTTCGCCCATCCCGACAAATTTAATTGGTTTTTGCGTCACAGAACGGATAGATAATGCAGCACCACCACGCGTATCACCGTCAAGTTTTGTTAAAACAACCCCAGTAATACCGATTGCTTCATTAAAGCTTTCTGCTACATTGACTGCATCTTGACCCGTCATGGCATCAACAACTAGGAAAACCTCATCTGGCTCTTTTAATGCACGAATATCCTTTAACTCTTGCATTAGGTCTTCATCGATATGAAGTCGACCAGCTGTATCAATAATCACTACATCATGATGCTCTTCCTTTGCCAATTCAATTGCCTGACGTGCAATTTCTACAGGAGATACCTCAGTACCTAGCGCAAAAACAGGTAGTGATAACTGTTTTCCTAATGTTTGTAATTGTTGGACAGCTGCTGGACGATAAACGTCAGCGGCAACTAATAATGGTTTACGATTATATTTTTTTCGTAGAACATTTGCCAATTTACCTGTAGTGGTCGTTTTACCCGCACCTTGTAGACCAACCATCATAATGACAGTGGGTGGCTTCGTATTAAACTTAATGGGACTTTGTTCGCCCCCCATTAATTCTGTTAGTTCATCCTGTACAATTTTAATAACTTGCTGACCTGGTGTTAAACTTTGCATAACATCAACACCGACAGCACGTTCACTTACCTTTTTCACGAATTCTTTGACTACTTTTAAGTTAACATCCGCCTCGATTAAAGCAAATCGGACTTCTCGCATCATTTCTTTAACGTCTTGCTCTGACACTTTTCCTTTGCCTTTAATCTTTTGGATCGTTCCTTGGAGTCGTTCCGCTAATCCTTCAAAAGCCATTGCTTTCGCCTCCTAATCCCATTCTTTCAGCTGCTCAATAAGTGCTAGCTGCTCTTCAGCTGTCATACTTTTTTCTGTAATCCCCTGTGTTAGCTGTGACAGCATTTGGGTACGTTGTTGAAATTTTTCAAGTAAACATAATTTTTCTTCATATTCCTCAAGCATCGCTTCAGTTCGACGAATATTATCGTAAACAGCTTGGCGTGAAACACCATACGATTCAGCGATTTCTCCTAGAGAGTTATCATCCAAATAATATAGCTCCATATAACTTCTTTGCTTATCTGTTAATAATGCTTGATAAAAGTCGAAGAGAAAGTTCATGCGTGTTGTTTTTTCAAGTAGCATCGAATGTTTCTCCTCCCGCTATTAGTCATTTGTATCATAACGAAAAGCGCCCGTCTGTGTCAAGGTAATCTCCTTGTCTAAAAGCCTAAATTATAGCTTTCAGGCATTTTTTGCCTTTGGCTAGTATTACTCTTTTAAACAAGTCAATTCACCTATACACAATCGAGCGTTTTTATCTATTATGTGTCAGTGTCACTTTATCCAATTTTGTTCAAAAGCTGAAGCAAACTAAGCATCCTGCTTTCTGAATAGAAAAGAGATATATGGCATTTAATATAAAACTATTCAGCCACTGTTAGCTGTTTTCATCATTATTTTGTAGTTCCTTATCCAAACCATCAGCAAATAGTCCATAGACATATCGTTCTGCATCAAATGGCTGTAAATCATCCATTTTCTCACCAAGACCCACAAATTTTACAGGAATGTGCAGCTTGTTACGAATAGCAAGAACAATACCCCCTTTAGCAGTACCGTCTAACTTTGTTAAAACAATCCCTGTCACATTCGTTGCCTCTTTAAATGTTTGTGCTTGAACAAGCGCATTTTGGCCAGTTGTTGCATCTAATGCTAATAATACTTCATGTGGAGCATTTGGAATTTCACGTGAAATAACACGATGAACTTTTTCAAGCTCATTCATTAGGTTCACTTTGTTCTGCAAGCGTCCAGCTGTATCACAAATCAATACATCCGCTTTTCTGTTTTTTGCTGCACGAATCGCATCATACATAACTGCTGCTGGGTCAGAGCCTTCTGATTGTTTAATAACCTCACAACCAACACGATCTCCCCATACTTGTAATTGATCAATAGCACCTGCACGGAACGTATCACCCGCAGCTAATACAACCGTTTTCCCTTGAGACTTTAAACGGTGTGCTAGCTTACCTATCGTTGTTGTTTTCCCAACACCATTTACACCAACAAATAGAATAACAGTTAGTTCACCATCTGGCTGCATAGTTAGTTCAATTAAATCTTCTTCACCTTGCTCGTAAATCTCTACAAGCTTCTCAGAAATCACAGCTTGAATGCCATTTGTATCTTTAATATTTTTACGTTGCACTTCATAACGCAGTTTATCCATGAGTTCCATGACTGTTTCAAATCCAACATCAGCCTGTAATAGTAAGTCCTCTAATTCTTCAAAGAAATCCTCATCCACTTTACGATAGCGTGCAACAAGGTCATTCACTTTTGATGTAAAAGAATTACGTGTTTTTTCAAGTCCAGCCTTGAATTTTTGTGTTATTGACCAAGCAGAAGGCTTTTTCTCTTCCAGTGGTTCATCCTCTACTACTGCTAGCTCCTGAACATCTAGCTGTGCTTCTTCTATTTCAGGTGAGGGCTCGGCTTCCACTTCGACTTCTTTCACAATCGCCATTTCTGGTGATTCTTCATCTTGTTCAGACACTTTTAGATCAACGGTTTCAATGGCAGCAGGTTCGTTTGATTCTTTAAACTCTGGCTCCGAATGGTCAGATTCCTGTTCGTTGTCGGTTGCGTCTAACTTCTCTTCCTCTGCTGGATTACCCATTAATTTATCTTTTAAACGTTTAAAAAAACTCATGCTTGTTCGCTCCTTTGCTCCGCAAGTACGGGTTCATCTTCTAGTTTTACTGATACAAGTTTCGACACACCTGATTCTTGCATTGTTATACCATACAAGACATCAGCTCCCTCCATTGTTCCTTTACGATGAGTAATCACAATGAATTGTGTGTCGAGACTAAACTTTTTCAAATATTGGCTATAACGCACAACATTCGCTTCATCTAAAGCCGCCTCTACTTCATCCAGAATACAAAATGGTACAGGTCGAATATTTAAGATGGAGAATAGTAAAGCAATGGCCGTAAGTGCACGCTCACCACCAGAAAGCAAACTTAAATTCTGTAATTTTTTTCCTGGAGGCTGTGCAACAATTTCAATACCTGTTTCCAATAAATTTTGTGGGTCAATTAAAACCAAATCAGCTTGCCCCCCGCCAAACAATTCACGGAAAACACGTTTAAATTGCTCTCTAATAGCATAAAACGTTTCACTAAAGCGCAACGTCATTTCTTCATCCATTTCTTTGATTGCTTCATGTAATGTTTCCTGTGCAGCAAGCAAGTCCTCTCGTTGTTCAGTTAAGAAAGTATGACGTTCTAGTACTCTATCATATTCCTCAATCGCACTTAAATTAACAGGTCCTAGCTCTTCAATGGATCTTTTTAACAATTTAACACGTCTTCGCACAAACTCTTCATCTTCTATTGCCAGAGCTTCTTTCTCAGCCTCTTCGAATGTTAACTGATAATTTTCTTCGAGTTGTTCGATAAAATTATCCATTTCAAATTCTACACGATTACGTTTTAACTCATTGGCACGAATTGCTTCAAGGTATCCTTTATGAATACGCTGTAGTTCCTTGAGTTGTTCTTCTAATGTAGAGAGTTCTTGTTGTTGTCCTATTTTCTGCTCTTTCTTTTCAGAAATAGTCTCTTGTAAGGCATCTCTTCTTGCTTTCCATGTCACAACCTGTTCCTCGACCTCTTCATCACTTAAATGATTTGTCGATTCATCAGATTGAAGCCACATTATTTCCTGAGAAATATTTTTAACTTTTTGTTGTGCTTTGTTTAATTGTAGTGCCAGTTCAGCAGTTGTAATTTGAACTTGTGACATTTGTTCTTGCATAACCGCTAGCTGTGAACGTTTTTCGGCAAGCTGTTCTCGTAAGACATCTTTCTCTGTCTCCCCCTGTAACTTTACCTTACTTAATTGTTCGACAGTTTCATTGATTTCGACAAGCTCTACAGCAAGGGTATTTAAGCGCTCCTCTGCTGCTTGCTTTTGTGTTAACAATGCTTCCTCACGTGTTTTTACATCTTTTGTTTCAGTTGAAGCAAAGGTTACTCTAGCCGATAAGCTTTTTTCTACGACTTCTAGCTCACGAATACGACTTGACTGTTGCATCTCATCTTTTCGTAATTGCTCTCCTTCAAGCTTTAATTGCTCTACTTGATCTCGCAGTACTGCAAGCTTCTCTTTTTCGGCTGCAACAGCCTGTTCAGCACTATAAATGGAAGCCTGTAACGATTCTAGCTTAATGATTAAATCATCTAACTCTGCTTTTCTTGTAAAGAGTGAGGATTGCTGTTTCAGTGCACCACCTGTTAAGGAACCCCCTGCATTAACAATATCTCCTTCAAGTGTGACAACTCGGTATCGGAAACCACATAATCGGGCAATTTGACTTGCGCCTTCTAAATTTGATGCCACGATGACATTCCCTAATAGATTTTCAACAATTGTTCGATTATCTTCATTAAAAGTGACAAGTGCATCTGCCATTTGAACAAAGGCAGGATGTTCAGTTGCTAGCTGAATAGTTCCTGGATTAATTTTGCGTGATTTCATGACTGTTTTCGGTAAAAAAGTAGCACGTCCAGCCCGTTTTTGTTTTAACCAGTGAATAGCCTGTTGCGCATCTCGCTCATTGGTTGTGACAATATGTTGAGAGGCAGCACCTAAAGCTGTTTCAATAGCTTGTGAATACTTTCCTTCAACTTGGATTAACTCTGCTACAGCACCCTCAATACCTTGTAAATCACCTTTATCTCGAGCAAGCAAGACTTCTTTAACACCTTGGAAGAACCCAGAAAAATCAGCTTCGAGTTCAGCTAATGTATCTTTTCTAGCCTTTAGTTGTTGTTGGTGTTGATACGCTTTGTACAACATATCCTGTTTTTCGCTAAAAGAAATATTGACATTTTTCAACTGTATTTGTAAGGTTTCATATTGCTCTAATTTTTTCTGTAAATCATTGGTTGTCAAAGCATGTTCAACCACTAGCTTTTCTTTTTCAGCAATGATTTGCATAAGCTCTTGTCCAATTTCATCTGTTTGATCGGACATTTTTGCCGCCATTGCCTTTTGTTGAGCTAATTGCTGATCGATATTTTTTAATTCATTCTTGACTGTTGCTTCTTCATTTAATGAATCAATATATCGATTTTTATAGTCTTCTATTTCTTCCTCGATTTCTGTCACAGACCGATTTAATGATTGTTCTAACTGCTTGATGCTCTGCTTTAATACTGATACGGCTTGTTGCTTCTCGGAGAACACTTCTTTTTTCTCCTGTTCTTGAACCAGGAGTAATTCTACTTCCGCCTTAGCCTCTTGTAATGTTGTATTCAGTTGTAATAGTTGATTCGATGCATTTTGGCGTTTTTCAGCCATTAATGCCTTACGACCATCCCAACGCTCTACCTCCATAGTGGCATTGACAAGCTCAGCCTGCGAAACATCCAAATAATCATCTAGATCTTTTAATAGCTTACGTATATTGGCGGTCTGTTTATCAATCATTGAAATATTTTGAGCTTGTTCTAGCTCTGTTGCAGAAAGCTTCGTAAATTCCTCTTTAAGCGCATGCAAAGATTGTGCACAATTTTTAAAATCATGCACAAGAATTGCAATATCAAAATCCTTTAGCTCAGAAGACATTTGTACATAATCTCTTGCACTAGATGCCTGCATTTCAAGCGGCTCTAATCGGTTGTCTAATTCATGGAGAATGTCTAATACACGATACAAATTTTCATCTGTCTCAACAAGCTTATGCTCAGCTTTTTTCTTTCTTATTTTATACTTTAAAACGCCAGCTGCCTCTTCAAAAATAGAACGACGGTCATCAGGTCGACTATTTAAAATTTCATCAACACGACCTTGAGAGATAATTGAAAATGCCTCTTTCCCAAGTCCTGAATCCATAAACAAGTCCGTAATATCCTTCAGGCGACACTGTTGGTTATTTAATAAATATTCACTATCACCTGAACGGTATACGCGTCTTGTTACACTGACTTCTGTATAAGAAAAAGCAAGTTGCTCATCAGTATTATCTAAAATAAGTGTTACTTCTGCAAAGTTGAGTGGCTTACGAGAGTCACTCCCAGCGAAAATAACATCTTCCATCTTTGCTCCACGTAACGACTTTGCCGATTGCTCCCCAAGTACCCAACGAATCGCATCTGTGACATTACTTTTTCCACTGCCATTTGGTCCAACAACGGCTGTAACACCAGGTACAAAATCAATTCCAATGCGTTCCGCAAAAGATTTAAAGCCAATCACTTCTAGTCGTTTTAGGAACATCTATTAAGCCTCCTCTTTTGCAGCTTCTTCACGCATCATCCGCATTGCACATTGTGCAGCTTGCTGCTCGGCTTCTTTTTTTGATTTTCCACGACCAATACCAAGCTCTTGTCCATTTAATAATACGCTTGATACAAAGGTACGATTATGTGCTGGGCCTTTTTCATCGATAATCTCATAATGAAGAAGTCCATTATTCGTTTGCTGTACCATTTCTTGCAATTGACTTTTAAAATCCATCACATGCGAAAAAGCACCGACTTCTACTTTTGGGAACACGATTCGTTCTAAAAATGACACGACCGTTTGTAAATCTTGATCTAAATAGAGTGCACCTACAAATGATTCAAAGACATCTGCAAGCAGCGCTGGACGTTCCCGACCACCTGTTAATTCCTCACCTTTTCCAAGTAATACAAAGCGTCCAAAGCCTAGCTCGTTAGCAAATATCACTAGTGATGGCTCACATACAATGGAAGCTCTTAGCTTTGTTAACTCACCCTCGCTCATATTTGGGTATTTCTCAAAAAGATATTTAGAAACAGACAGTTCAAGTACTGCGTCTCCTAAAAATTCAAGACGCTCATTATCCGTAAATAATTTACGGCGATGCTCATTCACATAAGATGAATGCGTGAATGCTTGATACAATAAATTTTTATTAATAAATGTGATATTTAATTCATGCTGTAACAGCTCAAATTGGTTGCGTACTTTTTCAGGAAGTACGCCAGATTTCTGCATAGTTCCTTTTCTTTTCATAGCCATTGAACAAATCTGCCTTCCTAATAGTTTCTACCGTTTTAGTGTACCTTTTTCAGGGCGTTTATGCAAAAGTATTTCGGCTTAAACACAATGTTTTGGAAATTTTTCCGAAAATTCCTCTTAATACAGCATGCATCTCCCATTAGAGAGAATTTTGAAGCTGACTGGTCATTAGATTTTTAACATAAAAAAGGGACGTTAATAGATCGAAAACCGATCCATTTCGTCCCCTTTAAATACATCTTCATTCATTGAATCTGCTCCTTCAAACAAGGAATGCAGAAAAAGTAATTTCTACTTTATTCAAGCTACCATAAAACCATTGTATGATTACGATGACCATTACACCATTAGAGGTGATCTATTTTCACTAAATAAAGTTTTAACGAAATTAGTTTAATTTACTTTCGATGTATGAGATTGCAGTACCTACTGTTGAGATTTTTTCAGCATCTTCATCAGAAATTTCCATATCGAATTCGTCTTCAAGCTCCATTACAAGCTCAACTACGTCTAATGAGTCAGCACCTAAATCATCACGGAAAGAAGCTTCAAGCGTTACTTCGCTTTCTTCCACACCTAAACGGTCCACGATTACTTTTGTTACGCGTTCTAATACTGTAGACAAATGATTCACCTCCCCTCAAATGATTATACAAAAAATCAGCTTATATGCCTAATTGAAATTACATAACCATACCGCCATCAATATGAAGCGTTTGTCCAGTCATATAATTTGCGTCCTCCGATGCTAGGAAAGCTACTGCTTTTGCGATATCCTCTGGCTGACCAAGTTTCGCAAGAGGAATCTGTGTTAGCATACCTTGTTTGATATCCTCTGGCAATTGTTCTGTCATTTCTGTTTCGATAAAACCTGGTGCAATAGCATTAACTAAAATATTACGAGAAGCTAATTCCTTTGCCGTCGTTTTCGTTAGTCCAATAACACCTGCTTTAGCCGCAACATAGTTGGCTTGACCAGCATTACCCGCTACACCAACGATGGAAGAAATGTTAATAATGCGACCTGCACGTTGCTTCATCATTTGACGTGTGACCGCTTTTGTACAAAGGAAAACACCTTTAAGGTTCGTATTTAATACATCGTCCCATTCGTCTTCTTTCATACGCATGATCAAGTTATCTCTTGTAATACCAGCATTATTCACTAAAATATCAAGGGAGCCGTATGTTTTCACAGCAGCATCCATTAATGCTGTCACTTCTTCTGTCTGAGAGACGCTAGCTTGTACAGCAATTGCTTCGCCACCGTTTTCTTGAATCATCGCTACTACTTCTTCTGCTTTTGCCTGAGAGCCGCTATAGTTCACAACAACCTTAGCACCTTCTTCTGCAAGCTTTAAAGCAATAGCACGTCCAATCCCTCTTGAAGCTCCTGTTACAACAGCTACTTTTCCTTCTAATTTACGCATTAATTGACCACTCCTTCGACGCTTCTAAAACTGCTTCTAACGAAGCTTCATCATAAACACAATAAGTTGCAACAGAGCGATCAATTTTTTTCAAGAGACCGCTTAATACTTTACCAGGTCCACATTCGATAAAGACGTCAACACCTTGCGCAAGCATTTCACGCATAGAAGCTTCCCATTGAACAGCACTGTATACCTGTTCAACTAGCTCTTGTTGTATTGCTGCTACATCTTTTAATTCCTTCGCCATCACATTGCCAATTACAGGAATTTCAGGTGCAGATAAAGAAATCTCTGCCAATGCTGCTTGCAGTTTCTCTGAAGATGGACGCATTAAATCAGAGTGGAAGGGACCACTTACAACTAAAGGTATTGCTCGTTTTGCACCAGCTTCTTTGGCAGCAACACTTGCTTTATCCACACCTTCTTTAGTGCCCGAAATAACAATTTGTCCTGGACAATTCACATTAGCCACCTGAACAGAGTCACCTGATGCTGATACCTGCTCTGTTACCTCGTTCAATGCCTCTAGTTCCATTCCTAAAATTGCCGCCATTGCGCCTTGACCTGCTGGCACAGCTTCATTCATATAAAGACCTCGTTTATGCACGATTGACACAGCATCATCAAATGACATAACACCTGCTAACACCAATGCACCATATTCTCCAAGTGAATGACCCGCTGCGTAGTGTGGTTGAATACCTGCTGCGCGTAACTTTTCAGCCACCATTACACCAGTAGTAAGTAGCGCTGGCTGTGCATGATATGTCAGTGTTAACTCTTCTGCTGGACCTTCTAACATTAATTTAGATAATTCAAATTGAAGAGCTTGATCTGCGCGATCATAAAATGCTTTACTTTCTGCAGCATTTTCAACAAACTCTTGACCCATTCCAACTACTTGTGAACCCTGTCCTGGAAAAATAAATGCTATTTTTGTCATTTGAATAATCCCCTTTGCTTAATCAATTTCTATGTGGCGTACTGTCTCCGTAATCGTCGAAATAACCGTATGCTCTACCATCGTATTGGCTTGTCGAATGGCACTGAAAATCGCTTTCGCATTTGATGATCCATGTGCCTTAATAACAGGTGCTTGTAAGCCAAACAATCCTGCGCCACCATACTCTGTATAGTCCATTTTATTTTTCAAGTCACGTAAATTATTTTTCATGAGCGCTGCTGAAATTTTCGTTTTCGTTGAAGACATAAAGGCCTCTTTTAACATAGAAAATAAAGCACCTGCTGTCCCTTCAATAGACTTCAACACCATATTTCCTGTAAAGCCATCTGTTACAACAACATCAGCTACTCCTTCAAGTAAATCACGTGCTTCTACATTTCCAATAAAATTCAAATCTGCTTCCTTCAATAATTCGAAGGCAGCTTTTGTTAATTCATTCCCTTTTTTATCCTCGGTACCGATATTTAATAAGCCAATTCGTGGTTTTTGCAAACCTCCAACCTTTTTAGCATAAATATCACCCATAATGGCATATTGCACTAAATGCTCTGGGCGAGCATCTGCATTTGCCCCTAAATCAAGCATCAAAAACCCTTTACCGTCTAATGTTGGTAGCGTTGTAGCTAATGCTGGTCTAGCTATTCCCTCAATGCGACCTACTTTAAATAGGCCACCCGCCATCAGGGCCCCTGTGTTCCCTGCAGAAAGGCAAGCATCTGCTTTACCCTCTTCTACTGCATCCATCATACGTGCCATGGAAGAATCCTTTTTTCTACGAACAGCACGGGCAGGATCATCAGTTCCTTCTACTGCTTCCTCACAATGTATAACCTTTAATCGATCATGTTGTTTTAAAAATGGTTCCAGCTTATCTTGATGACCATATAGTTGAATTTCTAAGTTTGGAATTTGCTCTAATGCTAAAAGTGCACCTTCAACAACTGACTTTGGTGCATTGTCTCCACCCATTCCATCAAGCGCTAATTTCATTGTTACTCACCTTTACCTTTCGTGCGGTACATATCAAACTCACCAACAAAAACGGTTTCACCATTAACGGTAGATGTTACCTCAACTTTTGTTCGATGTGTTTGTTCATCTCGTCCGATAACAATCGCTTTTGTAATAACACGATTTCCAGCTCGTACAGGTTTCACAAACGTAATATTGGAATGTACGGTTAATGCTAGTTCGTCATCAATTACTGCAACCGCTAATGAATTTGCTTGCGCAAACAAATGATGCCCACGTGCGATGCCATTACGCTGAAAAACATGCTCTTCTTGTACATCAAAAATCGAGAGTGCTCGATGATCTAATTCAATATCTACTATCTCCCCAATGACCTCATCAATCGGGAGAGATTTTACTTCATTTTCATAGTTTTTTGAAGCAACATCTTTAATTCGCTCGCGTAATTCTGGTATTGATAATTCCATACGGTCTAAACGAATTGTTTGGACACTTACCTGAAACTGTGTTGCTAGCTGTTCATCTGTGACGAATGGATTTTCAGCTATCGTTTCAGATAGTAGTCGCTGTCGCTCTTTTTTCGTTCGTCTCAACTTCATTCGCCACCTTTTGAGTTGTTATTAGCACTTGGTACTAATATCAGTATATAGAGTATAAAAAAAGAATGCAAGACTTGTTTTGAAATCAAGTACTTACATTCTTTCTGTGCTAACAAGCTTCTCAGATTAATCGAAGCGCTCTCCTTGTAAAACACCAGTATCTTCTAGCATTTTACGCAAGTATTGATAGTCGTCATCCTGCCAAAACTCTTTTGTTTCAAGCATCTCTGAGGCATCTTTTCTAGCGGTCTCCAATATACGATAATCATGTACTAAATCAGCTACTTTAAAATCAGGTAAACCACTTTGCTTTCTACCAAAAAAGTCTCCTGGTCCCCTTAATTCAAGATCTTTTTCAGCTAAACGGAAACCATCATTTGTTTCTGTCATCGATTGCATACGTTCTTTCCCCTCATCAGACTTAGGATCTGCAAGTAAAATACAGTATGATTGGTGCTCACCACGACCAACACGACCTCGAAGCTGATGCAGCTGCGCTAGGCCAAAGCGTTCAGCATCATAGACAAGCATAAAGGTAGCATTTGGTACATTTACACCTACCTCTACAACGGTTGTAGAAACTAAAACTTGAATAGTCCCTTCACTAAAAGCACGCATAACCGCATCTTTTTCATCTGCTGATAAACGCCCATGCATTAAACCAACATGATAACGATCTTTAAAATAAGTCGCTAGCTGCTCATAAATTTCCACAGCATTCTGAACATCAAGCTTATCGGATTCCTCGATAAGCGGACAAATCGCATAGGCTTGTCTTCCAGCCGCTAGCTCTAATTCTAGCTTAGATAAAACGGAGCCGAATTGTTCTTTCTTCATCCAATGCGTTTCAATCTGCTTACGCCCTGCTGGCATTTCATCAATCATCGATACGTCCATTTCCCCAAATGCAGTAATAGCTAATGTTCGTGGTATCGGGGTAGCTGTCATAAAAAGCACATCGGGATTCTCCCCTTTATCACGCAAAATACGTCGTTGCTCCACACCAAAGCGGTGCTGTTCATCCGTGATGACAAAGCCAAGTTTATGAAAAATAACATCTGGCTGGATTAGTGCATGTGTACCAATAACAATATCAAGATCTCCATTTGCCAAATCAGCTAATATCACACGTCGCTCTTTTGTTTTAGTGGACCCGGATAAGAGTGCAACACGAACACCAAATGGTTGGAACCATTCTTTCAAATTCTCTAAGTGCTGTTCTGCTAATATTTCAGTTGGTGCCATTAAGGCTCCTTGAAAACCTGCTGTTACGGCTGCATATAGCCCTATTGCTGCTACAACGGTTTTACCCGAACCTACATCCCCTTGTAGCAAGCGATTCATTCGATGCGGCTCCTTCAAATCCTTACAAATTTCATTCACCACGCGTTTTTGAGCATTCGTTAATTCATAGGGTAAGGAAGCGATAAAATCTCGTAACTTATGCACATTAAATTGAATAACTGTACCGTGTTCACTATCCTTCCTTATTTTCCGTAAAGCTTGAATACGCAATTGGAAGTTTAATAGCTCCTCATAGGCAAAGCGTCTCCTTGCTTGTTTAGCATGCCCAGCATCCAGTGGAAAATGAATACCCTCCAAGCCCTCTCTTATTGAAACAAGCTTATACGACTCTTGTAAATAATATGGAATTGTCTCTGGCAGTACTTCTCCACAATCATCTAACACTTGTCGCATATATTTTCGAAATCTTTTTTGGGGGATCAAGCCTTTCAGACTATAGACAGGCTCAAAGTCAACTTGATCTGTTTTAGGACCAAATGTAACTGAAGTGCCATTGATTACTTGTCTACCCCGATCCCATTTACCAGTCACAGTAATAATGGAACCAGGTACAAGCTTTTGCTTTAAATAGCCCTGATTGAAAAATACGACTTTTACTAAATGTCTTCCTGCTAAAACAGTTACTTGGAGTCTTGACTTATTACGACCTAAAAATAAAATCGTAGGCTCCCGCTCCACCTTACACTCAACTGTAACCCGTTCGTTATGTGGTGTTTGCGCTAAATCTTTTAAACGAAAATCTTCATGTCGATGTGGGAACGTCCATAATAAATCAGCTATTGTATTGATTCCTAGTGATTCAAGATGGGCTGCTGTTTCTTTCCCGACGCCTTTTAATTCATTGACGGGTCCATATAATTCAGTCATCTTATCCCACAACTCCCTTCATTGATTGTTTATGTAGTGTTATACTTTCTCTATCTAATGTACCATAAATTATTTCCCTAACCCTACACATAAGCAAAAACCCTACCATTGATTGATAGGGTTAAGCTCATCATTTATATTTCCTAATAATATCAATGAAGAGCTTTATGGCATCAGGGAAAACATCTTCATCTAAATCAAACCTTGGATGATGATGAGGATATTGGCTTTTCTCACCACCCATTCCGACAAATATGAATGCACCAGGTTTATGCTTTAGATAATATGAAAAATCCTCACCACCCATAACTGGATCGACAAGCTCAAATACATCCTTCCCAAATTCTTCACAAACAATTGATTCCACAAAGCGAGATTGCCGAGGATCATTAATGAGTGGAGGTGTCCCTATAATAAAGTCGACTTTCCCCTCCGCTCCAAACGAACGGCAAATCCCTTCTGTTAAACTCACCATCTTCGTTTGAATAGTGGCTACTGTTTCTGGTGTTAATGCCCTAATCGTTCCTATTAATTTTGCTGTGTCAGGAATAATGTTATACGTTGTTCCTGCTTGGATATTGCCTACAGTTATCACGCCTGCATCTATAGGATTAATAGTTCGACTAATGATACTTTGAAAGGCTTGCATTAAATGGCTTGCAATATAGATAGGATCAATCGTTTCATGCGGCATTGAGCCATGACCACCATGACCTTGAATCTCAATTTCAAAATCATCAACAGAAGCCATCATCGATCCATGTGTTAATCCAATTTTCCCCTTCTCTAAACCCTGCCATAAATGAATACCAAAAATAGCATCGACATCTTCTAGAACGCCGTTTTGAATTAAGAAATCAGCCCCACTTGGTGTAATTTCCTCAGCTGATTGAAAAATTAGCATAATATTTAGCTCAATTTCTTCCTTATTCATTGCTATCCACTCTGCCACTGCTAATAAGATGGCTGTATGGCCATCATGTCCACACATATGTGCCACTCCTGGTTTTTGGGAAATATATGGCTTATCACCTTCTTCAACTATTGGTAATGCATCTATATCGGCTCGTAAAGCAATCGTCTTTGTACCTTTTGTTCCTTGAAGCATAGCTATTACGTTTGGTGAATCATACGCTAATATTTCTAGTTGAAGATCCTCTAATCTTTTACGAATAAATTGACTTGTTTCAAATTCCTGACCAGAAAGCTCTGGATATTGATGAAGATAACGTCGATCTTCTATAGCTTGCTTTGCTAAATATTGCAAATTTATTTCCACTAAAAAAACTCCTTTTATTTACCTTTAACGCTCCTAAATAAGCAAAATCCCCTGAGATCCTATGCAGATTTACTTGCCATCAGTATTACTTGTACTTGTTTTATTATACTAAAATCTTTCTTAACTAACCCAACATAAAAACATGCTACCTATTTAGATAGCATGTTTCTTATATTTATTGAAGTGCTTTAATGCTTTGTAAGCCACCATTTTCAAGGATAGCTTTACTGATAGCCTTCCCTGTTGGTGTTGCTGCTAGACCGCCTCGTGCCGTCTCTTTAAGATTAGGACTCATAGATTGTCCAATGCGATACATAGCACCAATTACTTCATCACATGGAATACGACTTGTTACACCAGCAAGTGCCATATCCGCCGCTACTAGGGAGTTAGATGCACCCATTGCATTACGTTTGACACAAGGCACTTCAACCAAGCCTGCCACTGGATCACAAACAAGACCTAGCATGTTTTTTAATGTAATAGCAAACGCTTCTGAACATTGCTGTGGTGTACCTCCAGCCATTTCGACAATAGCAGCGGCAGCCATACCTGCAGCTGAACCAACCTCTGCTTGACAACCACCAGCAGCCCCAGAAATGGAAGCGTTATTGGCTACCACAAATCCAAATGCTCCTGACGTAAATAAATAACGAATCATTTGCTCACGAGTTGGATTTAGTTTGTTTTTTACTGCAAACAGTGTTCCTGGCACTACACCTGCTGAACCTGCTGTTGGTGTTGCACAGATTGTTCCCATTGCAGCATTTACTTCATTAGTTGCAACCGCTTTACTTACTGCATCTAATAATAAATCACCTGAAAGTGACTTTCCTTGTGCAATATAATTTTGAAGTAATACGGCATCCCCACCAGTTAAACCTGTTACTGATTGCACACCTTGTAATCCACGTTCGATTGCTTCTTCCATCACTGTTAAATTTCGATCCATTTGCTGGATGATTTCTTCACGCGTTCTACCAGTTATCAATATTTCTTGTTCAATCATAATTTCTGATATTAATTTATCTTCTTTCTCTGCTCGTTCAACAAGTTCACGAACATTATGAAATAAAACGTCCATCACGGGACACCTCCTTAGTTATTAATTTTTGAGACCTTTGTAATATATGGAATTAAAGATATTTGCTGTAGCACCTTATCCTCAATGTTTTGATCAACTTCAATCACCATTAAAGCAGTTAAACCACGTTCGATACGTGATACCTCCATATGCCCAATGTTGACTTCATGCATCGCCAAGCAATTGGCTACATTGGCAATACAGCCAGCACGATCGTCATGAACTACAAGAATAGCTGGCATACCACCAGTTAAACGTAACTTAAAGCCATTGACTTCACTGACTTCAATTTTTCCGCCACCAATTGAAATACCGACTACTGACATTTCCCCTTCATCGTCTCCAATGACAAGTCGAGCCGTATTTGGATGCTCGGTATTAGCTGTTTCCGGAATGAATTCGTATTCTAATCCTGCTTGTTTGGCATCTTCAAATGCCGTTTTAATACGATCATCAAATGTATCGTAATTTAATAAGCCTCCTACAATCGCAACATCTGTACCATGCCCTCTATACGTTTCTGCAAACGATCCATATAAATGAATTTTTGCCCATTTAGGTTGTCTACCAAATAAATCCCTTGCAACACGCCCGATGCGAGCTGCTCCTGCCGTATGAGAGGAGGAAGGCCCAATCATGACTGGTCCAATAATATCAAATACTGAAGTAAACTTCATACAAACACCCCTCTATTCTATCCGTATAATAATATTTATTTTTATTTATATCATGCTTGATAGTTACTATAAAAGTAAAGCATTTAATTTATCAACTTTCAGAAAATTACCACTACTATAATTTATAGTAAATATTTATGCTTATTTATTGTCCGTACCATATATACACAACTATGAAAGAGTTGCTATTTCAATATTTCCAAATTTTATATCCTGTGGGTACGTACATTGAATGATTCATATTTAGTACGTTTTTAATAAATTTAATCCAACATTCTCTTTGTAGCATAAACAAAAGCAGTACACGTTTTGTGCACTGCTTTCTTTACGGAATAGCAAAGTAGCATGTAATTATTCTACTGAAATAATATATGGATATAACCCTTGTTTACCATCAAATAATTCAACTTCTACATCCGGATAGTTCTCTTCTATGAAAGCTACCAACTCAGAGGCAGCTTGTTCAGTTGTATCTTCACCATAAATGACTGTAACAATCTCAGCATCTTCATTGACTAAATCCTTAATTACTTTTTCAGCTGCATCCTTTAGTGCTGGTGTAGAAAGGACAATTTTTCCTTCTGCCAATGCCATAAAATCATCTTTGTGAATTTCAACACCATCAATAGATGTATCACGCACTGCAAAGGTAACTTGACCTGTCTTCACATTTGTAAATGCTTCTGACATTGTTTTTTTATTTTCATCAACAGCTGCCTCTGGGTTAAACGCTAAAATCGCTGCCATTCCTTGAGGAATCGTCTTAGTAGGAACCACTGCTGCATCAATTTCTAATAGTTCAACCGCTTGCTCCGCTGCCATCACTATATTTTTATTATTCGGTAAGATTAATACTTTCTCTGCACCGATTTCTTGTACAGCCTTCACGATATCTTCAGTTGAAGGATTCATTGTTTGACCGCCTTCAATGACATAGGAAGCACCGATAGAGCGCAATAATTCTGCCACACCCTCACCCATAGCAATCGTTACAATAGCATATGGATGTTTTTCTACCTTTTTAGCAGGCGTAGGGGCTTTATGTTCCTCGCCAACGATTGCTGAATGCTGCTCACGCATATTATCAACTTTAATTTTTATAAGACTACCGTATTTTTGGCCAATTGATAGAACAGAACCTGGTTGCTCGGAATGGATATGAACCTTCGCAATTTCCTCATCTGAAATAACAAGTAAAGAATCACCTAAAGGATTTAATTCATTACGGAATTGTTCTTCATTAAAAGGTTCTTTTCCTTCTTCTAAGCGTACCATTATTTCTGTACAGTAACCAAATTCAATATCAGCAGTGTTCATGAAATCTTGGGCTCTATGATGTTCTGCATTGATTAAATCATCTAGCGTCGCATCATTTTTCTCCGGAAGAGCCTCCCCCTTTAAGGAAGCTAAAAATCCTTCATACACAAATAGTAAGCCTTGACCACCACTATCTACCACACCAACTTCTTTTAAAACAGGCAGTAGGTCAGGTGTACGATCCAACGATGCCTTTGCCTCTGCTGTAAAAGCTTCCATTACGGCAATGATATCGTTTTCAGTTTCTGCTACTTCTACACCTTTTTTCGCAGCTTCACGTGCCACCGTTAAAATTGTTCCTTCTACTGGCTTCATAACAGCTTTATATGCCGTATCAACACCCGCTTGGAATGCTCCAGCAAAGCCCTTTGCATCAATTGTTGACTCCTTCTCAATAAACTTCCCAAAACCACGGAATAACTGAGATAGAATAACGCCTGAATTCCCACGCGCTCCCATTAACAAGCCTTTTGATAATGCCTGTGCTGTTTTACCAATATGCTCTGAAGCAGCATGCTCTGTTTCCTTTGCACCAGATGTCATCGATAAGTTCATATTTGTACCTGTATCACCATCTGGAACGGGGAAAACATTTAATGAATCTACATAATTTGCATTTTGGTATAGGTGATGCGCCCCCATTTGTACCATTTCAGCAAACTTTATACCGTCTAAAGACTGCATTCGATTTAGTTCCTCCTCTTAATTCGCTACACGAACGCCCTGTACAAAGATATTGACAGATTTTACGCTCATACCTAATGTTTTATCTACTGTATATTTCACTTTCGATTGTACTTGATAAGCCACTTCCGAAATTTTTGTCCCGTAACTAACAATAATGTACATATCTATATGTAAATCGTCGTCCTGTTGTCGAATTACAACACCTTTTGCGAAGTTTTCTTTACGTAAAATATCAGTTAGACCATCACGAATTTGATGTTTAGATGCCATGCCAACAATACCGTAGCATTCTACAGCAGCTCCACCAGCAATTTGTGCAAGTACATCTGTTGAAATATCAATTTGGCCGAATTCATTGTTTAATTCAATTGACATAGAAATGCCCCCTTGGCTCTTTTTGACTAAACTATATTGTAACACTTTCGTTATAATTTAAGCAACCTAAGGGGGTATTGAAGGGCTTCGTAGCAACGTTTTCTGACTTCAAATAGACGCATTTGCTTCTTCATCAAAAATTGCCATTTTGCAGAAATAGTTATTTCGTCCGTTTTGCTTTGCCAAATATAGCGCTTGGTCAGCTAATTCACAACATGTTTGTAAATGCTCATATTTTGCGATTTTAGCTTGACACATTCCAATACTAACAGTAACTTGTTGGGCAATAGTAGATTGTAGGTGCGGTATATTAAGTTGTCGAATTTCCTCTAAGATTTCTTCACATACAGGTTCAGCAACCTTATAAGTATGCTGGCTTATCATAACAAATTCCTCGCCACCCCAACGGGCAACAAATGCATTATACTTCCCTGCAATTTCCTCCAATAGAGATGCGACTTTGACAATTGCTGCATCTCCCTGCAAATGACCATAATAATCATTAAATTTTTTAAAGCAATCAATATCAATCATTATGACTGTTAAAGGCTGTGTTTGATAAAGTTGCTGTCCTATCTTATTCAATTTTTGGTTAAATGCACGTCGATTAGGTAGATTCGTTAAAGAATCTTTTAATGCTTGCTCTGCTAATTCATTATTTTTAATAGCCAACAATTGTGATAGTCGCTTCGTTTTGGTCATTTCCTCATTCAATAAAATATGCTGGGTATGGATTTGTTTACGAACCTTATAGGTCTGATATTGAATCATTACACCAATAGGTATTAATAATGACATGGGTAATATAATTTTTATATTTTCACTCGATATTCCAGCACTCATATATGCACTCACAATAATGGCTGATGCAGAAAGCAAAATAATCCAGACAATTTTTCGTAAAGGTAACGCGAATACTGTACAAATAATGATTAAAATAACCTCATAGAGTGCTGCATGACGGAAAAAGTAAACATCCAATACCGATATCGCAGTAATCAAAAGCATTATTGTGTAAATATAAACAACAACCAACCGTTCATACTTCTGTATATTAACAGGAGTAATATGAATTCGCTTTTCTCGGATAAACAATAATACTGCAACATCTATATAAAACATAGCGATATGAATGGCAATATAGACGGGAACCATGGCTCTTTCCGCCTTCACAAAAAATACCTCTCCATAATGTATTAACGAAATAATGACTGATACATACATGAGTGTCCAAGCAACTATTCTCATCCCTTTTAAATTCGACTGAACCATTTCTTCGCGAATAGAAAAAGCTAATTTTTCTTGATTTTCCATCATGCTCTCTCCTCATGCCCACTTTCAAATAATTATAATGTCCTATATGTATCGTCATGATAACGAAAAATACAAGTCAATCTAAATTTTTCTGATAAATAAAAAAGTTGATACCTTTATAGCATCAACTTTTTACATTGTATTCAATTAAATATCGAAAAATTTATTTGGCTAAAATAGACTTTTAATAAGCGTGTCAATCATAACAGGCATCTCTTTAAACGCACTATCCACATGCAATCGTTCTGTTTTTTGATGGGCATCCTTACCAAATGGACCGACATTTAAGACAGGACCTTGTAATGCTGCCATCTCTTTGAATGGAATATGATACGTATCGCCCCATACAGGTGTGTTCCGTTCAAATGCTAGCCACTCATTGGATGCATCTGAATAGTTGACATAGCTTAAATCACAGATTCCGTTAAAGTAGTGGATCTGCTCTACCTCAATATCAAATGTTTGAGCTGTTTGCTTCATTAATTCAATCGACTGTTTCACTAATGGATGGTTGGATGAATTAATGGCTGGATAGTAAGGTGGTGCATATAACAGAACTGTGGCAGGTGCTA
>Ga0213827_1000800_pt1 | contig 21144 bp, 18 predicted proteins | sample MC6MC0898MG_FD_180669 | JGI IMG/M metagenome (GOLD analysis project Ga0213827, IMG submission 180669) | Enriched soil aggregate microbial communities from Iowa State University, Ames, United States - MC6-MC0898-MG | ecosystem: Environmental > Terrestrial > Soil > Unclassified | place: USA: Iowa...
GATAATCTTTTTGACTATCAGTCCATACTCACAAGCACCCACACGAATTGCTTGATTCAATTTGTTAAAGAGCGTTTGGTTAAGAGCTTTTCGTCTCAACCGAGGCGCGCATTCTACGCTTTCCTCATTTGCTGTCAAGCGTTTATTTGAAGTTTTTAAAATCTGCTTTCTTTCAAAAGCCTTTAACCTCAAACACTTACCGCTTGCCTCGTTGCGTTCAACGCTGCGAGGAGGCGAATAATACGCGCTTTGAAATTTGAGTCAACACCTTGATCTAAAAAAGTTTCAAACTGCATTTCACAGCCGCTCGGCAACTAAATGCATGAACCATCGCTCTGTAGAGAAACACCCCGAGGAGGCAACGGCCATGAGCGAGGCGCAGAGCGAGAAAACCCCCGGCCTGTCGGCGGACGAAGAAAAGGAAGTCAGCCATAACCAGCCTCCCCGGGCGGCGGTTCTGCACGAGATCATCCGCTCCCAGGGCGACCTGGAACTTGAGCGCACACTCGCGGCGCTGTGGTGGTCGGCCTTGGCCGCTGGCCTGACCATGGGCCTTTCATTAATGGCCATGGGGCTTTTCTATGCCCGCCTGCCCGAAGGCGACAGTGCCCAGGTGGTCGCCAGCATTGGCTACAGCGCCGGTTTTCTTGCCGTGATCCTGGCGCGCCAGCAACTGTTTACCGAAAACACCCTCACTGCGGTCCTTCCAATAATGACCACGCCGACACTGGCCAACGTTGGGCGCCTGCTGCGCCTATGGAGCGTGGTGTTGCTCGGCAACCTGGCGGGCACCTTGCTGGTCGCCTGGGTCATGCTCGAATTACCGATCTTCGACAGCAAGACCGATGTCGCCTTCCTGGAGATCGGTCGCAAGGTCATGAAGAACGACATCAGCCAGATGTTCGCCAAAGGCATCGTCTCGGGCTGGATGATCGCCACCATGGTGTGGATGATCCCGTCCATGGAACACGCCAAGATATGGATCATCCTGATGATCACCTACCTGATGGCCCTCGGCGACTTCACCCATATCGTCGTCGGCTCAGTGGAGGTTTCCTACTTGGTCTGGGCTGGCGACGAGACCTGGCGCAGCTTCTGGCTGGAGTTCGCCCTGCCGACCCTGGCCGGCAACATCATTGGCGGCAGCTTCATTTTCGCCTTGATCAGCCACGCCCAGGTGCGCAGCGACAGCGGCAAGCCGCCTTCGCAGCTATTAAAGGAGGACAAACAGCCCTCCCTCCGCGAGCGGGATCATAAAGAGTGAAGTTCAGCGCGCGGCTACTGCACGTTCCGCCCCCCTGCCCCGCCCGCGTACTGGCCGTGGCTGCCACCAGTTCTGCCCTTCATGAGGGGAATCGAGGCTGACCCGTTCGCCCATCTGTGGCGTGCTCAAGCGCACCTGTGCCGCCGCCGCCAGGGCGACGATGCGTTCGAACGGTTCCTGCCAACCGTGCATGGACAGGTCGAACGTGCCGTTATGGATAGGCAGCATCCAGCGCCCCCGCAAATCGAGGTGCGCCTGCAGGCTCTGTTCCGGCTGCATGTGCACGTTGGGCCAGGCCAGGTTGTAGGCGCCCGTTTCAATCAAGGTCAGGTCGAACGGCCCGAAACGCTCGCCGATCTGACGAAAACCGTCGAAGTAACCGGTGTCACCGCTGAAGAAGATACGCAGCTGTTCATCTACAACCACCCACGACGCCCATAAAGTGCGGTTGCTGTCGAACAACCCGCGCCCGGAAAAGTGCTGCGCCGGGGTTGCGACAAATCGCACACCGTCAACCACGCTCTCCTGCCACCAGTCCAGTTGGATGACCTTGCCTGCCGGCACGCCCCACTCGATCAACAGGTCCCCCACCCCGAGCGGTGCCAGGAAGCGCTCGGTCCGCGACGCCAGAAAACGGATGGCCTGTTCGTCGAGATGATCGAAGTGATCATGAGAGAGGATGACTGCTGCCAGCGGCGGCAACTCATCCAGTGCCAGCGGTGGCGCATGGAAACGCAGTGGCCCGGCCCATTGCACTGGCGAGGCGCGTTCGGAGAACACCGGGTCGGTAATAAAGAAGCGCCCGCGCAATTTCAGCAACACCGTGGAGTGCCCCAGGCGCCAGAGGCTGTGATCCGGTGCATCGAGTACCTGCTGGCGGGTCATCGGCTGCACGCTGATGGCCGCGTTTGGCCGTGTTTCTGGTGGTTTGCGCAGGAACAGGTACTTCAGGCCGATGCGCAGCTTTTTCAGCACGCCATCCTGGGGCAGGCTGGCCTGGTTGAGAAAACGTCCGTCACGCTGAGGCGCCGACTCGCCGGCGGGGTTAGCCAGGGGCATCATGAGCAGCAGCACTCCAAGCAAGAGGAAGGCTTTCATGTTACCCCACAGTGATCGCACCAACCGTGAATTGGCTTGTAAGGTCATTTTTCTTCCATGACAGACTGTTGAACAATATTCACGTGAGTTATGCGATAAACGGCGCATCAGAAGAAGAACGACGACCATGATGGACAACCGTAGCGGCAAGGGACTTTCTTTCGTCAAACGCATCTACCTGCCGCGCATCATCGGCTTGGGTATTGGCCTCTTCAGCGTAGCCGCAGCCGTGGCACCGCTGTCGCCGCCCACCTGGGCATGGCTGCTGCTACTTTTCAACGGCCTGGTCTGGCCACATCTGGCCTACCAGTGGGCTTTGCGCTCAGCGGCGCCGTACCAGGCGGAACAGCGCAATTTGCTACTGGATTCGTTGATGGGCGGCTTCTGGACCGCTGCCATGCATTTCAATCCCCTGCCCGCCGTCACCGTGCTGTCGATGATGACCATGAACAACGTGGCCGCAGGCGGTAAACGCATGGTCGCGCAGGGGCTTCTGGCACAGCTCGCGGGCATGCTGCTGGCCAGTGTGTTGCTGGGCACGGGCTTGCAACTCGATGCCACGCCGCTGCAAATCTATACCTGCCTGCCAATGCTGACCCTGTATCCGCTGGCCCTGGGCTGGGTGTGCTACCGCCTGGCAATCAAGCTTGGCGAGCACAAGCGCCGGCTCAGGGAGGTGAGCCTGACGGACAGCCTGACCGGATTGCTCAATCACGGCGCCTGGAAGGACCTGCTATTGCTGAAGTTCCAGGCGTGCCAGCAGCAACAGGTGGCGGCGGTGATTGCCCTGATAGACATCGACCATTTCAAGACCATCAATGACACCTTCGGCCACGTGGTCGGCGATTGCGTACTGCGCCAGATGAGCGAAGAGCTCAAACGCAACTTGCGCGAAGTCGACCAGGCCGGCCGCTACGGTGGCGACGAGTTCTGCGTGATTCTGCCGGACACCAGCGAGGATCAGGCCTGTCAGGCCATGGAGCGCCTGCGTGAGCGCGTGGCCAGCTACCGCAACCCGCAGCTGCCACACTTACGCATCAGCTTGAGCATCGGCCTGTCGGTATTTCAAACCGACCTCGAGTCGCCGGAACACTGGCTGGACCAGGCCGACAAAGCGCTCTACAGCGCCAAGCGGCGCGGCCGCGACCAGGTCAATTTCGCCCATGGCGAGGCCTCCGCGCTCAAGCTGGCCTATCCTGACTGAAGCCCCTCGCTGATTGACCGGCGGGGGACGGCAGCTCAAGAAGGAGTCGCTTGTGTATGGCCAGGAACGCCAACCTAACGCCCACCAACCCCACCCCTCGTTTACCCGTCCGCCCTTTGATCAGCGGTTTTTGCGCGGTGTTCGGCCTCGCCTGCCTGGTCACCTTAGGTGCGCTGTTCAACATCGCCGCCTCGCTGGATCAACAAGAACAGGAACGCAGCGCCTTCCATGCCACCCAGGCGCTAGAGCAACGCTTGCTGGCCTCGCGGCAATTTTTATCCAGCTATGCCGTGTGGGACGCTGCCTATGAGCACCTGGCCGGCAAAGTCGACTGGCAGTGGGCTTACCAGCAAAAGAACGTCGGCGAGTCGCTGTTCAGCGCCAGCGGCTATGAAGGCGTGTTCGTCGTCGAGGATCAGCGCACGACCTATGGGTTGTTCAAGGGCAACCCCACCGAAGCCGCCGCCAGCAGCTTCATCGACGCCCCGCTGCCGGCAATCGTCGCGCAAGCCCGCGGGGCCGCCAGCGCGCGCGAGCAGGTCACGCACTTTGTACTGTTCAACGGTTGGCCGGCAGTACTCAGCGCCGCCGCCGTGCGTCCCGACAGGGACGTGTCAGCGCAAGAGGTGAGCCAGGCGCCAGTCATGCTGTTCGTCGATCAACTCACCGAAGAAAAACTGGCCCGCCTGGGCGCAGGTGCGGGCCTTGCACAGATGCACATCGAAAAAGACCAGGTCGACGCGCACGGTCATGAGCAGATCGCCTTGGGCGAAACCGGTTATCACCTGGCCTGGACCAGCCCGATGCCGGGGCGGCAACTGCTCTGGGCAGTGCTACCACCGTTGCTCTGCGCGTTGCTGGTGCTGGGCCTGGTAATGCTTTACCTGTTCCGCCATGCCCTGCGCAGTTCCCGCGCCATCGACCTCAGCCTGCTGCACCTGCAACAGAGCAACCATGCCCTCGAGGCCAGCGAGCAACGTTTTCGCGCCGTGGCCGAGGCAGCGTCCGACTGGATCTGGGAAACCGATTGCCAACAGCGGCTGACGTATTTGTCGCAACGCTTCGTGAGGGTCACCGGTGACCGGGTCGAAGATTGGCTGGGCCAACCGATCAACCAATTGCTCAGTTGCGAAACCACTCCCCTGTCGCCCTGGCTGGATGCCCAGGCCGAGGCCGACACGGAGCAACCGGCCAACCTGCGCTGCGCCTATCGCGACCACAATGGTCAGAACCGCTTTTGCCGGGTCTCGGCCCGGGCGATCCTGTACGACGGCAAGCTCGCGGGCTTTCGCGGCACCGCCAGTGATATCACCGATGAAGTCGCAGCCCATGCCCGCATCCAGCACCTGTCATTGCACGACCCGCTGACCGGCCTTGCCAACCGCAACAAGCTCGCCCGTCATCTGGAACAAGCCTTGCTGCGCGGCAGCGACTCGCCACCGTTGACCTTGCTGCTGCTTGACCTGGACAACTTCAAGCCGATCAACGACTCCCTTGGCCACGCCGCTGGCGATGCCGTGCTGCAGGAAGTGGCCGCGCGCCTGCGCGACACCACCCGCGACGGTGACCTGGTCGCGCGCCTGGGCGGCGACGAGTTCGTATTGGTGCTCGAAGGCATGGACAACCGTACCGAAATCGACCGGCTGAGCAAGCGGCTGATCGAGCTTTTGCAGCAGCCCATCCCTTTCGAAGACCAGTCACTGCACGTCGGCGCCAGCCTCGGCATCGCCCAAACCCGTACCCAGGGTTTCGATGCCGGCGAGTTGATCCGCTGCGCCGATATCGCCCTTTACCAGGCCAAGGCCGATGGCAAGAACACCTGGCGCTACTTTGCCGCCGAGATGAACCAGCAGATCCAGTACCGGCGCCAGCTGGAGAATGACCTGCGCCGGGCGCTGAGGAACGATGAGTTCGTGTTGTACTACCAGCCGCGCTACCGCCTGGGCGACTTGCGCATCGTCTCGGTGGAAGCCTTGCTGCGCTGGCAGCACCCGCAAGAAGGCCTGCTCGGCCCGGACACCTTCATCCCGCTGGCCGAGCAGAGCGACCTGATTGTCACCCTGGGCCGCTGGGTGCTGCGCGAAGCCTGCCGCAGCGCCCTGGGCTGGCCCGATCACCTGCTTGTCTCGGTGAACCTGTCGCCTGCACAGTTCCTGCGCAGCGACGTGGTGGCCGACGTGCGTGAAGTCCTGCTGGAAAGCACCTTCCCTGCCCAGCGCCTGGAGCTTGAAATCACCGAGAACGTCATGCTCAACGACATCGAAGGCGCCCTGGGTACCATGCAAGCGCTCAAGGAGTTGGGCGTGCGCCTGAACATGGATGATTTCGGCACGGGCTATTCGTCACTGGGGTATCTGCGGACCTATCCGTTCGACAGTATCAAGATCGACAAACGTTTTATCGCCGGGCTGGGCAACCCCAGCAGCAGCGACCGTGCGGTGGTGCAGGCGATCATCAACCTGGGTGAGGCAATGGGCCTGACAGTGACGGCCGAAGGGGTCGAAACCGAGCAGCAACTCAGAACACTCGAAAAGGACAACTGCCATGAGGTGCAGGGCTATTACCTGAGCCGGCCACTGGACAAGGCCGTGTTTGAGCAACTGTTGCAGCAGAGGCCTGGGCGCTCTGCTGATGCGTCCTGAGTGTGTACCGGCCTCTTCGCGAGTAAACCCGCGAAGAGGCCGATACAGACGACGCAAATCAACGCAGAGAACGCTGCGCCACTATCTCCGGCAAGTCACGGCGCTGCAGGTAGATGCGCAACGGCTCGGCAATATTCAGTCGATCATCCACATGCTGTTCCAGCAACAGCGCCAGCCGATCACGGCACAACACCATGCGCGCGCCCTGCTCGGGCCGCCAGACGAATTCGCTGCATGGGGTGATGCTTTCGTCAGCCACGTCCATGCCGAACGCGTCCTCGGAAAACCTCACGATATGGACCCCGCGCTTGCCATGAAAGCCGACAAAACCATTAAGCTGGTCGGCGGCGCTGCAGATGTCCTGGGATGTGATGGCCATGACGTAACCTCGCAAATGAACGGAAGTGACGCACGCCAGGCGGGTAACGGTCGCCTCTAGCGGGCAACGCATCGGGCCAGCCTAGCGCAAGTGCCAACCGTTTAGCCAAGGTTTTTCGTCACCTGCCGGCAGCCCCGCTAGACTGACAGTTCAACCCTTCTTCGTCGCCAGCATTGGGACCGTTCATGACCGACGCCATCAACGCCGATATCGCCACCATCGGCCGCATCAACGCCGTACCTGCCATCCTTCAGGTCATCTGCGAAACCACCGGTATGCGCTTCGCAGCCGTAGCGCGCGTGACTGAAAACAACTGGACCGCCTGCGCCGTACTCGACACCCTTGGTTTTGGCCTTAAGGTGGGCGGCGAACTCGACGTGGCGACCACCCTGTGCCATGAGATTCGCAGCACCCACCAGACCATCGTCATCGACAAAGCCAGTGAAGATGAGCGGTATTGCCGGCACCACACGCCGCTACTCTACCGTTTCGAAAGCTACATTTCGGTGCCGGTGTTTCGCACTGACGGGCGTTTTTTCGGCACCATTTGTGCCCTGGACCCGGCCCCAGCTTCACTCAGAGGCAGCGCGATCCAACCCATGATGGAGTCGTTCGCCCGCCTGCTGGCTATCCAGATCGAAAGCGAAGAAAGCGCCCAGCGCACCGAACGGGCCTTGCGCGAAGAGCGGGCCATGGCTGAAGTGCGCGAGCAGTTCATCGCTGTGCTCGGCCACGACCTGCGCAACCCGCTGTTTGCCATAACCGCCGGCGCCGAGCTGCTGGCCCAGCGGCTGGACGATGAAAAGAACCGCGCGATCGCCCGCCATATCCATACCTGCGGCCAGCGCGCCTCACAGCTGGTACGCGACGTGCTGGACTTTGCCCGTGGGCGCCTGGGCAGCGGCATTCCATTGAACCTGCAGCCCTGCCCAGACCTTGGCGAGGGGCTCAGGCATGTTGCCTCTGAACTGCAGCATGCGCACCCGCAGCGGCAGATCGTGCTGGACATCGGCGACATTGGCGGCCTGCGCTGCGACCGCGAACGGGTGACCCAGCTACTGTCCAACCTGATCGCCAACGCCTTGACCCATGGCGCACCCGAAGGGCCGGTGACGGTCAAGGCGGCCATCGCTGACGGCGAGTTCGTGCTCAGCGTGCACAATGGCGGGCAACCCATCGCTACGCAGACCCTGGGGCAACTGTTCGAGCCCTTTACCCAGCCGCTGTCGGATACGCCGCAGCAAGGGCTCGGGCTTGGCCTGTATATCGCCAACCAGATCGCCCTGTCCCATGGCGGGCGCATGCAGGTGATCTCCGATGTGCAGCGTGGCACGCTGTTCAGCTTCCACTTGCCGGTGGGCTAACCTGGGGCGCCAGCAACCCTGCCAGCCCGTTCATGAATGCCTGCACCCGGCGCGGCACCTACCGTTGCCGGGCATACCTTTGCAGCCCCCTTGGCATCATTGCGCGGGCGCGTCCTCATGTACCTGCACGCTGGCCGTCATCCCGGCACTCAGGGTCATGCCTTGCGGCACCTGGTCCAGGCGGATGCGCACCGGTATCCGCTGCGCCAGCCGCACCCAGTTGAAGGTCGGTTCAACCACCGGCAACAGCTGGCTGTCGGGGTTGCTGTTACTGTCGGTGATACCACGGCTGATGCTTTCCACATGGCCTTGCATGGCCTCCCCTGCCCCCATCAGCCAGACCTTCACCGAATCGCCCACACGGATGCGCGGCAGCTTGGTTTCTTCGAAATAGGCCTGGATATAGAAGGTCGAGTCATCCACCAGGGCCATCACCGACTCCCCGGCATTCACGTAGTTGCCCTGGGCAAGGCGCAAGTTGGTGATATGCCCATTGCGCGGCGCGCGCACTTCGCTGCGGGCCAGGTTGATTTTCGCCACCTGCAGCTGGGCCTGCGCCTCATGCAGCTCACCACGGGCGACCGCGGCATTGATCTGCGCATTCTCGCGTAACTCGGCACTGATTGCCTCGGGCCCCAAGGCCGTGCGCCGCGCGGCTTCGCGCTCGCGCAGGTGCAACTGCTGAGTGCGTGTTTCTGCCACGGCACTGGCCTGATCAAAAGCCGCCTGGAAGCGTTCGCGATCAATGCTCATCAACAAGTCGCCGGCCTTGACCTGCTGGTTGTCCTGCACCTTGAGCTCCCGCACCCAGCCGGCGACGTCAGGGGCAATCACCACCACATCGGCACGCACCCGTGCATCACGCGTCCATGGGGTGAGCATGTAGTACTGCCAGAGTTTGTAGCCGGCCAGAACGGCAATGGCAACCACACACAGGGTCACCAGGGTACGCACGACAGCACGCATTCAATCACTCCTCACAAAGGCCCTAGCAGGCGAACTACCAGGTACAGCACACAAACGAACAGCGCCGTGTCGAACAGCGCTTCATGCCAGATCCAGCGCCCGAGCGGCGTGGCCTGCACCAGCAGGCGCAACAGGCCGGTCAGCGCCAGCGCCATCAGCACATAAATCAGAAAAGGGCTGAGCAGCACACCGCCCAATGCCCACTCACGCAACCCCATGGGCTTCCTCCTGCCAGCGGCACCACTTGCCCCAGCTCTTCTGCAACTGCAGCACTGCCCCTTCGGCCAAGCGCAGCGGGTCACTCAACGGCTGGCGCTGCAAGGCCGCAATGAATTGCTCGCTGGCGGCATCCAGGCGCTGCCCCCGCCCGGCTGCCGGCCCTTTGGCCAGTACCGTTTCAAGTTGCTGCAAATAGTCTCGTTCAGCAGTGCCCAACGGTGCTTGGGCCACCGCCAGGCACATGCGCAAGTGCACCAGTTCGTCACCGATATCCAGGCTGTGCAGGCCGTCGTCCCAGCGCTTGCGCTCGGCCTCAGGCAGCTCGCTGGCGTGCCGCGCGAGTTGCATCAGGCGGTCAGCCATCCGCCCGCCAAACCAGCTGTCGGCACCGCGCAGGTCGCGCCGGGTCAGGCGCACCAGGTCGCTTTGGGTCGCCGCCCGCAGGCGCCTGCCAAGCCAGGCCGGGTGACGAAACACCAGCAAGCGGAACGCCAGCACTGCGGCGGCCACGCCCACCAGCATGGCCAAGGCGCTGTTGAGCATGGTCGCCACGCCGAACTGCATGGCGTTGAGCGGCGACACCAGGACGATAAAATGCAGGCAATAGGACGTGGCCGTGGCGCCCGTGCGTGGGTGTGCCATGCCCAACGCACCGAAAAACAGCGGCACGCCCATGCCCAGGCAAAGCAAGGCGAAACTGCTCCATTGCGGCAGGATGATCTGCCCCACCAGCAAGGCCGCCGGTATCGCCAAGAGGATGCCACGCAAAAAGCTGAAGCCGATCTGCGCACCATTTTCACGGCTGGCGAACAGGCTGCAGACCACGCAGGTCAGCACCAGGCCACCCGGTGCGGACGGCCACGCGGTGGCCAGCCAGAAACAACTCATCACCAAAAAGGCCAATGCACTGCGCGAACCGAACAGCAACGCCAACGACCAGTCGCGGTGAGCGGCCAGGCCTTGCGCGACATCCTTGGGCGCCTTGCCCTGCTCGACATCATCCAGTGCCTGCGTGGCGGCCATGGCGTAGTCCAGCAGCAAGGCCATGCGGGCCAGGCAGAAATGCTCGGCAGAGCTGATCTGCTCGTCATGTGCGGCGTCCCAGATGCGCTGGCGCAACAGCAGCAAACTCGGCCGATCGGGCTGGGCCAACAGGGCCCGGACCTCTTCCAGCCAAGGGGACAGGCGCAAGGCTTGGCGGTCATCGAGCTGGCGCCACTGGCGGCGCACTGAACGCGAAATGCGCAACAACACCATCAGCTTCTGGCTAAGGCCGCGAATGGCCCTGGCCCGCTGACGCCCCCGCGGCCCCTCGAACCAGGCATGTTCGCGCTGGGTATCGATGGCGACGATGCGCCCCAGGCTCTCCAGTAGGCCCTTGCGCGCCTCGTCCTCGCCACCCAGCATGGCATTGGCGGCCTGCAGGCCGTTCTGCCAGGCCTGGCGCGCCTGCCCCGCGAGTTGCTGTTCAACCCGCATTGGCCAGAGCAAGGCGCTGGTGGCAGTGGCGCAGAAGATACCCAGGCAGATTTCGGTGCAGCGGGCCACCGCTTGGTCGAACACCTGCAGAGGGTTGGCAATGGCGGGCAACGCGATGATGGCCGCCGTGTAGCCCGCCAGCACGAACGCATAGGCCCAGGCGCTGCGCAGCTGCGTCGAGGCCGCCGTGCACAAGGCCAGCCAAAGGGCCAGGGTGATCAGGAACAGCCACGGGGTTTGGGCGAACAGGCCAATGAGCAGCACCGACATGCAGGTGCCGACCAGCGTCCCGGCCAACCGCGCCAGCCCCTTCTGCACCACCATCCCCGACAGCGGCTGGGCCACGATGAACGCGGTCATCAATGCCCAGGAGGGCTGCTCCAGCCCCCAGCGCATGGCCAGCCACAACGCCAGGCCACCGCCCAGCACGGTCTTGATGGCGAATTTCAGGGCGAGGCTGCTGGGTGCAAACAGGGCCTGGAGGGTGATGGGCACGAATCGGACCTTGCGGGGGGATGATGAGGTAAACGATAGACAATGGAAGGAAGGATAATGCTGAAACGAATAATTAGCTAGCTAATCATCTTTATTGAGGCAGCCATTGCCCCTTTTCAGCAGGCAAAAAAATGGGCGACCGAAGTCGCCCTAAATGCCTTGCGTGCTCGTGAACCTGGAAGGTCAGCGCGGCTTGCGCTTGTTCGAGTCCTTCCAGATGAAAATGCCCAGACCGGCAAAGAATGCGAACATCAACCCGACCGTTACCACGCCAGCGATAACCACGTTGTCGAAGAACATGTTGGCCTCCCGTTTCGTTTGCCGTTGTCCGATGGATGCAAGGTAACGAAGATGGGGGTGGGGGAAATTGATCGAGGTCAATGGTGCCCGGGACCGGGCACGCGAGGCGGGCGCAGGGTTGACCTGCGTCAAGTTTCAGCGCTTCTTGGGCTTGCTCTTGGGCTTCTTTTTCTTTGCCTTGCCCAGCGGCATGGCTTGCTCGAACGCCTGACGTACTTCGTTCAGGCGCTTTTCCTTGAGGTCGTGGACGCGCTTGGCGCGTTCGGCATCGAAGTCGATGAGGTTGTCTTGGCTCATGGGTGGGCTCGACGATCAACAGAGACCTGCATGATGAAGCCAGGCGTTGGCTCTGACCAGCCCCTGTTCCTTGAAGCGCCTAAACTTCGATGTCGACCAACAGGCCTTGGCGCTGCTGCTCACCCATCAACGGTGCCACCGGCACCGTGTTGTCGGCGTTCACTTCATCACCGGGCAACGCGCTGTAGCGCTCATCATCGCCCTGCTTCCTGCGCTGCTGGCGGCGCTGCTCGTCTCGCAACAGCAAGGCCTGTTCGTGCGGATCGCGCTGGTGCTTGAGGTCGATGGCACCCTCACCCGAGGCCGGCTGCGCAGGCACCACCGGCTTGATGTCCGGCGTCGGTTTGACCGGGTCCTGTTGCGAGGTCACGGGGGCAGCACTGAGCGGGATGATCGGTGGCAGCATGGGGATTCTCCTGTGCCCACTGTATCGGCTGGCTGTCAGCCACCTTGAGCGTCGGCGAATGAGGGTATGCAGCCGGTGCCGGCCGCGTCATGCGAGTATAGACAGCGCCTATTCGGCTTCGTCGTCAGGGTCATCGTTACTTGGCGTGCTGGCTTCGCTCCATGGGCGCTTGTAGACCTGCTGCCAGACTGCGTCCATATGCTCGCGCAGCACGGGCGGCGCATTCTTCAGCGAAGCGCTGTCTTCACGCTCACCGCCGATCGGCTCTTCGCCTGCCGGGGTGATCAGCGACTGGCCGGTAATGGTGTAGCTGGCCTGGCCTTCGCGCATCTCGATGGCAATGTCGTGCGGTTCGATACCACCGCCACAGAAGGCATGGCTGGCCACCGTCACTTCGGCGATACCGTCCTTGTTCAGGTCGCCGACATCGCTGACATCGGTATAGAAGTCGACATCCAGGTCCAGCCCCGGGCAGGTGGTTTCCTGCTCGATCTGCCAGCGCGGCTTGAAGCCGTCACGCTCGGCGGCTCGCCCGTACAGCGTGGCCTTGAGCACTACCTTGTCCACTTCCTGCTCGCTCTCGGCATCGACCGCCTGGCCATCGCTGCGGCTGAGCACCAGCAGGCCTTCGCCGTCGCGGTCACGGAAATGCACGCTCTTGATCGGCGTCTGCACACCCAGGACCTCAAGTTGCTCGACTGGAATCGCCGGCAAGCTTTCGAAGTTTTTCTGTTCGCAAGCGGCCAGCAGCAAGAGGCTGCTCACGGCCAGAGAGGCATTCAACCAGCGGTGCTTGAGCGGCATATCGTCCGTAGCCCTCGTCGGCAAGACGGTAATCTGCGATGAAACAGCTAGACTCTTGGACTTCTACTCTATGGTCTGACCGGCCTATCCGTTAACATAGCCGGCTTTTCATCGCGGGAGTTCAGGCAGTATGGCGCAGCAGTATCAACCGGGGCAACGCTGGATCAGTGACAGCGAAGCGGAGCTCGGCCTGGGAACCATCCTGGCCCAGGATGGCCGCTTGCTGACCGTGCTCTACCCGGCCACTGGCGACACCCGCCAGTATTCCCTGCGCAATGCGCCGCTGACCCGCGTGCGCTTCTCGCCAGGTGACCAGATCACCCACTTCGACGGCTGGAAGCTGACTGTTCGCGAAGTCGATGACATCGACGGGCTGATGGTCTACCACGGCCTCGATGCCCAGAACCAGCCGCGCACCCTGCCGGAAACCCAGCTGTCGAACTTCATCCAGTTCCGCCTGGCCAGCGACCGTCTGTTCGCCGGCCAGATCGACCCGCTGTCCTGGTTCAGCCTGCGCTACAACACCCTGCACCACACCAGCAAGCAGGTCCAGTCGTCGCTGTGGGGCCTGGGTGGCTGCCGCGCGCAACCCATCGCCCACCAGCTGCACATCGCCCGCGAAGTGGCTGACCGCAGCGCGCCACGCGTACTGCTGGCCGACGAAGTGGGCCTGGGCAAAACCATTGAAGCCGGCCTGGTGATTCACCGCCAGCTGCTGACTGGGCGCGCCAGCCGCGTGCTGATCCTGGTGCCGGAAAACCTCCAGCACCAGTGGCTGGTGGAAATGCGCCGGCGCTTCAACCTGCAGGTGGCGCTGTTCGACGCCGAGCGCTTCATCGAAAGCGATGCCAGCAACCCGTTCGAAGATGCCCAGCTGGCGCTGGTCGCCCTGGAATGGCTGGTCGATGACGAAAAGGCCCAGGACGCGCTGTTCGCCGCTGGCTGGGACCTGATGGTGGTCGACGAAGCCCACCACCTGGTCTGGCACGAAGACCAGGTCAGCGCCGAATACGGCCTGGTCGAACAACTCGCCCAGGTGATCCCCGGCGTGTTGCTGCTCACCGCCACCCCCGAGCAACTCGGCCAGGACAGCCACTTCGCCCGTCTGCGCCTGCTCGACCCCAACCGTTTCCATGACCTGGCCGCCTTCCGCGCCGAGAGCGAAAACTATCGCCCGGTGGCCGAAGCGGTACAGGAACTGCTTGACGAGGGCCGCCTGTCGTCCGAGGCCCACGCCACCATTCAGGGCTTCCTGGGTGCAGAAGGCGAAGCCTTGCTGGCTGCGGTCAGCGACGGCGATACCCAGGCCAGCGCGCGCCTGATCCGCGAGCTGCTCGACCGCCACGGCACCGGCCGCGTGCTGTTCCGCAACACCCGCGCGGCGATCCAGGGCTTCCCTGAGCGCAAGCTGCACCCTTACCCGCTGGCCCTGCCGGAGCAGTACCGCGACCTGCCAGCGGGCGAGCACGCCGAGCTGTACCCGGAAGTCGCCTTCCAGGCACAAGGCGAAGTCAGCGACGATGAGCGCTGGTGGCGTTTCGACCCGCGGGTCGACTGGCTGATCGACACCCTGAAGATGCTCAAGCGCACCAAGGTGCTGGTGATCTGCGCCCACGCAGAAACCGCCATGGACCTGGAAGACGCACTGCGCGTACGTTCGGGCATCCCGGCCTCGGTGTTCCACGAAGGCATGAGTATCCTTGAGCGCGACCGCGCCGCGGCCTACTTCGCCGACGAGGAATTCGGCGCCCAGGTGCTGATCTGCTCCGAAATCGGTAGCGAAGGCCGCAACTTCCAGTTCGCCCATCACCTGGTGATGTTCGACCTGCCGGCTCACCCCGACCTGCTCGAACAGCGCATCGGGCGCCTCGACCGTATCGGCCAGAAGCACATTATCCAGCTGCACATCCCGTACCTGCAGGATGGCCCGCAAGAGCGCCTGTTCCAGTGGTACCACGAAGGCCTCAACGCCTTCCTCAATACCTGCCCGACCGGCAACGCCCTGCAGCACCGGTTCGGCCCACGCCTGCTGCCGATGCTCGAAGGTGGCGACAGCAAAGCCTGGGATGCCCTGGTAGACGAAGCCAAGGCCGAGCGCGAACGCCTCGAAGCCGAGCTGCACAGCGGCCGCGACCGCCTGCTGGAGCTCAACTCCGGCGGTGCCGGCGAGGGTCAGGCGCTGGTCGAGGACATTCTTGAGCAAGACGACCAGTTCGCCCTGCCGATCTACATGGAGACCCTGTTCGACGCCTTTGGCATCGACAGTGAAGACCATTCGGAAAACGCCCTGATCCTCAAGCCGAGCGAGAAGATGCTCGACGCCAGCTTCCCGCTGGGCGATGACGAAGGCGTGACCATCACCTACGACCGTGCCCAGGCGCTGTCCCGCGAGGACATGCAGTTCCTCACCTGGGAACACCCGATGGTGCAAGGCGGCATGGACCTGGTGCTTTCCGGTTCGATGGGCAACACCGCCGTCGCGCTGATCAAGAACAAGGCACTCAAGCCTGGCACCGTGCTGCTCGAACTGTTGTTCGTCAGCGAGGTGGTGGCGCCGCGCAGCCTGCAGTTGGGCCGCTACCTGCCGCCTGCGGCGCTGCGTTGCCTGCTTGATACCAACGGCAACGACCTGGCCTCGCGCGTCGCCTTCGAAACGCTCAACGACCAGCTCGAAAGCGTGCCACGTGCCAGCGCCAACAAGTTCGTCCAGGCCCAGCGTGACGTGCTGGCCCAACGCATCAGCGGTGGTGAAGCCAAGATCATGCCGACCCACGTCGAGCGTGTGGCCGAAGCGCAGCGCCGCCTGGCAGCCGAAGCCGATGAAGAACTGGCGCGCCTGACCGCCCTCAAGGCCGTCAACCCGAGCGTGCGCGACAGCGAAATCGACGCCCTGCGCAAGCAGCGTGAAGATGGCCTGGCGATGCTGGACAAAGCTGCGCTGCGCCTGGAGGCGATTCGCGTGCTGGTGGCTGGCTAAGATCGTTTGGCTAATCGGGAGGCGCCCTGCGCCTCCCTTCTGCGCTTATTCCCCTCCGCTATCAAACCCATATCCAAATCATTGCAATCAAAGCGCCATTAGTCAGGAAGGTTTAAACACCTGTTCCTATACTGCTTTCTGAACAGTCTCCTCGGGGCTTGATCGGAGACCAGTGCGAACTCGACCATGGGGCAAGCAATGGAATGGCTGGGACTGCAACTGTTCTCCGAACTGCCGGCAAACGGTCGTATCGTCATCGACTGCCGTCATGAACCCCTACTGATTCTCATCGCCATCGCCGTGGCCAGCGCAGCCTGCTTTGCCACGCTGGATATGGCCGAGCGCCAATCCCACAGCGAACACACCGCCGCACAACGGCAATGGCGCATGCTCGGTGCCTGCTGCCTGGCCGGTGGTATCTGGGCGATGCACTTCATCAGCATGCTGGCGTTCCAGGCACCCGTGGAAATGCACTACGACGTCTCCCTGACCGGCCTCTCGTTGCTGATCGCGCTGGTAGTGGCCTGGATGGCGATGAGCAGCCTCGATCGCGAGTACATGGGCCCGCAGCATTACCTGCAAAGCGCCCTGTTGATCGGCCTGGGCATCGTGATCATGCATTTTGTCGGCATGGCCGCCTTGCAGACCGGGGCACAGCAGTACTATCAAACGGGCCTGCTGCTGGCCAGCGTGGCCATCGCCCTGCTCACCAGCCTCGCCGCCCTGCTGTTGGCGCGCTACTTCCGCAATGGCAGCGGCACCCTGCATCAAGCCATGAAATACGGCGCAAGCCTGCTGATGGCCGGGGGCATCGTGGCCACCCACTTCACCGCAATGGCCGCCATGACGCTGGTGATCCCCGCCGACACCGCGCTGAGCCTGACATCGGGCGACAATAGCCTGCAACTGGGCCTGACCGTCGCCTTCATCACCTTGCTGATCAGCGGCAGCAGCATCAGTGCCGCCTTGGCCGACAAAAAACTGCAGAGCAAGGAAGACGACCTGCGCCGTTATGGCGTACTGCTGAGCCAATTGGACCAGGCACGCGCGTCGCTGCAACAGGCGGCCCACTACGATGCCCTGACCAACCTGGTGAACCGGCGCGGCTTCAACCAGGTGTTCGCCGAACGCCTGGCCGAACTGGACGCCAGCGAGCACCGGTTGGCCGTGATGTTCCTCGACATCGACCATTTCAAACGGATCAACGACAGCCTCGGCCATCACGCCGGTGACGAATTGCTCAAAGTGATCGCCAACCATATCAAGGCTGCCACCCGTAGCCAGGACCTGGTGGCGCGCTTTGGCGGCGACGAGTTCTGCGTCGTCACCACCCTGCAAGGCCCCGACGAGGCGCGCCACCTGGCCCAGCGCATCATGCAGCGGATGAAAGACCCCATCGACCTGGGCGGGCGGCGAATGGTCATGACCACCAGCATTGGCATCAGTATCTACCCAGAAGACGGCCTCACCGCAGAAGAGTTGCTCAAGCACGCCGACCTGGCCCTGTACCAGTCCAAGGGCAGCGGCCGCAACAGCCTGCACTTTTTCAACAGCGGCCTGAAAAGCCGTGCCACCCTCGAACTGCAGCTGGAAGAAGAACTGCGTATCGCCCTGCTCGAAGAACGCGGGCTGCGGGTGCATTACCAACCGATTTTCGACCTGCACAGTGGCCAGGTGGCCAAGCTCGAAGCGCTGGTGCGCTGGCAGCACCCACAACATGGCCTGCTGAGCCCCGACCGCTTCATCGGTATCGCCGAGGCCAATGGCCTGATCGTCGACCTCGACCTGTGGGTGCTGCGCCATGCCTGCGAAGACCTGGCGCAACTGCACCGCCACGGCTTTGCCAGCCTCAAGCTCACGGTCAACTGTTCAGCAGTGACACTGGGCCATGAGGAATTACCTAACGAAGTGGAGATGGCGTTGTTGCATGCGGGCCTTGCGGCTCGCCACCTGGAACTTGAGGTCACCGAGAACGCCTTGATGGGCGATATTCAGCGCACAGTGAGCCTGCTCAAGCGCATTCGTGGCCAAGGGGTGAGCCTGTCGATCGATGACTTCGGTACCGGCTATTCGTCGCTGGCCTACCTGAAGCGGCTGCCACTGGATGTGCTGAAGATCGACCGGAGCTTCCTGCAGGATGTGCCGGCCAGCCTGAAGGACCGAGAAATCGTCCAGGCCATTATCGCCATGGCCCACACCCTGCACCTGCAGGTGGTCAGCGAAGGTGTCGAAACCGTCGAGCAGCACGAGTTTCTGGCCGCCAACGGCTGCGACTACCTGCAAGGCTACTTGCTCAGCCGCCCGGTCCCCCTGGCGGAACTGAGGCCGATCCTTGACCGGCTCGACCGCCAGGAGGCAGCACTTAGCGCTTGTTGCGATACAGTTCTACCAGGGTCGCCGGATCTTTTTGCAGATTCCCCTGGCTACCGTGCAACCGCATCAGTTGCGCGGCGAGGCCACTGAGCGGCGTCGCCGTGCCTTGTTCGCGGGAGAACTTGACCGCGCCATCCAGATCTTTCAGCAGCGTGCGCACATGCCACTTGATCGGCTCGAAGCGGCTTTCAGCCATTTGCGGCGCCAGGATCTGCAGCGGTTTGGAATCGGCGAAGCCACCCGCCAAGGCTTCAGCGATCAGTGTGGCATCGACCCCTGACTGCTCAGCCAGCGCTACCACTTCGGCAATCACCAGCGCATTGCAGGCCACGATCATCTGGTTGCAGGCCTTGGTCACCTGCCCGGCCCCCACGCCACCCATGTGCGTCACCCGCTGACCCAGCGTGAGCAGTACCGGGCGTGCACGCTGCAGATCGGCAGCCTCGCCACCGACCATGATCGCCAGGGTGCCGGCCTCGGCGCCCGGCGTGCCACCGGACACCGGCGCATCCAGCCAGGCCATGCCGCACAGCGCGGCCAACTCGGCGGCCATCTCGCGGGTGGCGGTCGGCTCCAGGCTGGAGAAGTCGACCAGCAGTTGCCCGCTGCGCCCGCCCTGGGCGATACCTTGCTCGCCAAACACCACCTCACGCACCACCGCCGTGTCGGCCAGGCACAGCAGTACCATGTCGCTGTCACGGCACAACTCGGCAGGGCTTGCTGCCAACCGCGCGCCAGCAGCGATCAGTTCGGCGCATTTGTCCGGGCTGCGGTTCCACACCGTCAGCGGGTAACCTGCAGCCAGCAGGCGCCGACACATCGGCAACCCCATCAGGCCAATACCGGCGAATCCAAGCGAAGGTAGTGCAGTGCTCATGAACGACTCCTGGCTAATTCGATATCTATCCGGGCCTTTCTACGGCCCCATTACGCATCCCGTAAACTGTTACCGCCACGCCGAATTGTTACCGACCTCCACCCCACCTGAACGCCTTCAAGCACCGAAATGGGGCGACTGCGCATTTTCGCGCACCAAAATCAACCCTGCTTACGCTGCGTTCTTCACCTGAATGACGATGAACGGTGAAACCACCACTGCCCAGATCTCTGGATCGCGGGTTTGCAGGTCGAGCGCTTGCTCTGCGGTGACCGCGCCAACGGTGCCATCACTACGCCACTTGGCGAAGATTTCGCCGCGATTCTCGGCCATTGCTTCGGCAACGGCGATCAGGTCCAGGCTGGGGTCGACCCAAATCAGGTCACCCTTGGCCCAAAAACGCTCCAAGGCTTTCCACTCGATAGTTGCCGTCTCGCCGAGCAATTTGGCATAGAGGGTGCTTGTTTGATCAGTCATGGGTTTTTACCCGCAAATATCGGCCAATAAAAAGGCCGGCATTTTTGCAGAAAAATCCGGTTTCAAATACGTAATTGGTCGATTGGCCCAGAACTTGTCGGGTGGGGCCAGAGATGCAGGCAAATTGATGGCGCTTTTCTGTATCTTTGTGTCGATCATGCGACACCCCTGGAAATAGGCACTTTTCGCCCGCTTTTCAAGCGCTCGAACAGCGCTCTACACTGTACCGGTACAGTTCCGGGACATGTTCCGGGGGAAGGTGGGCATGCAGTGTGGCGTGGCCATACCGCATATCCCGCCCGGTCTGTAGCCCTGGCCGCCAGGACTATAAGAATTACAACAGAATGAGTGGAGCACTATGATCAAGATTTCCAAGCTGTTCGCCGCAATGGTTCTGGCCGGGGTAGCCAGCCATTCGTTTGCCGCCGATACCATCAAGATCGGCATCGCCGGTCCGAAGACGGGCCCTGTGACCCAGTACGGCGACATGCAGTTCATCGGCGCCAAACAGGCCATCAAGGACATCAACGCCAAGGGCGGCGTCGATGGCAAAATGCTTGAAGCCAAGGAATACGACGACGCGTGCGACCCTAAACAGGCCGTGGCAGTCGCCAACAAAGTGGTCAACGACGGTGTCAAGTTCGTCATTGGCCACCTGTGCTCCAGCTCTACCCAGCCTGCGTCCGACATCTACGAAGACGAAGGCGTGATCATGATCACCCCCGCCGCCACCAGCCCGGAAATCACCGCGCGTGGCTACAAAATGATCTTCCGTACCATCGGCCTGGACAGCGCCCAGGGCCCAGCGGCCGGCAACTACATCGCCGACCACGTCAAGCCGAAGGTCGTTGCCGTCCTGCACGACAAGCAGCAGTACGGTGAAGGCATCGCCACCGCGGTCAAGCAGACCCTCGAAAGCAAAGGCACCAAGGTTGCCGTGTTCGAAGGCCTGAACGCCGGTGACAAGGACTTCTCCTCGATCATCCAGAAGCTCAAGCAGAACAACGTCGACTTCGTCTACTACGGCGGCTACCACCCAGAGCTGGGCCTGATCCTGCGCCAGGCTCAGGAAAAAGGCCTGAAAGCCAAGTTCATGGGCCCAGAAGGCGTCGGCAACGACTCCATCTCGCAGATCGCCCAAGGCGCCTCCGAAGGCCTGCTGGTCACCCTGCCGAAGTCGTTCGACGCCGACCCTGAAAACAAGGCCATCGTCGACGCCATCAAGGCTGACGGCAAGGACCCTAGTGGCCCGTTCGTGTTCCCGGCCTACTCGGCTGTCGAGCTGATCGCCAAAGGCATCGAAGCTGCCAAGTCCGAAGACACCGACAAGGTTGCCGAAGCCCTTCACAAAGGCACCTTCAAGACCCCGACCGGCGAGCTGTCGTACGACGCCAAGGGCGACCTGAAAGACTTCAAGTTCGTGGTCTACGAATGGCACTTCGGCAAGCCGAAGACCGAAGTCTCCCCTCAGTAACTGCGTGACTAAATAGCTGACCGTAGAAGCCCACTGTGCGAGCAGTGGG
>Ga0213827_1000801_pt1 | contig 21065 bp, 21 predicted proteins | sample MC6MC0898MG_FD_180669 | JGI IMG/M metagenome (GOLD analysis project Ga0213827, IMG submission 180669) | Enriched soil aggregate microbial communities from Iowa State University, Ames, United States - MC6-MC0898-MG | ecosystem: Environmental > Terrestrial > Soil > Unclassified | place: USA: Iowa...
GAAGCGCTTGGCCAGCGACTCCCCCACCAGCGCGCCGGTGCGCGTGTTCTTGAATGCCTCGGCCTGGGCGGGTGGCAGCTCCAGCTCCGGGTACAGGTCCATGTAGTTGTCCGAGACCGAGAAGCTCGGGAAGAAATTCTTCTGGTCCTGGTAGATGCCGCCGAACCACATCGCGTAGTTCACCTGGCGCACGCCGGGCGTGGCTTCGATATCGCGCAGCAGGCGCAACGGCAGGCTCTGGGTGATCGACAGCTTGGAGGACACCACCAGCCGCTTGGCGCCCTCGATGGTGTCGCCGCCGGAGTTGAACGCCACCCGCACCGAGTCGAGCATGCCAAACAGCAGGAAGGCGGCCACTACCGAGAGCAGCGTCAGCAGCGTGCGTGTCTTGCTGCGGAACAACTGCGCCCAGATCAGCGAGAAATACTTCATCGCGGCAGCCTCCGTCAGTGGGCCGCTGGCGCGGTGGCCAGTTCGCCCTTGTCCAGGTGCACGGTATGGGTGGCGTACTCGGCCGCCTTGGGATCATGGGTGACCATGATGATGGTCTTGCCGTGCTCGCGGTTGAGCTGCTGCAGCAGGCCCAGGATTTCCTCGGCGGACTGCCGGTCCAGGTCGCCGGTGGGTTCGTCGCAGATCAGGAAGGTCGGGTCGGAGACGATCGCGCGGGCGATGGCCACGCGCTGCTGCTGGCCGCCGGACAGTTCATTCGGGCGGTGGCTGCGACGGTCGGCCAGGCCCACCAGGGTCAGCGCGATCTCGGCATTGCGCTTGCGCTGGGCAGCGCCCAGGTGGGTGAGCAGCAGGGGCAGCTCGACGTTCTTCTGCGCGGTCAGCATCGGCATCAGGTTGTAGAACTGGAACACGAAGCCGACGTGGTGGCTGCGCCACGTCGACAGCTGCCCGCCGCTCATGCGGTCGATGCGCTCGCCTTCGATCTCGATTTCGCCGGCGCTGGGGGTGTCCAGCCCGCCGATCAGGTTGAGCAGGGTGGTCTTGCCCGAGCCGGATGGCCCCATCAGGGCGACGAAATCGCCGCGCTGGATGTCCAGGTCGATGCCGTGCAGCACCTGCACCTTCTCGGGGCCGCGCTGGTAGGTCTTGGTGATGTTGCGGAGCGAAACCAGGGTCGACATGAGCGGTTCTCCGTGGATCAAGGCGGATCGAAAACGCAATGGCATGCAGCGGCACGCGCCTGCATGCGACGAGGGGGGGGCCGTGGCCGGGCAGGGCGCAGTGGCGGACAGCAGCCTGCCTGCGCGCCGGCACGGCACGGGTAGCGCACTTGCATGGCATCGCCGCGCCCTTCCGGCGCGGCGCGCTATTGCTGCTGTTTTTCCACGACCTTGCTGCCGTCGTGCAGGTCCGCCGACGGGTCCAGTACCACCACCTCGCCGGCGCTCAGCCCCTGGTTGACCTGGCGATCGGTGTTGAGCGTGGCGCCGGCAACGACCGCGCGCTGTTCGACGTGGCTGTCGTCCCCGACCACGAAGGCGACCGTCTTCTGGTCGCGCTCCACGATCGCCGCGGCAGGTACGCGCACGCCCTTGGGCGCGGCCGCCCGGGCCGGTTGCGCGGCTTCCAGGAAGCTCACCCGCACGCCCATCTCCGGCACGATCCGCGGGTCTTTCACTTTCAGTGCCACGCGCACCTTGACCGTGGCCTTGCCGCGGTCGGCGGTGGGGATGATGGCGATCACCTCGGCCGGGATCTTCCAGTCAGGGTAGGCGTTGAGGGTGGCTTCCACCGGCATCTTCGGCTGCACGCGGCCGATGAACGACTCGCCCACGTCCACCTCGATCTCCAGCGATTCCATGTCCACGATGGTGCCGATGCCGGTGCGGGTGAAGCCGCCGCCGGCCGACAGCGGCGATACGATCTCGCCCGGCTGCGCGGCCTTGGCGGTGACCACGCCGGAGAACGGGGCGCGCACGGTGTTGTTGTCCACGCCGAGGTCGGCGATGGCCAGTGCGTCGTTGGCCACCTTGGTGTTGCGTTCGGCCGTGCGCAGCTGTGCACGCAGGCTGTCACGCTGGGAAATGGCCAGGTCGTACTGCGACCGCGAGACCAGCTGCTGGCCCACCAGCGTCTGCAGGCGGCCGGCCTCGGCATTGGCCTGGGCCACCTGCGCCTGCAGTCCGGCCAGCTGGCTGCGCGCGGCCTCCAGCTGCGAGGCCGACAGGCTGCGCTGGGCATTGGCATCGATCGGGTCGAGCGTGGCCATCACCTGGCCTTCTTCCACCCGCATGCCTTCTTCGATCATCACCTCGCGGACCTTGCCGGTGATCTTGGCCGAGACGGTGGCCATGCGCCGCGCCACGACATAGCCGCTGGCATCCAGGACCGAGCTGCTGGCGCTGCCCTGCTGGATGGCCACCACCGGCGCGGTGGTCACCTCGATGGCGCGTTGCCGGCCGAACACGAACCAGCCGATGCCGGCGAGGAGCAGCACGATGAGGATCGCCAGCCCGATCCAGCGCCCACGGCGGGGCGAGGACGGCGGCGGCGTGGCCGCCTTGCGGTCGATGCGAAGTTCCTTGAGCAGTTCAGCGGATGTGTTCATCGTGAGTCTGGACGGGGAATCGGGCCGAGTGTGACCGCAACGGTGCTGGCGGGGCAAACCGGCGCTGGGCCAGGTGGTGCACAGCATGCCTGCCGCCCGGGCGGCCCGGCAGTGACAGCTGTCACCTGCTTGCGCTGACGCCGGCCACTGGGACCGGGGCCGGCAGGGCGCCAGTCTGTGCCCATCCCGTCACGGAGCGCGCCCCGATGTCCGATCCCTCCCTTATTCCCCTGGCCAGTCTGCAGGACGTGCAGGTGCGCTACGGTGCCGTGGCCGCGCTGCAGGGCGTGACCATCGCGCTCCAGCGCGGCGAGGTGCTGGCCCTGCTCGGCCGCAACGGCGCGGGCAAGAGCACCGCGATATCGGTGTTGCTGGGGCTGCGCGCGGTAGATGCCGGTCGGGCCGAGCTGCTCGGTGGCGACCCGCAGCAGCGGGCCAGCCGGCGCGGCATCGGCGTGATGCTGCAGAGCACCGCGTTGCCGCCGGTGCTGCAGGTGGGCGAGCTGATCGACCTGGCCCGTGCGTGCTACGACGACCCGCGCCCGCTGCAGGAGTGCCTGGCCCTGGCCGGGCTGACCGACCTGGCCACGCGCCGCTACGGCCGCTTGTCCGGCGGCCAGCAGCGCCGGGTGCAGTTCGCCATCGCGCTGTGCGGGCGGCCGCAGCTGCTGTTCCTGGACGAGCCCACCACCGGCCTGGATATCCAGGCGCGGCAGGGGCTGTGGCAGGCGATTCGGCAACTGGCCGGCGAGGGCTGCGGGGTGCTGCTCACCACCCACTATCTGGAAGAAGCCGAAGCGCTGGCCCAGCGGGTGGTGGTGATCGAGCACGGTCGCGTGCTCGCCGACGGCCCGCTGGCGCAGTTCCGCCAGCAGTTGGCGCCGCGCCGGATCCGCTGCCGCAGCGGGCTGGATGCGGCGCTTGTCAGGACCTGGCCGGGCGTGCGCGAGGTGCAGCGCGATGGGCTGCGCCTGCAGCTGCTGGCCGAACCGGCCGAGCCGGTGGTCGCCCGCCTGCTCGCCGAAGACCCGGACCTGCAGGAACTGGAAGTGCATGGCGGCGGCCTGGCCGACGCCTTCGTCGAACTGACCCGGGACGCCGCATGAACACCTTGACCCCTCCTGCGATCTCCGCGATCCACCCGCGCGCGTCGCGCCTGCGCATCTACCGTGCCGAAGCGCTGTGCGAACTGCGCCGCGCCTGGCGCACGCCGGCCTTCATGCTGCCCTCGCTGCTGTTCCCGGTGCTGTTCTATTCGCTGTTTGGCCTGTTGCTGGGCCGCGGCCACGCCGCGCAGTACCTGCTCGCCACCTACTGCGTGTTCGGCGCGATGGCACCGGCGTTGTTCGGCTTCGGCGTGCAGTTGGCGCTGGACCGCGAGGGCGGGCTGCTCACGTTGAAACGTGCATTGCCGATGCCGCCGATGGCACCGCTGCTGGCACGGCTGCTGATGGCGGTACTGTTCGCGCTGCTGGTGGCCACGGTGCTGATCGGCGTGGCGGCGCTGGCCGGGGTGGCGCTGTCGCCGCGCATGCTGGTGCACCTGCTCGCCGTGGCCGCCTTCGCCGCGTTGCCGCTCGGTGCGATCGGCCTGTGGATCGGCAGCCACGTCAGCGCCAGTGCGGCGCCGGCGGTGGTCAACCTGGTCTACCTGCCGCTGGCGTTGCTGTCCGGGCTGTGGCTGCCGTTGTCCGGGTTGCCCCCGGTCTTCGGTACCCTGGCCCCGCTGTGGCCGACCTGGCACCTGGCCCAGTTGGCCCTGCCGGCGGTCGGCATGCCCGCGCAGGGCAGCGCGGCGGTGCATGTCGCGGTGTTGCTGGCGGTCACGGCCGCGGCGTTGGGGCTGGCCCGGCGCCGGCTGCGCCGGGTCGGGTGAGCGGCGGAGGAAACTGGCATGATCGCGCCTGACCGCCCCGCCCTGGAACCGCCCGTGTCATCGCGCTGGATCGCCTCGCTGCTGCGCCCTGCACCGGATTCGTCCGTGGCCGACAACCTGCGCCGTGGCAAGCCGGCCTGGGCCGACGCGGTGCACCTGCTGTGGACCGGCTGGGTGTTCTTCACCCCGATCTTCAGCACCGGCTACACGCTGCGCTGGCTGTGGCTGACCCTGCTGACCTACCCGCTGTTCCTGGCGTTGTACGTCCGCCTGCTGCTGGCGCCGCGCCACCATGGGCCGCGCTATGCGATGGCGATGCTGGCGATGGGCCTGGTCCTGCTGCCGTGGTACCCGTCGGGCATCAGCTACTTCATCTTCGGCTGCGTGATGTTGCGGGTGTGCCGCAACACCTCGATGTGGCGGCACATGCTGCAGCTGCTGGCGGTCAATGGCCTGTTCGTCGGCATCGCGCTCTGGGTGGGCTACCAGTGGCAACTGGTGGTGTGGATCCCGTCGATGGCGCTGATCATCGGCATCATCGTCAACGTCGAGCGCCTCAACAAGGACCGCGATGCGGCGTTGCAGCTGTCGCAGGAGGAAGTGCGGCGGCTGGCCGCCACTGCCGAACGCGAGCGCATCGGCCGCGACCTGCACGACCTGTTGGGGCATACCCTGTCCCTGATCACCCTGAAGCTGGAGCTCTCGCGCAAGCTGGCCGAGCGTGATCCGCTGGGCTCGCGCCGCGAAGTGGCCGAGGCCGAGACCATCGCGCGGCAGGCCTTGGCCGAAGTGCGCAGTGCGGTCACCGGCATCCGCGCCAGCGATCTGGCCGCCGAGCTGGCCTCGGCGCGGTTGCTGCTGGAGTACCAGCACGTGCACCTGCACTACGCACCGCCGCCGCCGATGCCGGTCGATATCGAACGCGCGCTGTCGCTGGTCCTGCGCGAGGCGGTCACCAACGTCGCCCGCCACGCCCAGGCGCGGCAGGCATGGGTCAGCTTCGAACAGGACGGACGCAGCCTGTTGATGCAGATCCGCGACGACGGCCGTGGCGGTGTCCACGTCGATGGCAACGGCCTGAGCGGCATGCGCGAACGCGTCAGCGCGCTGCGTGGCACGCTGGCCCTGCAGTCGGCGAAGGGCGAGGGCACCTGCCTCACGGTGCGGGTCACCCTGCCGGCGGCGACCGCGCCGGTACTGCCGGTACTTGCCCCCGATGCCGTCCCGGGCGGAGCCGCGCCATGATCCGCATCGTATTGGCCGAAGACCAGGCGATGGTGCGCGGCGCGTTGTCGGCGCTGCTGGGGCTGGAGCCGGACATCGAGGTGCTGGGCAGCGCGGCCGATGGCGAAACCGCGTGGCGCATGCTGCAGCAGCTGCGGCCGGACATCCTGGTCACCGACATTGAAATGCCCGGGCTGTCCGGCCTGGAACTGGCCCAGCGCATCGCGCGCCAGCAGCTGCCGATCAAGGTCGTGATCGTGACCACGTTCGCGCGCTCGGGCTTCCTGCGCCGCGCGCTGGACGCCGGCGTGTGCGGCTACCTGCTCAAGGACGCCCCGGCCGAACGCCTGGCCGATGCCTTGCGCCAGGTGCAGCATGGCGGCCGTGCGATCGACCCGCAGCTGGCGCTGGATGCCTGGTCGCAGGCCGACCCGCTCAACGACCGCGAACGCCAGGTGCTGCGCCTGTCCGGCGACGGCCGCTCGGCCAGCGAGATTGCCGCCCAGCTCGGGCTGTCGCATGGCACGGTTCGCAACTACCTGTCCGAATGCATCGGCAAGCTGGGCGTGGCCAACCGGATCGAAGCGTATCGGCTGGCGCGGCAGAAAGGCTGGTTGTAGGCCGGTATCCTGTGCGCTCCATGGACCGGATGCGCCGCCGATGAAACACCACTTCGCCGACCTGCTCGACCGCGCCGAGGGCGTGTGGACCATCACCCCGAACGCACAGCGTTGGGCATGCCATAGCGAGGACGTGGCCGACGTGCCCGACGACGCCACCCGGCTGACGCTGACCCGCCGCGACCGCCACTGGACCCGCGTGCTGCAGCTCACGCAGTTGCGCGAGCTCACCCTGCACGAGCCCGACGCGGCACAGTTGCAGGCGCTGGCGCAGTTGCCGCAGCTCACGGCGCTGCGGATCAGCCACGCCCGGCCGACGACGCTGGCGATGCTGGAGGGCATGACCGGGCTGCGCGAGCTGGTGCTGGAGTACGTCTCCGGCGTGGCCGACCTGTCGCCGCTGGGCCGCCTGCCCGCCCTGCAGGCGCTGCACCTGGAGAACCTGCGCCGGGTGAGCGACTTCGCCGGGCTGGGCGGTTCGCGCACGTTGCGCGACCTGGCCATCGTCGGCACCCTGGATTGGGACCAGCCGGTGCAGGACCTCGGCTTCCTGGCCACGTTGCCCGCCCTGGAGCGGTTGCGCTTGACCTGGTTCCGCGCGCCGAAGACGTTTCCCGTGCTGGGCGCGCTGCAGGGATTGGCGCAGCTGCGGACGCTGGAGCTGGGCATGAACGCGCTGCCGCTGGAAGACTTCGCCTGGATCGAGGCCAACCTCCCGCATGTGGAGGGCGCGCTGCGGCCGGCCGCGGTGCCGACCGATGGCAACAACCGCGAGCTTCCCGCCCGCGATCCACGCGTTGCGCTGCCGTTGGCCGCGTTCTACCAGTTGCCCGACGTGTTCGTGGGCCACCAGGGCAAGCGCTACGAGAGCGCACAGTACGACGCCCTGCTGCTGGGCAAGGGCGAACGCATGGCGACCGGCAAGCCGGACACCGTGCGGGCCCGCTGCGAGCAGCACCGGCAGCGCTACCGCGCGCTGGTCGACGGCTTCCTCGCCGCCCGGTAGTACCGAGCGTTGGCCGGCGCTACCGGGTGGGGTCGTCGCGGGTGTTCCCCGGGCCCTTCGCCATCGCCTGGAATACCCCGTCGCGGCGCACCCACAGGTGGAACAGCGCGGCGGACAAGTGCACCACCACCGTGGCGAACAACACATAGGCCAGCAGGCTGTGCGCGCTGCGCAGTGCCGCGTACAGCGCCGGATCATGCGGCACGATCGGCGGCAGGTTGAAGCCGGACCACATCACGATCGGGTAACCGCCAGCGGACAGCATCGACCAGCCCACCAGCGGCATCGCCAGCATCGCCCCATACAACACCCAGTGCGAGGCATGCGCGGCAGCGGCCTGCCAGGCCGGCAGGTCGGCCGGCAGCGGCGGCGGGCGATGCCGCAGGCGGTTGTACAGGCGCACGATCACCAGCAGCAGGATCGCGATGCCCAGCGGGCGGTGCAGGTCCACCAGCATCGGTCGCCAGTGCAGGGCGGCCACCATGCCCACGCCGACGAACAGCATGGTCAGGATCATCGCCGCCATCAGCCAGTGCAGCACCCGCGCGGTGAGGTTGAAGTGGCCGGCATCACGCTTCATTTCGCACCTTCCTTGCCGGTGGCGGCGGCGCCGGTGCCGTTGGCGATCTCGCGCTCGCGACGGTTGAACGACTGCGAATACACCGCCGAACGTGCGGCCAGAATGGGGTCGCCGGAGCCGGCGATGCCGCTGGGCAGGATCAACGGGTCATAGTTGAGGTCGCGGCAGGCGCCGTCGGCCTGCGGCTGCATGGCGGCCAGGCTGAGCGTGCCCACCTTGACCTGGCGACGCTGCATCGGCCACACCTGCGAGGGATCATCGACCGGGTCGCCCTCTTCGGCGATGGTCACCCACATGTCCCAGCGCACCGGGCCCTGCGCCAGCCGCCGCTGGAACTCGTCGGCCAGGTAGTCCAGCCCGGCCTGTGCGCGCTGGTCGGCGGTCATCTCCACGAATTCGGCCTGTGGCCGCATGCTCCAGCGCACGTCGTGGCTGCGGCCATCGGCGGCGGTGAAGCGGAAGCTGTTGACCCCGTTATAGGCGGTATTGGCCCAGCTGTTGGACCACGGCGCGGTCTTGGCCCACTGCTGGAAGGCGCGCGCGCTGGGGTACTTTTCCAGCACCGCGGCCATCTTCGCCGGGTCCGGCTTGCCGGTAGCCGGGTCGGGGATGCCGGCGCGGGTCTGTTCGAGGAAGGCCTCGGCCGTGGGCACCGCGAAGAACGGGAAGCTGTTCATCGCCGTGCGCCATTCCTGGCCATCGTCGCTCACCAGCTGCAGCGCCATGCTGCGCACGCGTGCGTTGGCGTCGGGCCCATGCGGGTCGCCGCCACCGATCGACAACCGGCCCAGCACCGGCACCTGGCGCTGGGCGAACACGCGCGCCGAACTCAGCGCCACGCCTTCCGGCGTGCCCTGGAAACTGCCACTCACGCACACGCCCTTGGTGTGTGCGCGGCGGAACCCGGGGTGCGGTGGGCCGGTGGCCTCGATGCTGTCGGTGAAGGCCTGCGCGGTGACGCGGTCGCGGCCGATCCAGCCGGCCAGCCAGGCGAAGGCCAGCACCAGCAGGCCGGCGATGAGCGCGATCAGCGCGATCCACAGCAGCGGCGACGGCGGCCGCGGGGCGCCCGGCTCCTGGCCGGCGCGGGTGTAACCGAAGAGCGACATGTCCGGAATCCTGCCTTCACGATGCGTGTGGGTGGGCGACAGGACGCATGGTGTCAGAACGGCGCCGGCACCGATATTCACATTTTCGACAACTGTTCAATACGCAGATCCCCGCCGGAGCGGGGATCTGTCGGAAACCGCGTGGCGCGCGCAGGCTCAGCCGGCGTATCGCGCCTTCAGCATCGCCCACGCCGAGCGCAGCGCCAGGGCTTCGCCACCGGCCGGACGGCCCGGGCGTTCGCCATCGTTCCAGGCATACACGTCCAGGTGCGCCCAGGCCTGGCCGTCGGCGATGAAACGCTCCAGGTACAGCGCCGCGGTGACCGAGCCGGCCATGCGCGAACCGGCGTTGGCCAGGTCGGCGATGTTGCTGTGCAGGTAGCGCAGGTACGGGCGCCACAACGGCATGCGCCAGACCGGGTCGCGGGTCTGCTCGCCGGCCTGCAGCCACTGCTGGGCCAGGGTGTCGTCGTTGCTGAACAGCGCCGGCAGGTCCGGGCCGAGCGCGATGCGGGCCGCGCCGGTGAGCGTGGCGAAGTCGAGCACGATCTCCGGTTTCTGTTCGCTGGCGTAGGTCAGCGCATCGGCCAGGATCACCCGGCCCTCGGCGTCGGTGTTGTCGATCTCGATGCTGAGGCCCTTGCGGGTGGCGATCACTTCGCCGGGGCGGAACGCATCGGGACCGATCGCGTTTTCCACCGCCGCGATCAACAGCGTCAGCTGCACCGGCAGCTGCTGGGCCATGACCAGCCCGGCCAGGGCCAGCGCGTGCGCGGCGCCGCCCATGTCCTTCTTCATGTTGCGCATGCCGTCGCCCGGCTTGATGTCCAGCCCGCCGGTGTCGAAGCACACGCCCTTGCCGACCAGCGCCACGTGCGGCTGGCCGACCGTGCCCCAGCGCAGCGCGATCAGCCGCGGCGCGCGGTGCGAGGCGCGGCCCACTGCATGGATGGACGGGAAGTTCTGCTCCAGCAGCGCATCGCCGGTGATCACCTCGATCTGCGCGCCGTGTGCGGCGGCCAGTTCGCGCGCCGCGTCTTCCAGCTGCTGCGGGCCCATGTCTTCGGTGGGCGTGTTGACCCAGTCGCGCACGCGCAGGCTGGCGGTCACCACGTCGCGCACTTCGGCCGACGGCGTGGCCAGCAGCTGCGCCGGCGCACGGTTGGGGGTGCGGTAGCGGGCAAAACGGTAGCTGCCCAGGCCCCAGCCGAGGTGCAGCAGGGTTTCGATCTCCACCGGCAGGGCATCGGCCAGCTGCCACACGCTGCCCTCGGGCAGTGCGAAGGGTGCATGCGCGTAGGCATAGGCATCACCGGCATCGCCCACCCCGACGATCGCGCCGGCCAGGCCGTGCTCGCCGGGCAACAGCACCACGCTGCCGCCACTGCCATTGAAGTGCTGCGCGTCGATCCAGGCGCCCAGCGCGGCGCTCTGCCGCGCGCGCCACGTGGCGAACTGCTCGCGGTTCATCACGTGCAGCGGCAGCGCCTTGGAGGAGTCGGTGGTGAAACCGGTGATCTGGGTCATGCGGGGTCGTGCTCCGTTCGCGGCCGGCTCAGGGACGCCCGGCGGATGCGTTGGCATCCAGCCAGTCGGCCAGCCCGGTCAGGGTGTCGAACTGCAGGTCGGGCTGCAGCGAAGGATGGTGCCAGGCGTGCGCCTCGCGGTTGATCCAGCAGCCGCGCAGGCCGGCCTGCATCGCCCCGACCACGTCCATCTCGGCGTGGTCGCCCACGTGCAGCACGTGGCTGGGGGCTACGCCCAGGCGCTCGCAGGCGGCGTGGAAGATGCTTGCCGCGGGCTTGGCCGCGCCATGCTCGCGCGAGCCCAGCTGGAAGCTGAAATGGTGGGCCAGGCCGATCCGCTGCAGGTCGGCATTGCCGTTGCTGAGCGCGGCCACCGGCACCTTGGCCGCGATACGCGCCAGCGCGTCGAGTGCGTCCGGGTAGAACTCCACCTGGTTGCGCGCGGCGTAGAAGGCCTCGTAGGCCGGCTCCACCAGGGACAGGTCGGCGCCGCTGTTTTCCAGCGCCTCGTGCAGGGTCAGCCGGCGCAGCGCGCTCAGATCGTGGTGCAGTTGCGGGTTGGCATGGAAGGAGCGCTCGCGCAGTTCCCGCATCGCCGCCACCGGGTACATCGCGGCGGTGGCGGGGCTGTGCTGCAGCATCCAGTCGTACAACACCTGGTCGATCCGCGCGCCGATGGGGGCGAACGGCCACAGGGTGTCGTCGAGATCGAGGGTGATGGCTTGGATGGGGAAATTCACCCCGCCATTCTACGCCTGCCGGCGCGGGCTTTCATGGCGCGCGCCGGCAGCGCAGTGCAGTGCCTTCAGCGCAGATCGTAGGAACAGTCGATGGATGTCTGGCCATCGTCCTGCCGCACGCTCAGGTCATGCCGGCCCACCTCCCGGGTGTAGTCGCCGGCAGCGTTGCGCGGGGTCCCGGCGAGGGCGGCGATCTGCTCGATACCGGCCGTGGTGAAGTACGCGGTGTAGCTGTCGATACCGTCCTCGCCGTTGGCGCCGTCGTACAGGTGCAGGCGGCTCACCGGCTGGCCCAGCACCAGCAGCGGCGTGGTCAACGCATACTCGCCATCGGACAGTGGGCCGTACGCCTGCAGCTCGGTTGCCTTGAGCGCCTTCGCCAGGGCGGCAAACTGCGCAGGGGTCAGGTGGCGCTTGCAGGTGACCGCCTCGACCAGTTGGCGGCTGGCCACCTCGGCGCTGGGCTGGGGAGCGGCCAACGCCGGCGCGGCGAGGGTGACGAGGCCGGCAAGGGCGAGGCAACGGGCTGCGAAGGAAGACATCAGGGCCGGGATCCATCCGAGAAAGGGCCGGTATTCTGGCAGCATCGGCGCTTGCGCGGCCAGCCATGACCCTGGCCCGGCCTGCTCACTCCAGCAGGCGTGCCCAGCCCTGCATCCCGTCCAGCCGGGCCAGCACCAGCTTGATGCAGACCAGCAGCGGCACCGCCAGCAGCAGGCCCACCATGCCCCACAGCCAGCCGAACACCAGCAGCGACAGGATCAGGATCAGCGGCGAGATCGCCATGCGCCGGCCCAGCACGATCGGCGTCACCACCTGGCCCTCCACCGTGTGCAGGGCCAGGTAGCAGGCTGCCGGCAACAACGCCTTGAGCGGGTCGCTGAACTCGACGAAGCCCATCAGCAGCATCAGCGCCACGCCGATCAGCGGGCCCACGTAAGGCGCGAAGTTCAACAGTGCGGCCACCGTGCCCCATAGCAGCGCTTCCTGCAGGCTGATCCCGAGCAGCAGCAACACCCCGGAAAACACCAGTCCGACCAGCGCGTTGATCACCGTGATGGTGAGGACATAGCGCGACACCTCGCGCTCGATCGAGCGCAGGATATCGGTGGTGAAGCGCTGCTGCTGGCGGCTGGGGAACAGCGCGATCGCATGCTTCTGCAGGCTCTGCCCGTAGATCATGAAGAACAGCGTCAGCAGCACCACCGCCAGCACCGAAGCAGCCAGCCGCGGCGCACGGGTGAGCACCTTGTAGGGGTCGTCCAGCTGGGTGCGCACGATCTGCACGCGACGGCTGCCTTCGCCGCCAGCCACCCGTGCGAAGTTCTCCGCGGCTTGGTTGGCCTGCTGCACCGGCTTGGTCAGATCCTGCACCTGGCGCGCCACCTTGCGCAGCTGCTGCGGCGCTTCCTGCGCCCACTCCATGGCCGGGCCGACCAGCTGCACGCCCAGCGCCGTGGCCGCGCTCAGGCCGGCGCCGATCACCAGCACCGCACCGAGGAAGCGCGGAATCCACAGCTTGCCGAGCAACCGCAGGATCGGGTTGCCGACCAGCGCGAAGAACATCGCCAGCAGGATGGGCAGGATCACTTCCTGCGCCGCCCAGAGGGTGAACGCGACGGCCAGCGTGGCCAGCACCACCAGCGACATCGGTGCCCGGGGACGCGGCGGCGGCGGAGCGGCGACAACGTCGTCGGGTGTTGCGGCAGGTACGCTCATGCGGGCGCCGGGCAGGGAAGGAGCGCCATTATTGGGCAAGCCCGGTGCGGGTGGCGTGTTGTGAACGTGCACGAAAAGCGAGGCCCCGGCGCGGCATGCGACGGGGCCGGGCCGGGTCAGCGTTCGGAAAGATCGGTGGCCGCTTCGGCCGGCTGCGGCTGGCGCGGGGCGGCCGGGTCCACGCGGGTTTCCGGTGCCACGCGCGGTTTCGGCGCGGCCGCGCGGGGCAGGTCGTCGGTGGCCTCGTCCACCTTGTCGGCGGCCTGCTCGGCGGTATCGGCCGCCTCGCTGGCCTGCATCGAGGCGAACGCGGCCTGCGTACTGGCCAGCAGGTTGGACACCGAACCGATCATCTGCAGCCAGCGTGCGCCCTGCACCTTGGCCCCCAGACCGGTCGGCTCCAGCTTGCCGGCCAGGAAGCCGCCGGCCAGGCCCACGGTAATGATGCGCAGCGGCGTCCAGCCGGCACGCCAGGCGGTGCTGAGGGTGAACCAGCTGCTGCGGGTCTTTTCCACCCGCACCGCCACCACCAGTTCCGCACGTTGCACGCGTTGCCGCAAGGCTTCAAAGTTCATCGCTTGGCCCCCGTCGTGTCGACGTCGGCATCGGGATCGTCCTCGCTCGGTTCGTCATACAGGCCCAGCCGCGACAACTGGCGGCGGGTGGCATGCATGCCGGTATGGCGGAAGAAGAACGATACCCGCCACATTGCATACCCGGTCACCAGCAGGCTGAGGATCGAGGTGATCAGCAGCGAGTGGAACCAGGACATTCCCCAGCGCTGCATCAGCGCGATCAGCGTGCCGGCAAGCAGCAGCCACGCCGAGGCGCCGAACACGATCGCCACCCCGCTCCACGCCAACGCACGCCCGAAGGCGCTGCGCGCGAGGGCGAAGTCGGCCGAGGCCAACCGTCGCAGCGAGCGCAGCGTGTGCTTGGCCGACTCGACGGTATCGCGGCCGGCGGCGCCAACCTGGCGGATGCTCTCGTCCAGGTGGGGCGCTTTTTCACCGCTGTCCGGTGGCGGGGATTCCGCGCCACCGGTAGCGGTCGACTGGGCTTGATCGCTCACGCCGACTTACTTGTCGCCGCCGCTGCGGGCCAGCTTGGCGATGATCCAGCCGGCAGCGAAGGCCACGCCGAAGGAGGCCAGTGGACGCTCGCGGATGAGTTCGGCGGCGCTGTCGACCAGGTCCTTGCCCTTGTCCATCAGTGCATCCACCTGTTCCTTGGCGGCGGCGCCACCAAACTCGGCCGCGGCCAGGCCGGACAGCGCGGTATCGGACAGCTCGGCCTTGACGTTGGCCTTGCCGATGCGCAGTTCGTCGCCGGCAGCGCCGGTGGCGCCCTTGATTGCACCGCCAGCGGCGCTGGCCGCGGACTTCAGGTGCGAACCGGCTTCGCCCAGGTGTTCCTTCAGGTTCTCGGTATTGGTGGGGCTCATCGTGACTCTCCGTTTTGTGCGATGGGGAAGGTGACCGTGGCGGTGCCGCGGTAACGAACACAAGGTAATAGCATCGGCCGGGTGTAGGGGGTGTTAGCTCACGTGAGATGCGCGCGAAGACCGCCTGACCCGTTCAGCGCATCACCAGCACGCCCGGCGTATTGCCGCGCATGATCCGCAGCACCAGCTGCGGTGGGCGCTGCTGGAAGTTGGCGCGCCAGCTGGCCAGGTCGGCGAACTCGCCCACGCTGGCTTCCATGATCACGTCGCCGGCGGCCAATCCCGACGTCGCCGCGCGGCTGCCACGCTTGACCTCGCTCACCTGCACGCCGCTGATGCCGGCCTGGCGCAGCGATTCGGGCAGGTCGATGAAGGTGGCGCCGGTCAGGCGCGGGTCCAGCGCATCGCCGCTTACCGCGCGCGCCTGTTCCTTCAGCGTGGCCTTGAGCTGCAGCGGCTTGCCGTCGCGGCGGATATCCAGGCTGAGCACGCTGCCCACCGGCTGCAGGCCCTCGATGTTGTGCAGTGCCTGCGCGCTGTCCACGCGCTGGCCGTTGGCCGACACCACCACGTCGCCCGGGCGCAGCCCGGCGGTGGCGGCACCGGAACCGGCCAGCACCCGCGTCACCAGCGCGCCGCGTGCCTCGCTCAGGCCCAGGCCCTGGGCGATCTGCTGGGTCAGGTTCTGCGCTTCCACGCCGAGCGTGCCACGCACCACCACGCCATGCTTGACCAGCTGGTCGACCACGTCGCGCGCCAGGTTGGAGGGAATGGCCAGGCCCAGGCCGATGTTGCCGGCCATGCTGCCCTGCGGGTTGAAGCTGGCGGTGTTGATGCCCACCAGCTGGCCCTGCAGGTTGACCAGCGCGCCGCCCGAGTTGCCCGGGTTGATCGAGGCGTCGGTCTGGATGAAGTTCTGGTAGCCGAGCCCGCGGATGCCGCTGCGGCCCACGGCCGAGACGATGCCCGACGTCACCGTCTGGCTGAAGCCGAACGGGTTGCCGATGGCCACCACGAAGTCGCCCACGCGCAGCTGGTCGCTGTTGCCCAGCGGCAACGCGGTGAGCTTGTCGGCCGGGATGCGGATCAGCGCGATGTCGGTATCGCGGTCCGAGCCGATGAACTCGGCCTTGACCGTGCGCCCGTCGGCCAGCGTCACTTGCACGTCGTCGGCGTTGTCGATCACGTGGTGGTTGGTCAGCACAAGGCCGGCGCTGGCATCGATGATGACACCCGAGCCGAGCGACTCGTTGATGCGTTCCTGCGGCACTTCCGGGAACAGCCGGCGGAAGAACGGGTCGTTGAAGTACGGGTTGCGCACCCGCACCACCTGCTTGGTGTTCACGCTGACCACCGCCGGCATCGCCCGGTCCAGCATCGGTGCCAGCGAAGGCACCGCCTGCCCGGCCACCGAAGCGGGCAGCGCGGCAGTGGCCGGAATGGCCAGCGACACCGGCGCCGCTTCGGCGCGGTTGTCCAGGTGCACGTTGATGGCCGAGGCCACGAAGCCACCGAAGGCGGCGGCAAGCGCGAGCGTGAGCAGGGTCGGGAGCGGTCGCATGGTCCGGCGGTTCCGTAACGAAGAGGGAGAGGCACGCATACGGTAAAGCAAGCTGAATGAGTGTGTCCGCCCGTGCCTAAACCGCGAATGAAATCCGGTCCGCTGCGGGATCGCGAGCGCCCTTCCCGGCGGCGTTGACAGCGCCCTGGGTCGGGGTAAGCTGGCCGGGCATCGGCCACAAGATGTTGCGTTGCCGATCGGGACTGCCCCAAGGAGTTGGGTCTGCTGGCTGGGGCAAGCACATCGCGCCACCACGTTCGGGCAGCCCCGGTTGCCCGATGGAGCCTGCATCGATGAGCACGCCACCGCTGGTCGTGATCCGCCACGCGCCCCGCGCCGACCGCGTCCCGCCGCAGCCGGCCTCGCTGCACACCCGGCACCGCCATTACCGGCTCAAGACCCGGCAGGGCGACCCGCTCGATGCCGATAGCGACGCCGCCTGCCTGCGCGCCGCCGGCACACAGGCCGACCACCCGCACCATCCACTGCACCGTCGACGACGCGATGGACGGCATCCTGCCGAAGGTCCAGGGTCGCCGCGGCGCGCGGATCGGCACCGTCAACATGATCCACCCGGACGCGGGCGAGTTCATCCGGAGCAGGCGCAGGGACGGCCGATTGCTACGCGAGCCGAGCCCGGCGTCATCCCGCAACGTGATGCTGCGCGGCCGCAAGCGCAGGGAAAACGTGGACGTGTTTTCCTGCGCACTGCCGGCCTACCGGCACCGGCACAACCCGCAGGCGATGCCGTTCGCCGCCCCGGCCCCGGCCCGGCTGTCGGCCTGCTTCGTCGCCGCCCACGCTATGTCACCCAGGGCCCATGTCGACATCCAGGTCGCCGCGCATCACCGGGTGGACAGTGCGATTCCGAAGACGGCCAACGTCCCCATCGACTGACCGTTCGAGCAGTTCAAGGACATCCACCGCGACGCCCACACGCAGAGGTCGAAGGGCTGCACCACCGTCGGTTTCAAGCTCGCCGCGTTCCAGGGCGTACCGGTCGCGGAGGCAAATCCGGCGCACACCCCCCTGCCGTTTCGAGCGCGAAGACGGCGCAGTTGTGGAGATAAAGGGCAACGAACAGATCGAGTACGACGGCCAATCGCACACCGCCGCCACTCTGTTCGAGATCCTCAAGGAGGGCTGCTGCGGCCTGTTCTGTTCCAGGTACGGAAGCTGTTTTGAAGGGGTTTGGTGCAGATGCCCGGTTCGCCGGGCGCGCGCATCGCCGGCCCGCCAAGCACAGATGCGGCTCATGGCGTGCGACGAGACCGTTCCACGAAGGACCGCGCCGGTATAGCATCGCCAGCGATTTGACTAACCAGGCCCCTTAGGAGGCAATCATGAGCAACGGTAATGGTGTGACCGCGACCCTGTCGCAGGGCGTCGACGAAGTGAAGGAAGTGGCCGGCAAAGTGGGCGAGACCATCGCCACCACCGCTGAAGATGCAGTTGCCTCGGTGAAGAAGACCGTCAAGCGCGCGCGCAAGGCTGCCACCACCCAGGTCGCCAAGGTCAAGAAGGCCGTGCAGAAGGCCGAGAAGACCGTCGCCAAGAAGGCTGACAAGGCCGCCAAGTCGGTCGGCAAGACCCTGGCTGCGACCAAGAAGAAGCTGGAAGCGGCCAAGAGCAACGCCAAGGCCGAAGCCGCCTCGCTGAAGAAGCAGGTCGCCAAGAAGAAGGTTGCCGCTGAAAAGGCCGTGACCAAGACCACCAAGGCTGCCAAGAAGGTTGCCGGCAAGAAGGTCGCCACCGCCAAGAAGGCCGTGACCAAGAAGACCGCGACCGCCAAGAAGGTCGTCGGCAAGAAGGTCGCCGTGGCCAAGAAGGCCGTCGCCAAGAAGACCGCGACTGCCAAGAAGGTTGCCGGCAAGAAGACTGCCGTAGCCAAGAAGACGGTCGGCAAGAAGGTCGCCGTGGCCAAGAAGGCCGTCGCCAAGAAGTCGGCCGTGGCCAAGAAGGCCGTCGGCAAGAAGACCGCCGCCGCCAAGAAGGTCGTCGGCAAGAAGACCGTCGCTGCCAAGAAGGTCGTCGGCAAGAAGGTCGCCACCGCCAAGAAGGGCGTGACCAAGAAGACCGCGGCCGCCAAGAAGGTCGTCGGCAAGAAGACCGCCGTCGCCCGCAAGACCGTCGGCAAGAAGGTCGCCGTAGCCAAGAAGGCTGTGGCCAAGAAGACCGCGACCGCCAAGAAGGCCGTGGCCAAGAAGTCCGTGGCCCGCAAGGCTGCACCGGCCAAGCGTGCCAGCGCCGCCAAGACCGTGGCCCGCAAGGCCCCGGCCAAGCGCGCCCGCAAGTAAGTCGGTAAGCACGGCGCCTGCCTCCGGGCAGGCGTCGTGACGCGGTCGCAGACGGATACACCCGCGCACGCGCGCGAGGAACCGCGCCATGGCGGTCAGGACCGACCAGAAGATCACCGCCTTCTCCGCACTTTCGCCCGCCGGGTAGACCCGCCAGGCCGCTGCCAGCGCAGCATCGTCGCCTACCACCCGCCGCCGCGGCCACCGACACCATTGTGCAGATGCACGAGCGCACCGGGCGCCCCGACGTGTTGGTCGGTACTACCTGCACGATCGACGCCCGCTGGTGGAGCACGCCGGCTGCGTGACCAGCAACGACATCGTGCTCCCATCCCCGCAACCTGCGCTGCACCGCCCATTCCAGCCGATCGTCGCGCTGACCCGGGTCATGCGGGGCGTCAGCCGCCTTCGCGCGACCGCCCGCCGGGCCATGACTTGCGTCCCATGCGGACCGCGGATGCCGCGTGGAATAGTGTCCTGCAACCCAAGCCAACAGGATGGCTGCCATGGATCATCTTCGTCCCGCCCATCGGCCGTGGTTGGCCGCGTTGCTGGTCGTGCTTGGCCTGTTTGGCAGCCAGCAGCTGGCGGCATCGCCTCGCCCGGTGGTGGTGGATCCCAGCGTCGAGCTGGCCGCGGTGGCGAATCGCCTTGCCGGCTTCGAGGAGTTTTCCGCGCCTGGCATTGCCGACTATGACGCTGCGGTGGAGACCCACTTCCGGCGTTATCAGGATCATCCAGCGGTGCAGCTGCTGCGGGCGTTGCGCCAGCAGCACGGCATCGGCTACAGCGACACCGTCGCGCTGGCCCTGGCGGCAACGCCGCATCGCTGGCAGCCGCGCCAACCCCTGGCCGAGTGGCTGCGCGACATGCCGGGCCACTGGACCCTGGACACGGCGCACGCGTACCTGCACGCCATGGCCGCCTTCGAGCGGGATACCGACGCGGCGGGCTTCTTCCGCGGGCAGCAGCGTTTCTACCACCGGGTGGAGACCGAGCTCGCGACCGGCCTGCAGGGATGGCCGCAGATCGCCTGGTTCGAACAGACGCTCGGGCCGCAGCCCGGGCTCCGCTTACAGATCATTGCCGGCCTGTTGCACGGGCGTGGCAACTACGGACCGCGACTCCGCGGCGGCGACGGTTCGGTGCAGATGTATGCGGTGCTGGGGGTGCCGGCCACGCCGCAGGGGCAAACGACGGCATGGCCGTTTGCCGCCATGCAGCGCCTGCTGGTGCATGAGTTCGCCCATTCCTGGGTGAATCCGTGGGTCGACCGCCAGGGCGCGGCATTGCAGCCCGCCGCCACTGCGTTGCTGGAGGCCAGGATCGAACAAATGCGCGCCCAGGCCTACGGCAGTTGGCAGGCCGTGACCTATGAAAGCCTCGTGCGCGCCGTGACGCGGGGGTATTTCCAGGACCGCCGTGACAGTGACAGCGTGGGACTGCTCTTCCAGGAGGATGCCGCGCGCGGCTTCGACTGGGTGCCGGCGGTCACCGACCAGCTGCGCGGCGATGCCCGCGGTGGGCGCTGGCTCAACGAAGGCACGGCTGCCACGATGGCCGCCCTGTTCGAGGCCCAGGCGTCGTTGCTGCATGCCCGCGCCGGTGCCGGCGTCACCACGGTTTCCCTGGCCAGGCAGGTGCCCGCGGCGGGCGAAGCACAGGTGGATGCCGCGCTGGCGCAACTGGAGCTGCACTTCGACCGCCCCATGGGGCGAGGGGTGGGCATCTTCGGTGATCGCAACCCGACGTTCACCGCGGCGCCGCAATGGGATGACGATCGCCGCGTGCTACGCCTGCCCGTGGCGTTGCAACCGGCCACGGCGTATGTGATCGAGCTCAACAGCCCCGGCATGCCAGGCGGTTTTGTCGGCAAGGATGGGACTGTGCTGCCTGCGCAGGTGTGGCGCTTCCGCACCCGGGACGCGCCTGCGCAGTGACGCGGTGCAAGAGGGCCTGCGCACGGGTAGGCATGGGCCGTGACGGAAGGGAGAGGACGCCCTTGCTACGCTGCGCGACATGACGAAGGAGGAGGCATGCGCGGTCTAGACTTCAGTTCCTGGCAGGCGATGCTGTCCACCCTGGTCGGGCTGGCGGTGATCACCCTGATCGGCGTCGGTATCCGGCTGCTGGTGATGCAGACCCTGCAGCAGCGGCGCGAGCGCGAGAACCGGCAGATCAACGAGCGCCTGCGTACGCTGATCGCCGCCTACAAGACCCTCGGCGGCTCGTTCACCGGGGCGTTGCACGTGGACCCGCGCCACCTGCGCGACCTGCGCCCGGCGCCGGGCGAGGACGGAGTGGCGTTGCCGGCGGGCATCGATGCCGGCAGCGATCGGGCGCGCCGCATCCGTGATGCGGTGGAGGCGGCGCTGTCGGACATCATCCTGCTCGGCACCGATGACCAGGTGCGGCTGGCCGCCAACGCGGCTACCGAGCTGGCCCAGGGCCGGCCGGTGCAGACCGCCGCGTTGGTGGTGTCGCTGCGCGACTTCATCCGCGGTGCGCTCGACCTGGCGCCGATCCCGTCCAGCGTGGGCATTCCGCAGCAGGGGCCGGCGCGACCGAGCGCCGGTGCGAAGGGCAAGGGCGACGGCGACAAGGCCGGCGGCAAGGCGGGTGGCGGCGGTGGTGGTGGCATGGGCGGCATGGGTGGCGGCGGCATGGGCATGGGCCACGGCGCGGACGACGACGGCAGCCACGCACGCTGAGCGCGCCTGCCGACGCTGGCGGCTGTCACGGCGTGCAGCGCCGCGCAGGCGTCAACGCGGCAGGCGGATCGACCAGATGACGAACGCTG
>Ga0213827_1000802_pt1 | contig 21042 bp, 22 predicted proteins | sample MC6MC0898MG_FD_180669 | JGI IMG/M metagenome (GOLD analysis project Ga0213827, IMG submission 180669) | Enriched soil aggregate microbial communities from Iowa State University, Ames, United States - MC6-MC0898-MG | ecosystem: Environmental > Terrestrial > Soil > Unclassified | place: USA: Iowa...
GTCGAACAGCTTGCTCAGCACTTCGTTGACCTTCAGCGACAGGGCTTTCATCTTCACCAGTTGCTCGGCGGTACCCCAGCCGAAGGCAACAACGTGGGATTCGTTGATGAACGGATCGCCCTTCTCATCGTTCTTCAGGAACAGCTCGAAGGTGGAAGGCTCCAGCTTGATGCCTTCTTCAACGCCCAGGCGCTTGACCAGGCTGCCGGCGGCGTAGTTGCGAACCACGCACTCGACCGGAATCATGTCCAGCTTCTTGACCAGGCATTCGTTGTCGCCCAGCAACTTGTCGAACTGAGTCGGAATACCGGCTTCTTCGAGCTTCTGCATGATGAAGGCGTTGAACTTGTTGTTCACCATGCCTTTGCGGTCGAGCTGCTCGATACGCTTGCCGTCGAAGGCAGAGGTGTCGTTACGGAACAGCAGGATCAAGCGGTCAGCGTCGTCGGTCTTGTAAACCGACTTGGCTTTGCCGCGGTAGAGTTCTTCACGTTTTTCCATGATGGGCTCCGCTTGCTAAATGGTAGGGCTAGGCGATCTGTCGCCAGTCGAGCCCACAATCTTGATCGGCCAGTTGCAGCCAGTCCGGGTCGCACCCGAGGGTATCGACGAAACATTGCCGGGCCAGCTGCGGCAGGTTGTTCTTGCTGCTCAGATGGGCCAGTACCAGGTGTTGCAGGTCTTTCCAGCCCAACTCGGACACCAGGAATGCCGCCTGGTGGTTGTTCAAATGTCCCAGCTCGCCACCCACCCGCTGCTTGAGAAAGGTCGGGTAGTGACCACGAGCCAAGCGGTCGCGGCAGTGGTTGGACTCGATCATCAACGCATCGAGGTCCTTGTAGCCGTCCAGCACGGTGGCGCAGTACGAACCCAGGTCGGTCAGCAGACCAAAGCGCCGGGTACCGTCACTGAAGACGTACTGCGTCGGTTCCTGCGCATCGTGGGCCACGGCGATCACGCCAATCTCCAGCCCACCGATCTGCAGTTGGTCACCCCCGGCCACGAACCCTGCCGGATCAACCGGCTTGCGCATCCCGCGCAAGGTGCCACGACTGAGGTAGACCGGAATATTGTAGCGCCGAGACAGCAAACCCACGCCATGCACGTGGTCGGCATGTTCGTGGGTCACCAGAATCGCGCTCAGTTGCGCCGGATTTATCCCCAGGCGCAGCAGGCGTTTTTCGGTTTCTCGCAGGGAGAAACCACAATCGACCAGCACGACGGTGTCGTCACTGGCTATCAGCGTGCCGTTCCCTTGGCTACCGCTGCCGAGAACGGCAAAACGCATCGGATCAGCCCAGGTTGTCCTGAATCACGCCCAACACTTTGCGCGCCACTTCAGCCGGCGCAACGGTGTTGATGTCTTTTTCGACGGTCACCTGGACGTTCTCGCCGACCTTGCTCAGGCGCACCTGGTAACGCTCGGCGCGCGCCTCGACTTCTTCCTTGACCGGAGAGCTGCCGAACAGGCTGGCGAAGAAGCCAGGCTTCTCGTCTTTGCGCTCGGCTTTTTCGGCCAGGTTGATGTAGTACAGGCCCAGGCTGCGGTTGATGTCTTCCACACGCCATTCGCCCTGCTCCAACGCACGACCCACGCTCGACCAGGCACGGTCGAGGTCGTTGCCGACGTTGAGCACCGGGTTGCCGCTGCCGTCTTCGATCAGGCTGACTCGGCTTGGGGCATCGAAATCACGGGAAGCGAGCATCGACACCGAACCGCCCTTCTCGGAGATGCGGCTCATGCTGACCAGCATGTCGTCGACCAGCGCGGCGTCCAGGCTCGTGTTGACCGAACGGTTGGTGAAGGCCACGTCATCGCTGCTGCCGGCAGGACGCTCGGCGCTGACCACGTAGACTTCACTGGTGTTGCGCTGCACGCCTGGCTCGATGCGCACCCGTACGCGGGTTTCGGCATCGGAGGCGACGCCGGCGCTGGCCAGGCGTTTGGTCATGGTGGCCGACAGTTCGTCGGCACGCTGCCAGGTGGTGGTGAATTCGCCGGTTTGCGGACGCTGCTGGTCCAGGCGGAAACCGTTGTCCTGGAAGAACTGCACCGCCACTGGCCAGACTTCGGCCGGTGGACGCTGCGCCATCAGCCAGCGCGAGTCGCCGCTTTTCTGCAGGCTGTAGTCGCTGGCCTCGGCAATCGCCGTCAACGGCTGCGGACGTGGCACCACGTACTCGCCCTTGACGGTGTCGTCGGCCACGTTGCGCGGGATCGGCAGCAGTGGGTCCAGACGCTTGGCGGTCTGGATATCCGGCGGCAGTTGCATCGGGGCAGTCTGTTGCGCTTCGAGGTAATCGCTACCACGGTCACGGAAATAACCTTCCGGGCCCCAGACCCATCCACAGCCACTGGTGCTGGAGATAATCAAGGCAAGTGCGGAAAGTCCGGCCAGTCGCTTCATGCGTATTACTTCCTCAATTAAACCAATACGCCGGACTGGCGCAGGGCCTGTCGCAGCGGTTCGTGACAGGCTTCGCTGAGCCAGGTGAGCGGCAGACGGATACCGTCCGGCATCAGGCCCATCTCATGCAGCGCCCATTTCACGGGGATAGGGTTGGACTCGATAAACAGGGTTTTATTGAGTGGCATCAGTTTTTCGTGGATCGCCCGTGCGGTCACGGCGTCACCCTTGAGGGCGGCGTTGCACAGGTCGGCCATGTCGCGCGGGGCAACGTTGGCGGTCACCGAGATGTTGCCTTTGCCGCCCAGCAGGATCAGTTCCACGGCAGTGGCGTCGTCACCGGAGAACACCAGGAAGTCCTTGCTCACGCCATCGAGGATGGCCTGGGCGCGGGACAGGTCGCCGGTGGCTTCCTTGATCCCGATGATGTTGTTCACGGTCGACAGGCGGATCACGGTCTCGGCCTGCATGTCGCACGCTGTGCGGCCCGGCACGTTGTAGAGGATCTGCGGGATGTCGACGGCTTCGGCGATGGCCTTGAAGTGCTGGTACAGGCCTTCTTGCGTCGGCTTGTTGTAGTACGGCGTCACCAGCAGGCAGGCATCGGCGCCGGCGGTCTTGGCATTGGAGGTCAGCTCGATCGCTTCACGGGTCGAGTTGGCGCCGGTACCGGCGATCACCGGGATACGCCCGGCTACCTGCTTGACCACATAACGAATCACTTCGATGTGTTCGTTTACGTCGAGGGTTGCCGACTCACCCGTGGTACCGACGGCCACGATGGCGTGGGTGCCGTTTTGCAGGTGAAAGTCTACCAGTTTGCTGAGGCTGTCCCAGTCCAGACGACCCTGTGCATCCATGGGTGTGACCAGTGCCACCATACTGCCCGCAATCATGCAACCGCTCCTGCCGGAAAAAGAGAGCGGTAATGGTACTGGCGCCAAGATGCTTGCACAAGCGAAGTACTGCGCTCATGCCATTCCCCTTGGCGTCGCTTTTCGCTACCCTTCAGACTTTGATCAGTACCGACAGGCTCGTGCGCCGGGTTCAAGCCTCCATTTTCGGCTCCACAAGCCCCGCCCCTGCGTTGCCATCTACCCGAACTCACCTTGTTTGAGCTCGAAGCAACCCTCTGGCTCGGGCTTTGTTGATAGCGCATCCGGACCCACACCCGACGAATCAGCCTATAAACGTACCGACCGCTCATCGCTTTAGGAATGCTGCATGTCCACCCCCACAGTTCGCGAACAATTCCTTGTCATCAGTGCCCTCGGCGCCAACCCCATGGAGCTGACTAACGTCCTGTGCCGCGCCAGCCATGAAAATCGCTGCGCCGTGGTCACCTCCCGCCTGACTCGCCATGGCGAGTGCAGTGCACTCATCCTGGAGATTTCCGGTTCCTGGGACGCCCTGGCGCGTCTGGAAGCCGGTCTGCCGAGCCTGGCCAAGAAACACGCGTTCACCGTCAACGTGGTGCGCAGCGCAGCGCTGGAAAATCGCCCGCAGGCCCTGCCTTATGTGGCCTACGTCAGCTCTGCCTACCGTTCGGACATCGTCAATGAGCTGTGCCAGTTCTTCATCGACCATAACGTCGAGCTGGAAAACCTGACCTGCGACACCTATCAGGCCCCCCAGACTGGCGGCACCATGCTCAACGCCACGTTCACCGTGACCCTGCCGGCCGGTGTGCAGATCAGTTGGCTGCGCGATCAGTTTCTCGATTTCGCCGACGCGCTGAACCTCGACGCGCTGATCGAACCGTGGCGCCCACAGAACCCAATGTAAGGAAGCTTTCCATGGCCGTCGCTATCGACCAACCGGTCGCCGACTTCGAAGCCCCCGCCACCAGCGGGCAGACCGTCAGCCTGGCCACCCTCAAGGGCAAGCAGGTGGTGATCTACTTCTACCCCAAGGACAGCACCCCGGGCTGCACCACCGAGGGCCAGGGTTTTCGTGACCAGTACCCGCAGTTTCTCGCGGCCAACACCCACGTGTTCGGCGTTTCTCGCGACAGCCTGAAGTCCCACGAGAACTTCAAGTGCAAGCAGGAGTTTCCCTTCGAGCTGATCAGCGACAAGGACGAAGCCCTGTGCCAACTGTTCGACGTGATCAAGCTGAAGAAGCTGTATGGCAAGGAGTATATGGGGGTTGATCGCAGCACCTTCCTGATCGACCAGCACGGTGTACTGCGTCAGGAATGGCGCGGCGTGAAGGTGCCGGGGCATGTGGATGCGGTGTTGGCCGCGGCGCAGGCGCTGGCCAAGGGCTGATTTATTCGGCGTCTGGGATAACGCCATCGCGAGCCTGCTCGCGATGGCGCCCACCCTACAACAGCGGCGCCACCACCGGCTCCTTGCGCGGCCAGGCATCCAGCACGGCCTTGAACAGGGTCGCCAGGGGAATCGCGAAGAACACGCCCCAGAACCCCCACAGCCCACCGAACAGCAGCACCGCGCAGATGATCGCCACCGGGTGCAGGTTGACCGCTTCGGAGAACAGCAACGGCACCAGCACGTTGCCATCCAGGATCTGGATGATCCCGTAGACCGCCATCAGGTAGATGAACTGATCGCTCCAGCCCCACTGGAACAAGGCAATCAGCATCACCGGCACCGTCACCACCACCGCGCCCACATAGGGCACCACCACGGACACCCCGACCAACAGCGCCAGCAGTGCCGAGTAGTTGAGGCCCATGGCGACAAAACCGATGTAGGTCACCCCGCCGCAGATGGCCATTTCCATGACCTTGCCGCGAATGTAGTTGGCGATCTGGCGGTTCATTTCCTGGCCGACACGAGTAATCAGCGCCCGCTCACGCGGCAGGTAGCCGCGTACCCATTGGCCGATCATGGCCCGGTCCTTGAGGAAGAAGAACACCAGGATCGGCACCAGCACCAGGTAGATCATGATGTTGACCAGCAGGGGCAGGCTCGACAGCGAGAAGGTCAACGCCCACTGGCCGAACTTGCCGATTTCGCTGCGCGCCACCTCGATGGCCCGCAGCACCTGCTCGTCCGACACCAGGTGCGGGTATCGCTCAGGTAGCAACAGCAGCAGCGATTGCCATTTGGCGAGCATCCCGGGCAATTCGTTGAACAGGGTGATGAGCTGGTGCCAGAGCAAGGGCACCACCACCACGATAAACACCAGCAACACGCCCATGAACAGCGCGAACACCAGCCCCACCGCGACCCCACCGGGCAGGCGCAGGCGCTCCAGGGTGCTGACCAGGCCCTGCATCAGGTACGCCAGGACCATCCCCGCCAGCACCGGTGCGAGCATGCCGCCCAGGGTCAGCACGGCAGTGAAGGCCAGGACCAGGAGGACGGCCAGCACCACCGCTTCTTCATCGGAGAAGTAGCGCTGAATCCAGTCGCGTAGCACTTTGAACATCAATGATCCTTAAGGGTAGGCAGCCAGTCAGGCTTTTTTCAGCCAGTAGCGATAGACACCGGCTTCGTCTTCTTCGCGCAGCAGGGTATGACCGGCCAAACGGGCAAAGGTGCGAAAGTCGCGCTGCGAGCCGGCATCGGTGGCGATCACCTTGAGCACGGCGCCACTGGGCAGGCCATTGAGCGCCATCTTGGCCTTGAGCAGCGGCAACGGGCAATTGAGTCCACTGGCGTCCAGTTCGGCATCATGGGCTACAGCGTCGGTCATTACTTCACTCCGCACAGGTGATTGAGCCGCCTAGAATATCTGGTCCCGAGGCAAGTGTCCGGCTACAGTAAGCTCTTTGTCGACTAAGGCTTTGTGCATGACTTTTCTGCGCCCCACGCTGCTGACGCTCGCTTGCCTGCTTGCCTCACCAGGCTTCGCCGACGACTTGCCGTCACTTGGCGACGCCAGTTCTGCCATCGTCTCGCCCCAGCAGGAACATGACCTGGGGCGCGCCTGGCTGGCCATGTTGCGCAGCCAGGTGTCACAACTCAATGACCCACAATTGAAAAACTACGTGGAAACCAGTGTCTATCGCCTGGTGGAAACCAGTCAGCTGAACGACCGGCGTCTTGAGTTCATCCTGATCAACAGCCCGCAGCTCAACGCCTTTGCCGCGCCAGGCGGGATTGTCGGGGTCAACGGCGGCCTGTTTCTCAACGCCCAGACCGAAGGCGAATACGCCTCGGTACTGGCCCACGAATTGGCGCACTTGTCGCAACGCCACTTCGCCCGCGGCGTAGAAGCCCAGCAACGCATGCAAGTGCCGATGATGGCCGCCCTGCTCGCCGGGATTATCGTGGCCGCGGCCGGCGCCGGTGACGCCGGGATCGCGGCAATCGCCGGGACCCAGGCAGCCGCGATCCAGGAGCAGCGGCGCTTCTCCCGGCAGAACGAGCAAGAGGCCGACCGCATCGGCATCGTCAACCTGGAGAAAGCCGGCTACGACCCGCGCTCCATGCCGAGCATGTTCGAACGCCTGGGGCGCCAATACCGCTTCGATGCCAAGCCGCCGGAATTCCTCCTGACTCACCCGGTGACCGAATCGCGGATCGCCGACACCCGCAACCGCGCCGAACAGGCGCCCATCGGCGGCAAGGAAGATACCCAGACCTACCAACTGATTCGCGCCCGTGTGCAGTTGTTCTACGAAGAAACCCCGGGCCTGGCGGCCAAGCGTTTTCGCGCGCAGCTGGACGACAACCCGAAAAACGACGTGGCGCGTTACGGCCTGGCCATTGCCCAGATCAAGGCCGGCCAGCTCAGCGATGCCCGCGAGAGCCTGAAACCGCTACTGGCCAAGGCGCCCAACGAAGTCATCTACAATCTGGCCCAGGTCGACCTGGACATGGCCAGCAACCGCCTGCCCGACGCGCAAAGCCGGGTCGACCGGATGCTCAGCCAGTTCCCGGGCAACTACCCGCTCAATCAGGTCCGGGTTGACCTGCTGCTCAAGCAGAATCGCCCGGCCGACGCCGAAAAAGCCCTGGAAGCCCTGCTCAAGACCCGCCCGGACGATCCGGATGTCTGGTACATGGTTGCCGAAACCCGTGGCCTGTCCGGCAACATCATTGGCCTGCACCAGGCGCGCGCCGAGTATTTCGCACTGGTGGGCGACTACCGCCAGGCCATTCAGCAACTGGACTTCGCCAAACGGCGCGCCGGCAGCAACTTCCCGCTGTCGTCACGGATCGATGCCCGGCAACGCGAGCTGATGGAACAGGAGCGGATGATCAAGGACATGATGGGCTGACCCTTCCCGCCCCCACGAAAAAGCCCCTCGATGAGGGGCTTTTTTTGTACCGCAGGCTTAACCCACCGGCATCAGGCCATCTGAATGATGGTCTGCATGATGGTGCTCTGGGTGGAGATGGTCTTGGCGTTGGCCTGGTAGTTGCTCTGGCCCTTGATCAGGTCCACCAGCTCATTGGTCAGGTTGACGTTGGAGTCTTCCAGGGAGTTGGACACCACCGAGCCCAGGGTGCCCGTCTGACCGGCGTCGTACGCGGCGAAACCGGACAGGTAGGTCTCCTTCCAGCTGGTGCCACCGGCGGCCTGCAAGCCCTGCTCGTTGTTGAAGCTGGCCAGGGTGACCTGGCCGATCGCCTTGGACTTGCTGTTGCTGAAGTTGGCGAACAGCGTACCGGTACCGTCGATGGTCAGGTTGGTGATCTGGCCGGTGGCGTAGCCGTCCTGGGTCGGCAGGTTGCGGATGGTTGCCGAGTTGTACTGGGTGGTCAGGGCCAGGTCGTTGGTGACGCCGGTGGCATTGCCCACGGCACCGTTGGCCGTCCACACGCCATCCTTGACCGTGCCCGGCGTCCAGACACCCGCGCCCATGACAATCGAGTTGCCGCTGACGGTGTATGGGCTGCCGCTGGCCGGTGCGTCGATGTCCAGCAACTTGCCGTCGGAACCGAAGTTCATGGTCATGGCCGCCTGGTTGCTCGGCGTTGCCGGCGGCGAACCGAGGCCGGCAGGTACGAAGGCCGAACCGTTCGGGTTGCGACCCTCTACCAGGGTGTAGGTCTGCCAGGTGTTGGCGCCGGTCTTGACCACATACTGGTCCAGGTTGTGCTGGTTGCCCTGGCTGTCATAGATCGGGGTGGTGAACATGTCGGTGTAGGTGTCGATCTTGGTCGGGTCGAACGGGGTGACCGCCGGATCGATGATCGGCTTGCTGGAGTTCAGGTTGATACTCGAGGAAATATTGCCGGTGGTTTTCGGCTGCAGGTTCGACTGGTCGATTTTCAGGTCGCCGATCACATCCTTGAGGATCTTGCCGTTTTCATCGACCGCATAACCCTGCAGGCGTGCAGTGCCGGCACTGTTGGTGATGAAGCCGTCCTTGTCGACGTTGAAGGTACCGGCGCGGGTGTAGGTCAGCGAACCACCGTCGTTAAGCACGAAGAAGCCCGAACCACGGATGGCCATGTCCAGCACGTTGCCGGTGTTGGTCACGTCACCCTGGCGAAACTGCTGAGAGACGTTGGCCAGGCTCACGCCACTGCCGATGGACTTGTTGCCGTTACCCAGCTTGCTGGCCGCGTACACGTCTTCGAACTCCACGCGGGAGGATTTGAAGCCGGTGGTGGCGACGTTGGCAATGTTGTTGCCGGTAACGTCGAGTTGTTTGTTGGCCGCATAGAGACCGCTAAGGCCGATATTAAAAGACATATTCCACTCCTTGTTGCCGCACTAGCCGGCTCTATAGACCAATGGTCTGTACTTTGGACAGGGCGATGGAGCCCATGTTGGCGAGGTTCAGCATCATCTCGCCGCCGGTCTGGCTCAGGGTCACACTGTTGACGGTCGCCGGCAGGTAGGTAATCAGGTCAGTGGCCTTGCCGTCGATCTGCGCACTGGCCTTGAAGGTGTAGGTACCCGGGTCGACTTTCTCGCCCGCGGTATTGGTGCCGTCCCAGACGAAACTGGCATTGCCCTGGGCCTGGCTGCCCAGTTCGATGGTTTTCACCGCCTTGCCGTCCTTGTCGCTGATGGTCACCGTGGTGCCGGCCACCGAGGCCGGGATAACCACCGAGCCGGTCATGCTCTTGGTGCTGTCGACATAGGCCGTGCCGGTCTGGACCACCACCGAACGGCCCACCAGCGACGACGCCTGCAGGGCCTGGGACGATTTGAACGAGCTCGAGATGTTGTTCACCGAGGAGTTCAGGGTGGTGATGCCTTCCAGGCTGCTGAACTGCGCCAGTTGGGCGACGAACTCGCTGTTGTCCTGTGGGTCGAGGGGGTTCTGGTTCTTCAACTGAGTCACCAGCAGTTGCAGGAACGCGTCCTTGCCCAGCTCGTTCTTGCCGGTCTTGCTGCCGGTAGCGGCGGCCAGGCCGTCATTGCTGGTGTTGGTGGCGGTGGTCTTGGAGTTCGCAAGAATGTCGTTGAGACTCAGGCCACTGGTGGAATCGGTAACACTCATCAAAGCTGCCCCTTATCACTGACCCAGGGTCAGGACCTTCTGCATCATGGTCTTGGCGGTGTTCATCATTTCCGCGTTGGTCTGGAACGAACGGCTGGCGGAAATCATGTCGGCCATTTCTTCAACCACGTTGACGTTGGGGTAGTAGACGTACCCCTTGGCGTCAGCCGCCGGATGGTTGGGCAAGTAGCGGGCCTCCAGATTGCTCTGGTCCTCGACCACGCCCAGCACTTGCACGCCCTGGCCGGCCGCATCCTGGTTCTGGAACAGCGAGTCGCCGCCGCCCGCCTGGCCGCCCTGGAACATAGTGGCAAATACCGGGTGCCGGGCACGGTAGGTCTGGTCGATGCTCGACGAGACGGTCTCGGCGTTGGCGATGTTACTGGCCACGGTGTTGAGGCGCGTGGTCTGGGCACTCATGCCACTACCGGCAATATTGAAAACACTCGACAGGGACATGAATTACTCTCCGCGCAGGGCTGCTACCAGCCCTTTGAATTTGCTGTTGAGCAAGGTGAAGCTGGCCTGGAAGTTCACCGAGTTCTCGGCGTAGCTGGCCTGCTCCAGTTGGGCATCCACGGTGTTCTGGTCGATCGACGGCTGCATCGGCGTGCGGTACAGCAGCGACTCGTCGCCGCTGCTCAGGCCCTGGGCTTCGATATGACGGCTGTTGGTCTTGTTCAAGGCGAAGCTGCCGTTCTTGCTCTTGTCGGCCTGGGCAGCCAGGACCGCCGAGAAATCCAGGTCCCGCGCCTTGTAGTTCGGCGTGTCGGCGTTGGTGATGTTATTGGCCAGCACCTCGGCACGCTGGGCGCGGAAGCTGAGGGCTTGTTGGTGGATACCGAGCGCTTTATCGAAGCTGATGCTCATGTCGGAAACCTTTGGGTGACCTGATTTTTCGTAACAGGCTCAAAGCAAGCCCCGTGCCAGCTTGCCAAGCCCCGCAAACAGGGGGCCTGGGCGCAAGCGGCAAGGCGGCAATGCCAGAAAAGCGGCAAGCGTCTTCCGGCACCTGCCGCTTTTCTGCCGCCCCGGGCTGCGCGACACGCGTGGAGCCCGTAGCAGCTGTCGAGCAGCGCGAGGCTGCGTCAACGGCCGCAGGACGTTCATTCGAGTTGGCCAAACCGTCGGGGGTCGCTGCGCAACCCAACGCAGCCTTCGGCAGTTGCTACAAGGATTGTGCAGCACGATAAAAAACGGGAGTCCCTGAGGACTCCCGTTTTTTTGCCACCTGACCGTCACTTGGCCTGGTAGATGATTCCCGGACTGCACTGGACCATCTGGTAGTGATCCGGCAAGCCGTTGAGGGCTTCGGACGCACCGAGGAACAGATACCCGCCCGGCTTGAGCGTACTGTGAATGCGCAACAGGATGTCCTTCTTCACTTCGGCAGAGAAGTAGATCAGCACGTTGCGGCAGAACACGATGTCGAACTTGCCCAGGCTGGCGTAGCTGTCCAGCAGGTTGAACGAGCGGAACTCCACCCGGCTCTTGATCGGCGCCTTGATCGCCCAGCGCCCCGGCCCTTTCGGGTCGAAGTAACGCTGCAGGCGCTCTGGCGAAAGGCCGCGGCCAATCGCCAGGCTGTCGTACTCACCGGACTTGCAGTTGGTCAGCATGGTCCCGGAAAGATCGGTGGCGACAATCTGCACCCCCATCCGCAACTGGCCCATGTTGGTCCGCTCGAACTCGTCGATCGACATCGACAGCGAATAGGGTTCCTGCCCCGACGAACAGGCCGCCGACCAGATCCGCAGGCGCTGGCCGGGACTGGCCTTGATCGCTTCGGGCAAGACCTTGTTCTTCAACACTTCAAACGGATAGGTGTCACGAAACCAAAGGGTTTCGTTGGTGGTCATCGCGTCCACTACCATCTCGCGCAAACCACCGCGCGGCTGGGCCTGGATGCGCTGGACCAGTTCACCCAACGACTTGATGCCTTGCTGTTCCATCAGTTTGTTGAGACGGCTCGAGACCAGATACTGTTTGTTTTCACCGAGCAAAATGCCACAGGCTTTTTCCAGGAAGACCCGGAACTGTTCGAAATCCAAATTACCCGTAGACAAAGATGCCGCCTCTAAAATCGTGTTGATCGCCAGGGGCAAGGGCCACCTAGCTGATATCTGCTGCTTTGATCCGGTCGACTACCCGGGATGCCAGGTCATCAGGACGGAATTTGGCCAGGAAGTCATCGGCACCGACTTTCTTGACCATCGCCTGATTGAACACACCTGACAACGAAGTATGCAGGATGATGTGCAGCTTTTGCATGCGTGGATCGTTGCGGATCTCGGCAGTCAGCGTGTAGCCGTCCATTTCCGGCATCTCGATGTCGGAAATCATCATCAGGAATTCCTCTTCCGGCTTCTTGCCCTCCTCCACCAGCTTGCGCAGGTAGTCCAGCGCCTGCCGGCCGTCGTTCAACGCCACGACCTCGACCCCCACCGTCTGCAGGCAACGGGAAACCTGCTTGCGCGCCACCGACGAATCATCGACCGTCAGCACCCGCAACGACAGCGCCTTGTGTTGCGTCTCGTCATCCACCACCCCGGCGGAAATCGCTTCCGGGGCCGGCGCTACTTCGGCCAGGACCTTCTCCACGTCGATGATTTCCACCAATTGATTGTCGACCCGTGTCACCGCCGTCAGGTAGTGATCGTGGCCTGTGCCCTTGGGTGGCGGATGGATCTCCTCCCAGTTCATGTTGACGATCCGCTCGACCGAGCGCACCAGGAACCCTTGGGTCTTGGTGTTGTACTCGGTGATGATCACAAAGGGATTGCTCTGGTCCTGCAACCCGCCCGACCCCGTGGCCATGGCCAGGTCCATGATCGGAATGGTTGCGCCCCGAATACTTGCCACACCGCACACGACAGGATTGGATTTGGGCATCAGGGTCAGTTTCGGGCATTGCAGCACTTCCCGAACCTTGAACACATTGATGCCATAGAGCTGCGGACCGTCAAGACGGAACAACAACAGCTCCAGGCGATTCTGCCCTACCAGTTGTGTGCGCTGGTTTACCGAATCCATTACACCAGCCATGCCCAGCCCCCTACACCAACGCTAAGTGTGTTGCGACGCACATTCATCACTAAACGGCACGGCGCTTGCTTTTTAACCGCTATGAACGTGAACACGACATTTTTCCGACGCCTGACCTCAACCTGCCGCCGATTGCTCGGCGCGGCTGCGGCGGCGTGCCTTTTCAACGCTGGCAGCCCTGCCTTTGCAGATCCGCTTACCTTGCCTGATCTACTTATCGGCGTCACTCAGGGCTTTCTTGAATTCACTGTCGAAGACTTTCTGGCGTCCAGTCAAACCGCAGGCCGCTACGAGATCGAGGTCAAGCAACTCGATCCCCGTCTGCGCCTGCCAACCTGCGACAAGGAATTGACAGCGTCCCTGGAGAGTCCGGCCAAGCCGGTGGGCCGGGTGACGGTGAAGGTCCGTTGCGACGGCACCTCGCCCTGGACCGTGTTCGTGCCCGCGCAAGTCCGGCTGTTCCGCGAGGTGGTGACCAGCACCCGCCCGCTCAAACGCGCTGGAATCATCGAACCTGAAGACGTGATCCTGCGTGAGCGCGACATCAGCCTGATCAACCAGGGCTACCTGACCAATGTCGAGCAGGCGATCGGGCAGAAAATTGTCCGACCGATGGTCAACGACCAGGTCATTACCCTGGTGCACCTGGAGCAAGCCGAAGTGGTGCGCAAGGGTGACCAGGTGGTGATCACGGCCCGCAGTGGCACGCTCAGCGTACGAATGCCCGGGGAAGCCCTGGCCAATGGCGGCATGAACCAACAGATTCGAGTCAAGAACCTGAACTCCCAACGGGTGATCAAGGCTCAGGTGATGGCCCCCGGGCAAGTTGAAGTGGCGATGTAGATAACTGGCGCAGCTGCCAGCCATTCCCTAAACTGTGCCTCACGCAGGGCAAATGCCGACGCGCCCGCGCTCATTGAGAAATGAGCCTAAAGTTTTTCGCGATTTCGCCGAAAACATGGCAAGCGTCCAAATTCCCAGAGGTTTTTCGCATCATGGTTATCGATTTCAGCCGTTTGAACAGCTCCCCCACGCTGACCAGCACGCGCACCAGTGCTAGCCAGGAATCTGCTGACACCGCCCAAAACGCGCCGCTGTCGACCGAGACCCAACAGGTCGCGGCCAGCCAGAGCGGGGAATCGGTCCACTTCAGCAACGAGGCTCAGCAGTTGCAGAAGATCAGCGACACGCTGCGCGATCAGCCCGCAGTCGACAAAGCCCGTGTGGCCGAGTTGAAGGCCGCGATTGCCGATGGCAGCTATAAAGTCGACAGCAACCGCGTCGCCAGCAAACTGCTCAACTTCGAAGCCCAGCGCTAGCCCCAGGCTTGCGCCAGGCTTTTGGACGCTTAAAACCCAAGGCCAGCCATGCACGATAATAATTTACTGCAACTGATCACCGACGACCTTGAGCCAGCTCAACAGTTGCTCGATTTGCTCGGGCAAGAATCCCTGGCACTGCACGGTCGCGACATGCAGCGGCTGGAGCAGATCCTGGCCAGCAAGCAAGGCCTGATCGTCCTGCTCGATCAACATGGTCGCCGGCGCAGCGAAATACTCGCCAGTCTCAACCTGCCGACCGACAGCAGCGGCCTGCAGCAACTGGCCGCCCAGTCCAGCCTGGGCGAGCAACTGCTGGCCCAGAGCGAAGCGCTCAATCATCTGCTGAACGAGTGCCAGAACGCCAACGCGCACAACGGCCGTTCGATCCAGGTGCAACAAGCCTCCACTGCCCATCAATTGAGAATCCTCAATGGCGGCGAGTCTCCCACCCTGTATGACGCACGCGGCTCAACCGCCATGCTCGTGAAGCCGCGCCCACTCAGCCAGGCTTGACCTCGTCTCTGAGCGCGCTCTATCTAGGCGCGAAACATGCTGGCAGAATGCCAGCCATTGCGTGTGACCGTATTCTGTCTGGAGAGTGATACACCGTGTTCAATGCCTCAAGCGCGGAAGATGCTCCGCAGCCACCGAAAGTGCTCACGACACCTCTGGAAATCGCCAGCACCCTGCGCATGCTGCAAGAGAGCCATGATCCCCTGATCATCACGTTCCACGAGCGCAGCCAGCGCTTCCAGAGCTATCTGGTGGACGTCGATCGTGAAAGCGACATGATTGCCCTGGACGAAATGATCCCGCGTGATGGCGAGCGTTTCCTGCTGGCGGGCGAACCGTTCCGGATCGAAGGTTTTCATGAAGGTGTGCGCATCGCCTGGGAGAGCAACGGCACCCTGGCCATCGACGAATCCAACGGTGGCCGCTGCTACCGCGGCACGCTACCCGACGAGGTGGTCTACCACCAGCGCCGCAATGCCTTTCGCGCGGCCTTGAAGCTGGCGCAACTGGTCAATATCGAACTGGCGGGCGAGAAGCTCAAGGTGCCCCTGAGCGGCAAGTTGCTGGACATCTCCGCCACCGGCTGCAAGCTGCGCTTTGACGGCGACATCACCAGCGGGCTGCAATTGGGCCAGGTCTACGACCGCTTCCTGGCCGCCCTGCCCTTCGGCAGCATGACCACCTCAGTGGAACTGCGTTACCTGCATCACGAAGAGCGGATCGACACCACCTTCGCCGGCGTGCGCTTTCATAACATGAGCGGCCTGGTGCAGCGCCAGGTCGAGCGTTTTGTCTATCAGTTGCAGCGTGAAGCCCGGCGTTTCGATAAAGACGATTTCTGATTCGCCAGGCAAAAAAACGGGCAGCCCCTTGCGGTGACTGCCCGTTTTTTTCGCCTTCAGATCAAGGCCTGGCCCCGGTGAAGGTGTGGGGATGTTCATCGTCCGGCGGTGGATCGGTATTCGTCTGTTCGGCCTCGGCACCCGCTTCGGTCTCCGGCTCAGGCTCAGGCTCGGGTTCAGGGCTGGCACCGTTCTGCATCTGGTCCTGCACCACCTGCTCGTCGACCCGTGGATCGAGCGCAGCCACCAGAGGCGAACTGGACATGCTGTCCGGCATCGCCACATGGTGCAGCGGTGCGTCATCGACCTGATGCAGGTTGGTCACCGCTTTGGGCCGGATGCGCCAGACCAGGACCAGGGCGAAGAAGCTGAAAAACGCGTAGAGCATCTGGCTGCCGAAAAACTTCATCAACACCCCCGCCACCAACGGCCCGATACTCGCCCCGACCCCGTACGTCACCAGCAACATCGCCGTCAGCGAGACCCGCCGATCGCCTTCGACGTGGTCGTTGGAGAACGCCACCGCCAGCGGATACAGGCAGAACTGCACCAGCGAGCAGGCAAAACCGGCGATGAACAGCACTTCCAGCGGCACCTTGGGCATGATCGCCAGGGGCAACGCGGCCAACGCCAGGCATATGGCGAAGCTGCGAATCAACACCGCCCGGTCATAACGGTCCGATAGCCAGCCCAACGGCCACTGCACCACCAGGCCGGCAAAGATGCAGCTCCCCATGAACAGGCCGACCTGCTCGGTGGACAGCCCTTGCTGGGAGGCATACAGCGGCGCCAGGCCATAGAACGAGCCGACGATCAGCCCTGCCCCCAGCACCGTGCTGAGGGACTGAGGTACCCGCTTCATGAAGAAGCGCGGCTCCATCGGCGCCGGATGCAAGGGCGCGGGGTGAATGCGCCGGGTCAGGGTCACGGGCACCAGGCACAGGGCAAAACACAACGCCACCAGCATCAGCAGCTCCAGGCCCAGGGACGGGTGCATGACCAGAATCAACTGGCCCAGCACCAGGCCCAGGTAGGAGGCGATCATGTAGCCGCTGAACACCATGCCCCGCTGCTTGGCGTCGGCCTGCTCGTTGAGCCAGCTCTCGATGACCATGTACTGGCACATCATGCCCAGGCCCACCACCATCCGCAGAATCAGCCAGGCCGGTAGCCAGTCCACCAGCCCATGCCCGAGCACGGCGGCCCCGACTATCCCGGCACAGGCGGAATAGGCCCGGATATGCCCGACCCGGGCAATCAACCGGTGGCCGATCTTGCCGCCCAGGACCAGGCCGAAATAGTTGGCCGCCATCAACGCACCGACCCACAGGCCGTCGACCTGGTCGGCGGCCAGGCGCAGGGCCAGGTAGGTGCTGAGCAAGCCCGAGCCGATCAACATCATCAGCGAGGCGAAATACAGCGCTCGAAAGGATTTCCAGATTTGGCGCATCGGCGTTCCGAGCGGCTCCTTGCGGTGAGGATCGGACTACCGTCAACGATAGCCCGACAGCGGCGAGTCGGTTAGGCCTGGGCAGCTAAAACGCGCCGTTCCCAGGGAGTGATTTCATCTAAGAAGCTGGTCAACTCCATGGACTTCGAAGCGATGTAGCCTTCGATGAATTCCATGCCGAACAGTTCCTTCGCCAATTGGCTACGTTTCAGACGCTCAAGAGCCGCATGCAAGGTACATGGCAACGACAAACTTTCCGGCACGCTGAATTCGCCCTGGATGGCCGGGGTCGGCTCCAATTGCTGCTCGATGCCGTGCAGCCCCGCGGCCAGGCTGGCGGCGATCGCCAGGTAGGGGTTGGCGTCGGCGCCCGGCAGGCGGTTTTCGACCCGGCGCGCCGCGGGCGAACTGGCGGGAATGCGCAATCCGGCGGCGCGGTTGTCATGGGACCAGCAGGCGTTGTTGGGGGATGCGTAGGGATGGCACAGGCGCTGGTAGGAGTTGACGTTCGGTGCGAACAGCGCCGTGAAGTCGGCCATGCCGGCCTGCTGGCCGCCGATGAAGTGACGGAACAGCGCCGTGGGCTCGCCAGACTCGTCACTGAACACGTTGCGGCCGGTGCCGAGTTCGACCACGCTCTGGTGAATGTGCATCGAGCTGCCAGCTGTGTGAGCCAGGGGTTTGGCCATGCAGACCACCGTCAAGCCGTGCTTGAGCGCCACTTCCTTGAGCAGGTGCTTGAACAGGAATGTCTGGTCGGCCAGCAACAGGGGATCACCGTGCAGCAGGTTGATCTCGAACTGGCTGACGCCCATTTCGTGCATGAAGGTGTCCCGCGGCAACCCCAACGCCGCCATGCAGGTGTAGACCTCATTGAAGAACGGACGCAAGCCATTGTTGGAACTGATGCTGAACGCCGAATGACCGTCTTCGCGGCGCCCGTCCAGGCCAATGGGCGGCTGGAAAGCTTGGGTCGGGTCGGGATTGGCGGCGAAGACAAAAAACTCCATCTCGGTCGCCACCACGGGCGCCAGGCCCCGCGCGGCATAGCGCGCAACCACGGCCTTGAGCTGGCCGCGGGTGGACAGCCGGGAATTTTCGCCGCTCAATTCGTCGGCATCACAGATCGCCAGTGCGCGTGGTTGGGCACTCCAGGGCAAACGATGGATCTGTTGCGGGTCGGCATTGAGCGCGAGGTCACCGTCGTCGCTGCCGTAAAAACGCGCGGGTGGATAACCGCCCATGATGCATTGCAGCAACACCCCTCGCGCCATCTGCAACCGTCGCCCTTCGAGAAATCCTTCGGCAGTCATCACCTTGCCGCGCGGCACCCCATTGAGGTCCGGGGTGACACATTCAATTTCATCAATGCCGGTCAATCGCTGCGCGAGAGAACCCTGGCCATCGGTCGTCATGACGCTATCCTTGTGGTTGTGCGGGCCGTAAACGGCGACCCGCACAAAATAGGCATCAGCCGTTCGGAATATCAAGCACAACCGCTGAAAAGCTCGGCCAGGCTCTGTAGACGCTGGCTGTGACACGTCTCAAGGCAGATAGAGACTGAACAGCCCACCGCCCAAAGGCCCGCCATTGCTGATTTCGGTACGCCCGGGCACGCCGTTGCGCTGGTGCAACTGGGCAATGCGCGCGGCAAAGTACAGGCCCAGGCCGGTGCTGCCGCTGGCCGGGTTGATGCCCTGCACATACTGCTCCTGGCGCTCGATCATCTGGGCCGGGTAGCCTTCGCCGTCGTCATTGATGGTCAGCACCAACTGCCCGGTTTCTTCACTGACGCTGATCAGCAGCGACTGGCGGGCAAAACGGATCGCGTTGTTGATGGCATTGGCCAGCACCGTACCGATCAATTCGCGGTCGAAAAAACCCAGCGGACTCAAGGGATCGACTTCGTAGGTGACGAGAATGCCCCGACTCTTGAAGACCTCTTGATGAGCGGCCAACTGGGCTTCGATGAAATCGTCCAGCTCATGGTAGTCCGGGCGTACCGGCAACTGGTTGACACCGAGTTTGTACAGGCCCAGCAACTGCACCAGCATGCCGTTCAGATGGGCAAACTCGAAATCGATCGCGCCCTGCTCGTCGGTTTGCTGTTGGGCACTGGGCAGTCGGGCGAGCCACTGGCCGTGCGCTTGCATCAGCACCGCCAGGGAGTTCTTCATGTCGTGTACGGTGGAGGCAATCACCGTGGAAAAGTCCAGCCCCTGATCAATCTCACTCATTGCTCAAACGCCTTGTTCTGCAGCTTCTGATAACGCGGATACCGCGAGTCGCTCTCGGGCATCAAGCCGACCATCTTCAAACACTTGCGGCACTCCTCGAGTAATCCCGGATCGAGGTCGGCCGTGGCCCCGTGTAACAACGCCTGCGCCATGTTCAGGGCAATGCTGATGTTCTTCGGTTGCAGTAACAGGGCGCCGCGAAACAGCTCGCGGGCTTCGGTCAGGGCGCCGGCCTTGTAGCTGCGCACGCCTTGGCGGTTGAGGTCTGCGGCGGCCGTACCCGAGTTGAGAATCGCCGGATCATCGGTCTGCTTGGCGATCCCGCGCATGACCGCGGGGTCATCGCCGTAGATTTCCGCACAGTTCTTGAGCATCGAGTCACTGGCCTGTGCCTGGCCCAGCATCTTCAACTGCTTGGCCACCAGCAAGGCTGCATCGGCGCTCATGAACTGCTCCATGCCGTCGAGGCGAGTCAGGGCCTGCTCGGTGAGCTTGTCAGCCGTTTCCGCATCGTTGATCAGCAAGCTGGTGGCTTTCATCAGCCGCGCGCGAATCTGCAAACCTGGGTCGCTGGGGTTTTCCTTGGCGACCGCGCTCAAGGTCTGGTTGATCTCCAGGCGGGCACGGGTGTCCAGGCCCCTTTCGCTGCCCTTGCTGATCAGCGCGTGGGCCAGGCCGAGGTTGCTCTCTGGATCCTTGAAGCGCGACTGCGCACCTTGCGAGACCGCCTGGCGATAGGCTTTGGCGGCGGTGTCGAAGTCTTCGTTGCTCATGGCCAGCTTGCCCAGCAACGATTGCCGGCGGACCGCCAATGGGGAAAGACGCACCGCCTCTTCGAGCACCCGTTGTGCCGACTTGCTGTTGCCTTGCGCCACCAGGACATCGGCCAGCCCGTCGTACAGGCCCGGCATCATCGGGAAGACCTTCAGCGCCTTTTCGTACAACGCCTTGGCCTGGGCGACCTGGCCGCGCTTGAACAGCAGACGCCCCAACCCCACGTAGGCCCAGGGCAACGGACGGTCAGCGAGGATGCTGTTGTACAAACGTTCGAGCACTTCGTTCTGGTTCATGTCGCGCAGTGCGTCGGCGCGATAACGCAGGCACAGCGGCGAGTAACGCGGGTCCTGCCTGCACAGGGCGATGCACGCGTTGAGAACCTCCACCGGTTTACCGCGATCGAGCGCCTGCATGATCGGCTTGAGCAAGGTCTTGCGTTGCTGTAACCGCTCCAGGCGCTGGGCCAGGCCGGCGCGGTTGAACGGTTTGGTCAGGTAGGCATCCGGCTCGTGCTCGAGAGCACTGAGCACCATGGCCTGGCTGCTCTCGGCAGTGACCATGACGAAGACACTTTCGTGGCTGATCAGTTTTTCGATCATCAGGTCTTCGAGTACCTGCTGGCCATTCTTTTTGCCGTCGCCCAGATGGTAGTCCTGCAGGATGAAGTCGTAGCGCTTCTGCGAACACATGCGCAGCGCGACTTCGCCGGTGTCGGCCGTGTCGACATCTTTCACACCCAACTCGCGCAACATCGACCGGACTGAACTGCGGAAATCCGAGAAATCATCGACGATCAAAAAGCTCTTTTGGTGGTACGCCAGCATCGAAGATTCCAGGCAATTAAAAAGATGAACCACAGGGACGCGCTCGATTTCGCGGCCCGGTTTGGCATCGCATGAGACTACCGTCTATCGGGTTATCGGCCGGACAGGGCGATCCCTTGAAGGGATCGGTGAAGATTTGTGGGTTTATCTGAACAAAGGGGCGCTGGACTTTCTCGCGGACAAAAACAAAACCCCTACCTGCATACGCAGATAGGGGTTTCGGAATTTAATCTTGACGATGACCTACTC
>Ga0213827_1000804_pt1 | contig 20984 bp, 16 predicted proteins | sample MC6MC0898MG_FD_180669 | JGI IMG/M metagenome (GOLD analysis project Ga0213827, IMG submission 180669) | Enriched soil aggregate microbial communities from Iowa State University, Ames, United States - MC6-MC0898-MG | ecosystem: Environmental > Terrestrial > Soil > Unclassified | place: USA: Iowa...
CAAGAGTCTGGACAGCTCGCCTTTCGCGTATGGAAAATCGGCTTGTTTTTCAATAATAAATTGACCTAGTGTTGTTATACCACTCATAATAGTGTTTTATTGGATATTTGTTGCACAAAGCTAAAAAGTAAAACATATTTTAGCAAAGCCAAACCCCTGTTCAGCTAAACTTTAGCAGACGAAATACGCAATCGATTGCGTATTTCCTTGAAAACATTCATTTGCTAAAACGATTATCAACTACAAAAAGATAACAAAGCACAGCCAGAAGTAGATATTTTTTAAATATTGCCAAATAAAAAAAAACTAAAAAATGATAAGTATTTGGTAATTTTGGCAAAACAGATTGATACAATGCAACAACTTATACAGCTCGTTGAAAAGGAAAAACTAGGCAGCCAACTTGTTACACAACATACATTGATTATTGATGACAAGCAGGTCAGCCATGGTGCACTTTTTTTTGTTAAAACAGCGCGTAAGACCTTTAAAATAATGGTTCCAGCACCTTTTCACGAAGCATTGTTAGCGGACAAACTAACTGTCCAGAGCTTAATGAAGCATCCAGAAGCCATGCTGCTTTCCTAGAAGCCGGCCTTGATCCCCAACACAGCTTAGCTCATCCTTTATCCTCCCCGTCGCCGCTCCTGCTTCGTTGGGTATTATCACGCTAAACAAATAGCCCACTTTGTTTGTTTATTTTAGGTGTGATATCAAGATCATCGTTTATCCAACAAATTGATTTCCTTTCCGAAAGAATGGGTATACGCTTTGAAATATTACAAATAAACAGTGTAAAAGTATAACATTACCCAAGCAATAACCCTTAAATTTATTGTACAACAAAATGCTATGCAATACCAATATAAACTTTCAGGCATGTCCTGTGACGGGTGTAGAACAACAATTGAGAATGCCATCAATCAGCTTCCTGGAGTTCAGGCTAAAGTGACACTAGATCCACCGCTACTGACAATAAAATCTGCAAAAGAAATTTCGATGGGACAACTACAGAAAACCCTCACTAAATTAGGTAATTATCATATCGGCGAACTAAATAAGTCTGTACAAGAAACCTCAGATGCGGAACAACCAAAGCTATCTGCGTCAAGCAAATACTATTGCCCCATGCACTGCGAAGGTGATAAAAGCTACGATCAACCAGGGCGCTGCCCTGTTTGTGGGATGTACCTTGTACTGATGGAAAATAATGAAAACAAACATCATTATCCTGATCATACGCACAACGCGGACCAAGCTCCAATGGTTGTCGCACAGACAAAGATGGAACAGCAGCATAATCATACTGGACAACAACATCAATCTGGAGCACAGGATCATGACCATCACCAACATGAATCGGTACAACATAGACATGACCAGCATAAGCATGCCCACAACGACCATTCTGCCGCTGCAAAATCCAACCAACAGAAAGCGGGTTCAGCCGGAAAATACTACTGTCCCATGCATTGTGAGGGCGACAAGCTCTATGATCAACCGGGCAACTGTCCAGTTTGTGGTATGAACTTGGAGAAAGTCCCCGAATTAACCAAAAACACACAATACAGCTGTCCGATGCACCCCGAAATTGTTCAGGATCATCCCGGAAACTGCCCGATCTGTGGTATGGATCTTGTCTCTATCGCTGGGGGAAATGATGCCGACGATGATAGAACTTATAAAGATCTCCGGATGAAACTGTGGCTATCCATCCTGTTTACGGTTCCGATATTTATTCTATCCATGGGAGAAATGCTTCCCGGTAATCCGATCGGAAAAGTAATTCCACTGGATTGGTCAGGCTGGATACAATTATTTCTATCCCTGCCCGTGGTTTTCTATACCTGTTGGTCCTTTTTCCAACGCGGTTGGATTTCTTTTAAAACCTGGCGCCTGAATATGTTTAGTTTGATTGCCCTTGGCGCTGGCGCGGGGTTTGTATATAGTATTATTGGCCTGTTTTTCCCACAGTTATTTCCAGCTGACCTAAAAAATCATCACGGATATATCGCATTATATTTTGAGTCCGTTACTGTTATCCTAACATTGGTTCTCCTTGGGCAGGTAATGGAAGCCAAAGCCCATTCCAAAACCAATTCAGCAATCAAAGAGCTCATTAAACTCAGCCCATCCGACGCTACCCGGGTCGAAAATGGTGTCGACGTAAAAATTGGCGTCGATCAGATTAAGATCGGTGATACCCTGAAAGTAAAACCCGGAGATAAAATCCCTGTCGATGGACAGATTACAAATGGGACGACGAGCATTGATGAATCCATGCTGACAGGCGAACCCCTGCCTGTCGAAAAGCAGGAAGGTGACAAGGTCAGCTCCGGAACCATCAACGGTGAACGAAGTTTTCTCATGAAAGCAGAACGTATCGGTTCGGACACCCTATTGGCTCAGATCATTCAGATGGTCAATGATGCCAGCAGAAGTAAAGCTCCCATCCAACGCCTTACAGATAAGGTATCTGAAATATTTGTTCCAATTGTTATCGTTATCGCTTTGTTGACATTCTTCGCCTGGTGGATCTGGGGTCCTGCGCCATCACTGGCTTATGGTTTTGCCAATGCCTTGGCAGTTCTTATTGTTGCATGTCCTTGTGCGCTTGGCCTAGCAACTCCGATGTCAGTCATGGTCGGTGTCGGCAAAGGAGCCAAAAATGGTATTTTGATCAAAGATGCCAGTGCATTAGAAAAAATGAACAAGGTAGATGTTGTATTGACAGACAAGACGGGAACAATCACTGAAGGTAAACCCACCGTTGATGACATTCAACCCACCGCTAAGAGCAGTATCAACGAAATATTATCATTAGCCGCCGCCCTCAACAGCAACAGCACCCATCCACTCGGGCAAGCTATTATTGATCGAGCAAAAAAGGAAGGAAATAAAATAGAACAACAGGTTGCAGACTTCGAAAACGTTGCCGGACAAGGTATCAAGGGGCATATTAACAATCAATTGATTGCCCTCGGTAATCAATTATTGATGGAATCCATGCAGGTGATCATCCCAGACGAAATACGAAAAGCGGTCGAGTCAGCCCAATCCAATGGCAAAACCGTTTCCTATCTCTCGAAAGGAAGTGATTTACTCGGCTACTTTAACATCTCCGATCAGATCAAAACCTCTTCCAAACAGGCCATTCACTACCTGCTTCAGCACGATGTAGATGTAATTATGCTTACAGGAGACAATGCACACACCGCAAAATCCGTCGCCGAGCAAGTGGGTATTAAACATTTCAAAGCAAATGCATTACCGAAAGATAAATTACAGGAAATCCATAAACTACAAGAACAGGGACATATTGTGGCGATGGCTGGTGATGGTATTAATGATGCTCCTGCCCTTGCGCAAGCCGATATCGGTATCGCTATGGGAACAGGAACAGATGTAGCGATACAAAGTGCATCCCTGACTCTATTACAGGGAGACTTAATAGGCATCGCTAAAGCCAAAATCCTGAGTAAGAAACTTCTCCGAAATATCAAAGAGAATTTAGGCTTTGCCTTTATCTATAATATTTTGGGCATTCCCTTGGCTGCAGGACTACTATACCCGAGTTTTGGCATCCTATTATCACCAATGATAGCTGCTGCTGCAATGAGCTTTAGTTCCGTATCCGTGATTTTAAACTCACTACGCTTAAACCGTGCAACAATAGAACGTGCAACAATAGAAGTAGATAAGAAGTAAACAAAAAGAAAGGCGCTTGATAGCAACGAAAATAGATAATTAACTATATTCGCTATTCTTAATGACATATATTTATCATTATTTATTATGCGTAATATACTTTTAATACTTGTATCGGTTATCGTAACGCTAGTTTCTCTCAAAAATTCGCAAACGATCAATATTGATCTTTTTGTGGAGAGCAAAGTAGCGTTATGGAAACTCCTATTGACATTTTTTGCAATGGGAGTACTCTTTGCCTTTCTCCTAAAAAGCGGTAAAAAGGCGAAACAACAGGAAAAAACGGTGGTTTTTGATCAATCAGAGGACGACAATCAGGGCCCTAAGTCTACATTATCCGATGAAGATCGCGATTTTTTGTCTTAGTGATAAAAAATAAACAGCTAAAAATGAAGGTTTAAACACATTAAACGCATTTTTATCACATAAATAGTTGCGAGGAATAGGGATTAACCCTATCTTTGCATCACTTCAAACAAGGAACGATAGTTCAAAAATAAAGAAGTAAGATTCCGTAGCTCAGCTGGTAGAGCAATACACTTTTAATGTATGGGTCCTGGGTTCGAATCCCAGCGGGATCACCAAAAGAAAAGCTAATCGCAAGATTAGCTTTTTTTGTTTAGACAGCTCAGAGTTCGAAAGAAGGGGCGGCCGGGTTCGGGGTTTGTTCATTAATCTGTATAGCTATTCCAGAATAAGACAGCAGTATTTCTTTGCTTATCCTTTGGTTATTTATTGCTATTTCTTTACTTATTTATTGGTCATCCTTTGGTGATCCTTTGGTTATTTATTGCTTATTGTAGACCATTTCTTCGAACCTTCTTCGGACTTTCTAGGGACCTGGCTTGCTTCTGTTTTGGTATTTCTTTGCTGTTTCTTTGGTATAATGGTAATAAAATAGGCTTCAAACAGCAAAGAAATAGCAAGCTAATTAGTATGTTGTCTCAAGCAAAGAGACAAGAATGTCCGAGTAGAATATATTAAACATTGACAAGAAGAGTGGAAATAAAAGTTCCTGTTTAGTTTTTCTGCCCTTCATTGCTTTTAAAGTCCGTGATGGTCTTTCCGTCATAACGATGCACTGCAGATACAGATCCAAACAAGATGAGTATATTGCCCATATTAATCGACACCGTGATTGAAAGTACATGGGAATATTGGGACTGAGCCAATCCCGACGGGATCATAAAATAAACTGAAATATGAGAATTGCAATATTTGGCGCACACAAGGTTGGAAAAACAACATTGGCGGAAGAACTTCTGGAAAACCTACTGGGGTATACGCTCGAACTAGAGCCATATTATCAATTGGAATTTTCAGGTTATGAATTTTCAGAAGTCCCCACTCCCGAGGATTTCGTTGCACAATTTAATTGTTCAGCCAAGCTGATTTTAGAAAGTGGAGACGATGTAATCTTTGACCGATGTGTCATTGACATCTTAGCTTATCTTCATGTTCTTGATCCACATAGAAATGTCCAACATTTCTATGAAACAGCTCAGACACTTATTGCAGAAATTGATCTTTTTGTCTTTGTTCCTATTGAAGAACCGGATCTGATACCAAACCATAAGATAGAACTGTCAAAAATTAGAAACCAGGTTGATAATGTAATTCGTGATTGGATTGAAGATTTTGGGATACCTGTAATTGAAGTATACGGTACATTATCAGAACGAAGAGATCAGGTAATTGCCAGAATTCCATCATAGAATATGACCTATCGCCGATTAACGATCTCAATTTTTGCGCGTCTATTATAAAAGGTTTAAATGCAGTTCTTTAAAACTCGCTAATGGCAAACTATTCGAAAGATTGGTTTTTCCCATTTCGGAAGCATATTTCTATAGTTGGATTTGCAAAGTAAATGTATTTTTTCACTGTGCATTTTCTTATCTAAGACATCAATAGTATATATTTCTTAGGTATTAGGTACAATAAAAGCATGCCCAGCGTACTTTGTATGAAAGACTAAAGTAATACTTAGTCCATACTTGATCGATACTTCATATATACTTACAGTCTGCTTTTCCAGTGTTTCACGACTGATTAAAAATCCCTGATTTCATGGATAATAATTCAGCTCATCTTACTGTATTTTTGATATATTAGACAAAACATAATCAAATGAGGGCTACTTTCATTCTCCTTTTTTTATTCATACGTGCTTTTACGTATGCACAAACCAAACCCCTAGCGACTAATTTGTCCTACCCCGATTTAATTCCGGTCTTGGTAAACGATAGTCTATATGGTTACTGTGACAGTCTTCTTGACCTAAAACTGCCAGCTATATACGAAAGCGCCGGATTATTTGAAGAAGATTTCAACTTCCAGACTTTTCATGTCAACAAACCCGAAATTGTAAAGTATGGATCAGCTGAATACGCTTGGGTTCAACGCCATGGTGAGCGTTACCGTATCGACAAAAATGGTGAACCGGTTTATAAGTATGATGTAGCAGATTTTAAAACTGGAGAAACACTCATTCAGCTCTTTAAAAATTCCACATCACATACGATAAATAAGGTGGATGATACAACCCTATTTCAACAAATAAAGAACAATCAAACGGGTCAAATCGCATTCCCTGACGATCAGTCCATGGCTGACTTTAAAGAAAAAAATAAAATGTTTATTGACGAAGGGATTCGATTGATTTATTATCCTAAATTCACAGAGATACCATGCACCTATTTTTCCAACGAACAAACGCTACTCCAGGGCATAAAAAATAAGGAAACAGGTGAAATTCTGATCAAAGCAAAGTATGCTTCCATAGAAGAATACTATAATAATCCCTTACGGGTACATCAATATCCGTTGTTCATTGCTTATCGTGGTGATCTAAATAAATACATATACGTAGGACTCAATGGAACCGAATATCTACTGTATTCGGCCGAAATAGAATAAAGAAATAAGTTTGTATAATAAAAAAACTGGATGCCACAGCCAATTTTGATTCACTAAAAAGTCGTCAAAACAATAGGTTCCTATAATATCTAGCCATGTTGCTATAAAAGAAATTTTTCACGGTTTACTAACCATTATTTTCGTGAAAAATTCACAGTATGCTCAGATCATTACCCTTTTTATTACTTTCTATTTCACTTGGCAGCACCGCACTCGCACAAAAGCGTTATACATTATCCGGAACAATCACCGACGTATCAACAGGAGAAACACTTATTGGTGCTTCGGTCAAACTACGCGAACTTCCCCAGTCTGGAAGTTTCAGTAATTCTTATGGTTTTTATTCCATGGCTGCCCCCGAAGGAAGGTATCTACTCTCCACCTCTTATGTGGGATACAATACCCGTATTGACACGATTGAATTAGACAGGGATCAAGCCCTTAATCTCACACTGCGATCGCAGACCTTACTGGATGAAGTTGTCATCTCATCCAATAGACGTAACAATAAAAACGTTTCCTCACCCCAAATGGGGGTTGAAAAACTCAATATGAACCAGATCAATCAGCTTCCGGTAGTTTTAGGAGAACGCGATATTTTAAAAAGCATCACATTAATGCCGGGCATTAAAACCTCCGGCGAAGGAAATACAGGTTTCTATGTCCGTGGTGGTGGTGCCGATCAAAATTTAATTTTATTGGATGAAGCTACCGTCTATAATGCCACTCACCTACTCGGTTTCTTTTCTACGTTCAATTCAGATGCCATCAAAGATGTCAGTATCTATAAAGGCGGTATGCCTGCTGAATACGGAGGACGGCTGTCATCAGTGCTCGATGTAAAAATGAATGAAGGTAATAACAAGAAAACCACTGTTCAGGGTGGTATTGGATTAATTGCTTCCCGCATTAAAGTAGAGGGTCCGCTGGTTAAAGACAAAGGTTCATTTATGTTATCTGCCCGTCGTACCTATATGGATCTTTTTATGAAAGCCTCCTCGGATACAACAATTAATAAAAGTACGCTATACTTTTATGATATCAATGCGAAGGTCAACTATAGATTCAACGATAAAAATGCGATCTATCTCTCCGGATATTTTGGTAAAGATGTATTGGGGCTGCAGGATATTTTCGGCACCAATTGGGGAAATGCAACCGGAACCCTACGATTCAACCATATCTTCAGCAATAAATTATTCTCAAACACCTCAGTTGTCTATAGCAAATTTAACTATGTTATCGAAGGCTTGGACCGCAACGATGGCTTTAAAGCAACATCTAAGATTACCGATCTAAATTTTAAACAGGACTTCCAATATTACGCAAGTTCTGACCATGCACTAAAATTTGGATTGCACGTTACCCGACATGATATCGCACCGGGTGATATTACAACAACCGCCAGTTCCAGTTTTAACGATAAACATGTCGAACATCGCTTTGGTTACGAAATGGCGACCTACGCCAGTGATGACTGGAAGGTAAACGACAAACTAAATATGGCCTATGGCCTGCGTTTAAGCTCGATGTTGCTGGTTGGTCCGGGAACTTTTAGTACTTATGATGCGGCGGGCAATACAATTGGCTCACAACATTACAAATCCGGAGAGCTAGTACAACATTATCTCAATTTAGAACCTCGTTTTAGTGTAAGTTATCTACTCAATGAACAACAGTCCATCAAAGCTTCGTACAATAGAAATACACAAAATATTCACCTATTGACAAACTCTACAAGCGCCAGTCCGACGGATCTCTATGTGATGAGCAGCAAGAATATCAAGCCCGAAATTGCCGATCAGATCTCCACGGGTTATTTCAGAAACTTTAAAGATAACCTATATGAGTTCTCGGCGGAGGTCTATTACAAAAATCTACAAAATCAAATCGATTATAAAGATGCCGCGCAATTGCTCGTCAACCAAGACGTCGAATCCCAACTGGTTTATGGCGTAGGGCGAGCCTATGGTGTCGAATTATTTCTGAAGAAAAAATATGGCCGTTTTAATGGCTGGGTGGGTTATACTTGGTCTAAAACCGAACGCAAATTTGATGAGATCAACGCCGGAAAGTACTTTCCTGCAACACAGGACCGCACCCATGATGTATCCATTGTTGGTATCTATAAGCTCAATGAAAAGTGGACCTTCTCCAGTAATTTCGTTTATGGAACAGGAAGGGCTGTCACATACCCAACGGGAAAATACACTGTTGGCGGCAATACGACCTTCTCCTATTCGGAGCGCAATGCTTATCGTATGCCCGCATCACATCGCTTGGATATCGCCGCCACCTTCGAGGGGAAACCGGGGAAACGCTACCAGTCAAGCTGGACATTTGGCATTTACAACGTCTATGGACATAAAGACCCTTACAGAATCGCCTTTAGAGACAGTAAAACCGTTGCTAATGCGACGGAAGCTGTCCAAACAAGCATCTTCGGTATCCCTATCCCCTCCTTTACCTGGAATTTTAAATTTTAACCCCTGTTACTAAAAAACATGAAATACCCCAATTCCAAAAACACAAACGCTGACGAAAATAAACAGGGTATTTCCTATGACCTTTTCAAGGACAAACCGAGCATAGCAAGCTCATAAAATATTTATATATGAAACATCGTATTATTATCTCCAGTATAATTATCCTTACAGCCTTCATTTCATCCTGTGAGAAAGTCATCGACATTCAGGTCAATGATGAAGTCGGTCGATTGGTTATTGAAGGCGTCATCAATAACACAACAACAGAACAAGAAATAAAACTGAGCCGAAATGCAGCCTTCTCTGGCGGCAACAACTACCCTGCAGTAAGTGGAGCGACGGTCATCGTCAGAGATCAGAAACAGCAGGAATATATCTTCGTGGAAACGGAGGCCGGAACATACAAAACACAGCAATTGAAAGGAACCCCAGGAGAAACATACACAATGGAAGTGCGCATTGATCAAGATAAATATCAGGCAACTTCGCAAATGCCACAAATCGTTTCCCTGGACTCTATTTCTGTCGAAAAACCAAAATTTGGTGATAAGGAAAAACGGAATATTAAAGTCTTCTATAAGGATCCGGCCGATCAAATCAATCAGTATAGATTTATCGTTTTTCTAAACGACAAGCAATTGAAAGATATTTATACCGTCAACGACGACTTCAACAATGGGAATAAGATCAATTTAACATTGCGTCCAGATGATCTCGATATATTCCCCGGTGATCGTATTCGTGTAGAAATGCTCTGTGTAGATAAAACGGTATACAACTACTGGTATAGCCTGATGCAGCAATCTGCCAATTCCGGTGTGACACCGAGTAACCCGCCTACCAACATCAGTCCTACCACACTTGGCTGTTTTAGTGCGCATACCTTCTCTACCAAAAGCGTTCAAGTGGATTAATTTCGATGCGATTTCGTCGTAAGGATACGTATCCAAAAGGGATCATTTCCTTACGATGAAATAACTAATAGCCACTGCCTAGCCTGCTTTTTACCTATTGATAGTCTGCTTTTTAATACGTTCCAAAAGATCATCTTTAAAACTTGCCCCCAAAGGCATCTCAAAGCCGGCGATTGTCACCCAATGGCTGTCTACACTCTCCACTTTATTTAGATTGACCACAAAGGATTTATTGATCCGCACAAAGTCTGTATTGGGCAATTGATTGAATATCGTTTTTATATTCATTGCCACCATTAATTTTTTATCTTTTGCATGGATCATCACATAATCTTTCATGGCTTCAATGTACTGAATTTCATTTAGCTCCAAGCGAAAAAGCTTACGGTCAGCCTTTACAAAAATATGGTCAGTAGGCGGTACAATACCTTTCTCCATCACTTTTTGTTGAAAATGGCTGACGGCTTTATCCAAAGCCTTCTTCAACCGATCCTCTGCAATAGGCTTTAACAAATAATCCAACGCATTCAGTTCATAGCTTTCCAATGCATAATTGGGATAAGCAGTTGTAAATATAATCTGTATATGGGCCGGGATAAATTGAGCAAAATCCCAACCGCTTTCTTCTGGTAGATTGATATCCAAAAAAATCAAGTCAAGGGGCTGCTCCTCCATCAGCATACGGGCATCTTCCGTATTGCCATACATGCCGAGGCATTCCAAAAAATCGTAACCTTTCAATAATTTTACCAGCCCCCTCCTCGCCAAAGGTTCATCTTCAATCACAATGTATTTAATACTTAGCTTATCCATAGTCTTATTACGTTCCCATCGGAATACTTAAAAACACCTTATACCTATCATCGAAATCATCAATTTGCAAGTTATAGCTATTCGGATACAAAATTTCTAATCGTTTTTGGATATTACTCAATCCGAGACCACCATACGCAGCAGCCTGCATTTTCCTTTTCTTCGGATTAACACAGGTAAAACAAATACGTTCAGCTTGAATTGAAAACGCAATCTGCACATGCTGCCCGCCTTCCATCGCCTGATGTGCACTATGTTTAACAACATTTTCAACAAAAGGAATAAATAGAAATGGTGGAACATGCAGTTGTTCCATCTGTTGGTCAATAGTAAAATCGACGACAAATTTATCCCTACGAATATCCTCCATAAAGAGGATATTTTTTAAGACTGCAATTTCTTTCCCCAGTTCGATGGAATCGCCCTTTGATAGATAAAGTTGATTTCTGAGTACATCACTTAATTTAAGCAGTACATTGGAAGCTAATTTGGGGTTCTCATCAATCAGAAAATTGATATTATTGAGCGTATTAAACAAAAAATGAGGATTAATTTGGCTTTTAAGCTGCTCCAATTGGATCGTCAGCGTATTATTCTCAAATTCTTTGAATCGAATGAGGTTAACAATCCATACCTTAAATAGCTTCATGCTACTGACTGCTGCTATAAATATGGTCAATAAAATAACGATGATCAAATAATCTTCCCAATCCAGGTAGGATCGATCCGGCTTTTGGATAAACCGCAATTCCTGTCGCTCCAAATACATCAACACTAAAAAAATAAATGTATAAGCGACAAGAAGACTCCCCGCATAAGCTAAAAACCGACTTCTCAGTACAAAGACAGGGATTAGGATATAATGATTGATGTAAAAAAGACTCAACAGAATTGTAATGGATAGCAAAGTCTCGAAAAGACGCCACAGGCTACTCGTAGGATCTACTTCCGCCTTCTTGCTTGGCAAAAAATGAATTCCAACAATCACGCCGATCAACAAACAATGGCGAATCCAACGATATTTTTTATCGACAACAAAATCTATAAAAAGACTATTTTCGTAACCGATGATTACCTGTGAATTTTTCATGTTAGTGATCTGTCAAAAGATATGTATCCAATACTATCCACAGCCAGCTTAATTGCATTCCATCTTCTATACACCATTTTCTAGTATTTTGACTATTTTCCTTTGAACCAATACACCTCAAGCACTAATAGCCAAACAAAGCTATAAAACACTATTAAACTGACCATTAACCACAAAAAAACAACACTATAATCAAGACTAAAAAGCAGCTAATAAGGCTATACTGCAATTGTATGAAAGGTTTAAAAATAGCCATATCTATCAACATTTCAAAATGTGTTTTTACGCCACTACATGCAAAATTTCAAAGGTTGGATTTCCTATGGGTCAAATTTTTCCCTGCAGAACGATCAGGTACATCTCACAATATATATTTCAGTAACTTTAACCATTGAATACCGGTATCAACACTTCAATAAAAAATCACATTCAGAGAAATTAACAATGGAAAAACTGCTATTCGAAATGAACAAATATTTCCCATTAAGCGAGCAAACAATTGAAGCGTTGAAAAAGATCTGTCAGCCCAAAAGCTATAAGAAAAACGAATTGATCTTGCGTGCTGGCGACTATGCAAAATATTATTATTTTGTTTATAGTGGCTTATTGGGCTATTACAAACTGGATCCCGAAGGCGACATCATTTACAAATTATTTTTTGAAGAGAACAGCTTTTGCGCATCCACAGCAGCTATCATTGAAGAAAAACCTAGTAATTTCACGATTGTAGCGCTTGAAGATGTACAACTTATTCAATATTCTGCCAAGCTTTTCCGTGAATTGGTAGCACAACATCACGACTTAGCACTCTTCCAAATCGCCTACCTGGAAAAAAACTGGGTCGTAAAAAAAGAACCTCTTGAAATCAACCTGAAATGGGAATCAGCCAAAGAACGTTATCTTGAATTGTATCAGAATCAGGCTCTCTTTAAGCGGCTCAAACAACACCATATCGCCTCCTATCTTGGTGTTACTCCTACCCAGTTGAGCCGTATTCGTAAAGAATTAAAACAATAATTCCGTCAACATTTGTACATGTTTTCTAACTATATCCTTGAGAATTTTGCAGTGTAACAATAAATTCTTAAGCAATGAAAATAGTATTCACCCTTCTTTTCCTGGCACTCTTCCTTTCGGTAGATGCACAGCATATCGTCCATCAGCAAGTCTACAGCACCAAGATGCACAAAAATATTGATGCCATCATCGTAACACCTGAAATCCAGGAAGGTGTTCGCTATAGAACCGTTTATATTCTCCATGGTTATAGTGGCAACCCCACAAGAACGATCGAACAGGATATTCCAGCTCTATCCCAAAAGGCGGCGGCTTTCCAAACGATTTATATTATTCCAGATGGAAATTATAACTCCTGGTATGTGGATAGCCCTATTGATACACAGCAACAATACACAACATTTATCGCAGAGGAGCTGGTTGGCTATATCGATCACAACTACCCCACACAGGCAAATAAAACTTCGCGGGGTTTGCTCGGATGGAGTATGGGCGGATATGGTGCATTACATATCGGTGTTGCCTATCCCCAGATCTTTTCCATTGTCGGAAGCTCCTGTGGTGCCATTGACTTTAATCGCTTTGGGAAAGGATATCAAGGCTACCAAGTGAACAGGGTGCTTGGGGAACTAAAAGATTTGTCTCCAAGTTTTCGGATCTATAACAACGTGGATAAAATGGCCCATAGCGGGCAACATTATATTTTGGATTGTGGAACCGAAGATGTCCAAATGCTGGAGATGAACCGATCGCTACACCAGCAGTTAACTGCACAAAATATTGAACATCTTTATATCGAGTCTCCGGGTGGACACGATACCGCTTATTGGAGCAAATCTCTAGCCAATCAATTGGTCTTATTTCATCAGTATTTTGGCTATGAAGGATTATAAATCTATTCTCTACGTTGCCGCTGGTGCTTGCAGCTACGGCCTATTAGCGACCATAGTCAAATTCGCCAATCAACTGGATATCCATACTAGTGTATTGACCTTCTTGCAATTCTTGATCGGCTTTCTATTTCTACTGGTTTTCAATTATTTTTCCCAATCAAAAAAAACAGTACCACAACCACCAAGCTTTGCTGCAAAATTAAAACTAATTGCCTGGGGAACATCACTGGGCCTGACCTCAACGTTGTATTACCTTGCCATACAATATATCCCTGTATCTGTGGGAATTATTCTACTCATGCAATCTATTTGGATAAGTCTAATCGTCGAAGCGCTGATCAGGAAACAAATTCCCTCAAGAGCAAAGATTATGGGAGTCCTTATTGTACTGTTGGGAACAGCTCTTTCAACCAATATCTTTCAGGAAACAAAGATCTTGGACGGTAGAGGTCTTTTATTGGGATTCGGTGCCGGTATCAGTTATGCTGTTGCCATTTTTTCATCCAGCAATATCGCCAATCAGCTGCCGAGTCCTGTTCGAAGCCAGTTTTTAGTACTTGGAGGACTTCTCCTGATCATCGTTTTCTGGAATGTACATATCGTCCAACAAATGACACTACGTGCCCTACCCTGGGGATTGATCATTGCTTTGTTTGGCACAATTCTACCACCGCTATTCTTTACCCGAGGAATCCCTAAGACCGGTATCGCTTTGGGAAATATCATCTCAAGCCTGGAGATTCCCGTCTCCACCATCTCCGCAGTTTTGATACTCCATGAGGCTGTTTATGGAATTCAGTGGGCAGGTATATTACTTATCCTAGTCGCTGTTACCCTTATCAATCTCCGAAATTAAAAATACTGAAAGGTCCTCTATGTTGTTACCTCAAGATGATCACATAAAGGACCTCTTTCAGTTTCCTTTGCTTAATGATCTATTAAATTTATAATGTTCCCATAAAATCAAACCACAGACCGGTACCAATGTGGCTAGTATATGTAAGAGTCCGAATAAACTTGGCATACCATCCGCCACGATAAGAAGATAGGTAAATAGCACAATTGCCGCAAAAGGCAACAAGGTAAAGGATAAGATTACACGAAGGCGGCTGCTTCTAAAGCGCGGATTGCTATTCAAAAAGATCCCCAATGTAAGCAGGCAAATGCACAGAACACTAAATGATAACAGCAATTCAGTAAACAAAGGCATATAGCAACGGGCCCGTTTTGCAGCTTCATTATTAGCCTGAAGTATCGCCGTCAAGATAAAGGTTGTCAAGACACTGAAACCTGTAATTCTTAAGAAAATATAAGCCAATTGTTTTTTCATTCTACGTTCATACCCCTTTTATGTATGCTTTTGTTCTTTATCCTTTAGAACAACAGATTGGTACAAAAGATAAACTGTTCCTAAAGGTGCAAACTAATCCAAAAATTAAAAAGCAACAACAAACATTCGCAGATACAGAACTCATATTTAACTATTTGCAGACAAGATCTGTTCTATTCGAACAGTTAATACAATTTTTTTATTTTTTTACTAAGATTTCCTCTCCATGCTACGTATCTATCTAAAATTATAAACCATGAGGCTAACAGAAGATATCAAGCAACTGATTGTAAAATGCATAAAGGGCAATTTATCGCCTATGGAAAAAAATGCGCTGTCCTCCTGGTTAGCCGAATCCCCTACGCATGGCATTTATCTTGATGATCTGTTGCAAAAAGAATATCTTGTACGGGATTTGAGACAGCGGATCTCACTGGAGGAATCAGATGCGACAGATTGGTCTGAACGCCTCAAAACAAAAACCCTGGCAACGATCCATACACAAGAGAAACCTATTCGTATCAACAGGATCAGGCGACTTATGCCTTATGCTGCGGCCTTATTTTGTATTGTTCTCGCAGGATTAATCTATCAATTTGTTTGGAAGCCTTCGGCGCCCAATACCAACAGAATCGTCCTACATGATGTCGAATTACCGAATAATCATGCTGAAATACGGCTCTCGAACGGAAAAGTAATCCAACTGGACAATGGAAAAGGCGCATTGATCACATCTGGTGGCTTGAAATATGCCGATGGCAGTCTTATTCAATCAATAGTTCCCAATACAGATTTGATTGCGACCGTCAATACAGCAGCTGGAAGCATGCTGCAAATTACCTTGGCAGATGGATCCGAGGTTACTCTTAATGCAAAGACATCATTCAAATACCCCCTACAATTCGCACAAGACCAGAGACTGGTTGAAGTGGATGGGGAAGCTTACTTTAAAATCGCTAAAAATAAAAAAGTTCCCTTCCGTGTAAAGTCCAATGGTCAATTGATTGAAGTAACAGGTACCGAATTTAATGTCAATACCTATTCAAAACAAAAAAGCAGTACGACACTTGTCGAAGGTTCGATCAATTTATCAGCCAATGGGCAGCAAATACAGCTCAAACCCAATCAACAGGCCACCCTGTCATCGGGACGCCTTTCACAAAAAAGCGTAGACCCATACAATTACATTGCCTGGATTGACAATAAATTCTATTTCAATGAGACAGACCTCCATACCGCCCTACAGGTGATTGGTCAATGGTATGATCTCCAGATTATTTATAAAAATAACATCAAAGAGACCTATTTATACGGTGAAATTCAGCGGACTAAAAGTTTATCCGAGGTATTGAAAATTTTAAAAAGAAGTAATATCCAGTTTGAATTGATCCAGGAAGATGGTGTTCGTAAGCTCATCGTATCCAATTAACCCATTATATAACCAAAAACTAAATTATACAGATGAAAAAGCCAACTTAACGAAGCTAATCAGAGCCGCTAAAAAAAAGCCGAATAATGCTTCCAACATTAATCGGCCAATACATTAGCGATCTCCATTTTTGACCGATTCACTCAATCAGTTTACAAACAGATTATATCCCTAATTCAACAAATTTATGAATTTTAAATTTCTTGTTCATAGAAAACCTATCGCTATGGACATACCCAAACAATGGAAGACCAAAATGAAGCTTAGCGCCTTTTTTACGCTTGCATGTGTTGTCAAACTCTCAGCAGCTGGATACGCACAATCTATTACCATAGATGCAAACAAAACATCGCTTATACAGGTTCTGCGAACCATCCAAAAGCAGAGCGGTGTTCCCTTTCTGTTAAATGGTAAGGAGCTCGCCGAAATAAAAATTGAGGGGCATGTAAAGAATATGCCTTTAGAAAAAGCGATGTCAGTACTGTTGAAAGACAAACCCATTAGCTGGAGTTTCAAAGACAATATGCTTGTCGTCACCGCAGTAAAAGCAAATAACTCAGCTGTCATTAGTCCAGCAAACTATGCGTTTATGTTGCAGACAAGGACCGTAAAGGGAAATGTCCATGACAGCCAAGGGCAACCAATCTCTGGAGCGACAATTACACTCAAAGGAACAAGCAAAGCGACCACAACAGATGCCAGCGGAAATTTTCAGCTGGATGTCAATGATCCCAATGCCATACTTGTTGTTAAGATGATTGGATTTCAACAGAAAGAAATTCCCTTAAATACACAAATCTATCTTGATATTACGCTTAATCAACAGATTGACGCCTTGGAAGAGGTGGTGATCGTGGGTTATGGCGCTACGAAAAAAAAGGAATTGATCGGTTCGGTCTCGCAGATTGATGGTAAACAGCTTGCCAAACGAACGGCTCCCCAACTTGCGCAGGCACTAACGGGACAGATGCCTGGTGTGACAGTGATCCAACGTTCGGGGCAACCCGGTGCGGCCAACAATAGCATACAGATCAGAGGTGTAGGCTCCTTCGGTGCCACCACCGATGCCTTTATACTGGTCGATGGTATTCCAACCAGTTCATTCAATGATATCGACCCCAATGATGTAGCCTCCATCTCTGTTTTGAAAGATGCCTCATCAGCAGCAATATATGGTGCCAGAGCCGCCAATGGTGTTATTCTGATCACCACCAAAACAGGGTCAACAGCCGGAAAATTAGCCGTTAATTATAGCGGATATTTTGGCATTCAAAAACCAACCGCCTTTCCCGAGTTTGTCAACTCCTGGGAATATGCCAGCCTCATCAATGAAACCACAACCGGCGGTGGTGGTTATACTGAAGAACAAATTCAGAAATATAAGGACGGAACCGATCTGGACAATTACCCCAACAGCGATTATATTGGTAGCACATTTAAATCGCAGGCGGCCCAGACCGGACATAACCTGAATATTTCCAATACAACCGAAAAGATACAGTATACCCTATCTGCCGGATTCCTCAATCAGAAAGGTATTGTCATCAAAAACAACTTTAATAAATACAATGTTCGACTCAATCTGATTTCCAAGTTGAGTGATAAACTTAAATTAACGACAAGAGTATCGGCGATACAGACCGACACCGACGAACCCGCAGCACCGGCAACACTTGATTTTTGGCGAATGACTGATATTATCTCCCAGGTTATCCGTTATCCCGCAACATTTCCGATCCGTATGAGCAATGGCGACTGGGGAGCCGGAAATAACCTAAAAGGAACACCAGTCTCTTTTCTTGAAAGCGAATCATTTTACAGAGAGAAAGTGTCCGATATCTCCGGAAATGCACGCTTTGACTGGAATCCAATTTCGGATCTGACACTCTCGGCAATTGGTGGTTATACCCAGACCAATGGTCGTTCCAAACTGTTTCGTGCAGCACAGCGCATTAATAGCTCCATTACCCTTGCTCCTTCTACACTAGAACAGAGCGCCCCCTATACGACATATAAAACCTTTCAGGCATTAGCCGATTATACCAAATCATTCAACGACCATTCTGTTAAAATCCTTGCCGGTTATTCCTTTGAAAAAGGTTATAGTGAAGGACTTACCGCATATCGTCAAAACTTCCCGAGCAATGAGCTTACAGAATTAAATATTGGTTCGCCAGATGGACAAACCAACTCGGGTTCGGCAACCGAATGGGCATTGGAATCGCTTTTTGGCCGAGTTCAGTACAATTACGCAAAAAAATACCTCTTAGAAGGTGTGATTCGATACGATGGTTCATCCCGCTTTCCTACAAGTAAACGGTATGCTATTTTTCCTTCACTTGCTGCGGGTTGGTTGATCAGTGAAGAATCATTTATAAAAGATAAATTCGACTGGATTACTGAGCTAAAATTAAAAGGTTCTTATGGTATTTTAGGTAATCAAAACATTGTGGAGAATCTTACCTCAAGAGTAGTGTCAAATTATCCCTACCAAAATATCTTGAATACGGGGTACAATTATCCTTTCGGAAATAGTATATCACCTGGAGTAGCCCGTGTAAAGATTGTAGACCCAAACTTACGCTGGGAATCCACCCGAACATCCGATGCCGGGCTCGAAATCGCATTATTTAAAAATCTATTGACCTTTAGCAGCACCTATTATAATCGTTTTACCTACGATATTTTAGTCAGCCCCAACTCTAGCGTATCAAAGGTATTAGGCTTTGAAGTTGGTATACAAAACTCTGGAAAACTTAGAAATACTGGCTGGGAATTTACTTTAGGTCATCAAAATAAGATCAATGAATTCTCCTATAACGTCAATCTGAACTTCTCCACAGTCAAGAATAAGGTGGTCGATTTGGGGATTGGTAATATCAACCAGGCCAACGGTATGGTTGGTAATGGATCCGATTTGTTTATCGGCTATCCGATACAGGCTTATTATGGCTATCAGACCGACGGTTTATTTGTTGATGCTGCTGATGTGACATCTTGGGCTGATCAAAAAAGTATTAATCCACAGTCACAACCTGGCGATATCCGATACAAGGATATCAGTGGACCGGACGGTGTCCCTGATGGTAAGGTGGATGCAACTTATGACCGAACGGTTATCGGATCCCGTATCCCAAAATATACCTATGGAATAAATCTTGGATTTAATTACTAGGGCTTTGACCTTGGTCTCCTACTCCAGGGTGTAAGTGGTGTACAGGGTTTATTAAATAACTATGCTGGATTTGCACTAAACCAAAATGGGAATATCCAACGTTGGCAAGCAGATGGCCGATGGACTACCGCAAATCCGGATCGAAATGCCGTGTACCCAAGATTTGAACAATTACCAAATACCGGAAGCCCCAATACACAATTATCGGACTATTGGTTGTTGAATGCCAGCTATATCCGTTTAAAAAATGTACAATTGGGTTATGCCATTCCCAAAAACCTTCTTACTAAATGGAAATTGTCAGGCTTACGCATTTATGCAAATGCTGAGAATATATTTACAAGCAGCAATTATAGAAAAGGTTGGGATCCGGAGATCAATTCAAGTGGGGCATACTACCCCATTATGCGCAATTTCACGTTCGGCGTAAATCTTAGTTTTTAAATCAATTCATAACCATAACATGAAACGTATAACCTATAAAAATATAAAACTGGTCCTTTGTATATTTTTTGCCTCCAGTCTAACCATAAGCTGCAAAAAACAATTGGATACAAACCCGCTGGATAGATTTGCCAATGATACATTCTGGAGCAGCGAGACTAATGCACGGCTTGCAATCACAGGCCTTTACAAAGGTGAAATACAGATGAATAGCCAGGCCGAGTTTAGCCCCTCAGACTGGTGGTCCTACCATGGTTTGCTATACCTTGAGTTTGCCTCTGATAATGCCTATGACCGCCGCGGAGATAATTCAGCCTTCAATAAATTGTCCGATGGCACACTCACCAATAATATCGGTATACTGTCTGACTATTGGACGCTCTCCTACAAACGGATCGCCCGTGCGAATTTCTTTTTAGAGAACGTAGATAAAACACCGATTTCACCCGAACTTCTGACCCGCTTTAAGGCTGAAGCACGTTTTATTCGCGCCTGTCAATACTTCTACCTATCACAGTATTGGGGGGATGCCCCATTGGTGACCAAAACATTAACACCCGACGAAGCCAATCATGTCATCAAAAACAAAAAACAGGAATTGGTTGCCTTTGTCGAACGTGAGTTGCAGGAAGCTGCAAATGATCTTCCAAGCTACGGTAAATTACCCGCAGCAGAACGGGGTCGCGCGACGAAACAAGCCGCTTATGCATTTCTGGGGCGTCTACAATTAGCCGAAAAATCTTACGCCGCAGCAATTAAGACCTAC
>Ga0213827_1000805_pt1 | contig 20939 bp, 17 predicted proteins | sample MC6MC0898MG_FD_180669 | JGI IMG/M metagenome (GOLD analysis project Ga0213827, IMG submission 180669) | Enriched soil aggregate microbial communities from Iowa State University, Ames, United States - MC6-MC0898-MG | ecosystem: Environmental > Terrestrial > Soil > Unclassified | place: USA: Iowa...
CCAAACACGCATCCTCTCCAAAAGAATCAGTTAGCTGCGCCTCCGCCGTCTTGTTTTTATTGTGCGTGAGCCGTTTCGTCTTGTTCTTATTCTGAGTTGCAGTGCTTGTTATTGTTCTTGTACTAAGGATATAGCAGATGGCGTGCCAACTTTGCGAAACCCAATGAAATCAGGGGTTTGAGCGGATTTGGCGAAAACGGGACGGTGGAAATCCGAAGGATTTCGTTACCGTATGCCTCGGGACTGTTACGTCGGGGAAGGATGGGTAACAGATTTTTGCGGGAACTGATGTGTTACCGGGGAAGCGTGATGCCCCGCAGGCATCGTCGGGTAACGGCGATACCTGCGGGGCCACAGATCAATCACTCGCTCGTGGCGTTGCTCTTGCGCCGTGGGATGCCCAGGCGCTGGCGGCGCTCCCACAGGCATTTGCGGCTGACACCCAGTTTGCGGGCCAGCTCGGTCTCGGTCATGTGGTCCTGGTGCTCGAGCACGAAGTGCTGGAAGTAATCTTCAAGCGACAGGTCCTCGGTCGGCTCATGGCTGGCGTTATTGGCACCGGCGCCAGCCGCGATCAGGGCGGTGTCGAGCAGGTCGTCATCGTCGAGGTCGCCCAATTCGATATCGATGCCCAGCAGCTCGGCGGAAATCTCTGCGCTCTCGCTCAGAATCACCGCACGCTCCACTGCGTTCTCCAGTTCGCGCACGTTACCAGGCCAGCTGTAATGACGAATGGCTTGCTCCGCCTCGGCCGAGAAGTGCAGATCGTCACGGCCGATGCGTGCGCTCTGGCGGGCGAGGAAGGCACTGGCGATCTCGTTGACGTCGCTGCCACGCTCGCGCAGGGCTGGCAACTTCAGGGCGATCACATGCAGGCGGTAATAAAGGTCTTCGCGGAACTGGCCAGCTTTGGCCAGGTTCTTCAGGTCACGGTGGGTCGCGGCAATCAGGCGCACATCGACCTTTTGCGACTGTACCGAACCGACCCGGCGAATCTCGCCTTCCTGCAGCACCCGTAGCAGACGGGCCTGGGCTTCCAGTGGCAGTTCGCCGATTTCGTCGAGGAACAGCGTGCCGCCGTCCGCGGCCTCCACCAGGCCTGCCCGCCCGGCGCTGGCGCCGGTGAACGCGCCTTTTTCGTGGCCGAACAGCTCCGACTCGATCAGGGTTTCGGGAATGGCCGCGCAGTTCACCGAGATCATCGGTGCCTTGGCGCGCCGCGACAGGTTGTGCAGGGCGCGGGCGACCAGCTCTTTACCGGTGCCGGACTCACCCTGGATCAGCACATTGGAGTCGGTAGGCGCCACCTTGCGGATCTTGCTGTACATGTCCTGCATGGGGGGGCACGAACCGATGATGCCGATCTCGCCATTGGCCGACGCCGGGCTGGCTTTTTCAGCAGGCGCGGCCTTGCCGTTGCCACGGGCCTCGGCAACTGGGGCTGGCGCCGGAGCGTTCTGCCGGTCGCGCAGAATGCGCGCGACCGCCTGGAGCATCTCGTCGTGGTCGAAAGGCTTGGCGATATAGTCCACCGCGCCCATTTTCATCGAGTCCACCGCCGAGCGCAGGCTGGCGTAACTGGTCATGATCAGCACTGGAGTGCCCTGGCCGAGCTTGATCAGCTCGGTGCCTGGCGCGCCGGGCAGGCGCAGGTCACTGACGATCAGGTCGAAGGTCGCAATGCTGAAGCGTTCCTGGGCTTCCTGCACCGAGCCGGCTTCGCTGACCTGGTACTGGTTCCGCTCGAGCAGACGACGCAAGGCCGAGCGGATGATGGTTTCGTCTTCGACGATCAGAATGTGCGGCATTGATTCAATTCTCTCGACGGTCTCGAATTTCAGGGGACGTCGCTACGACATGCCGGGGCAGGGTCACGCGGATCCGTGTGCCACGTTGCCGTTCGATATCGGCAGGGCTGTCGATGGTGATTTGCCCATAATGCTCTTCCACGATGGAATAGACCAGAGCGAGCCCCAGTCCGGTTCCTTCGCCTGGGTCCTTGGTGGTGAAGAAGGGTTCGAACAGGCGGTCCATGATGCTTTTCGGAATACCGCTGCCCTCGTCTTCGACGATCAGGTCGACGGTGTGCTCGCTGACATCGCTGCGTACGCGCACGGCGCTGCCGGGCGGCGAGGCATCGCGGGCGTTGGAGAGCAGGTTAATCAATACCTGGGCCAGGCGTTGCGGGTCCCCCTCGGCCCAATGGTCGGGGTCGCAGAGGTTGAAGAACTGTACTTCGAAATTGCGCCGGTTCAACGCCAGCAGACCGATGGCATCCTGCGCCACTTCGGCCAGGCATACCGGCTCTTCGCTGTTCTGGTGGCTGCCGCCAGCGTGGGCGAAGCTCATCAGCGACTGGACGATGCGCGAAACCCGTTTGGTCTGTTCGAGGATCTGGCTCGACAGCTCGGTGATCTCGCCATCGCCTTCGCGCTCTTCGCGCAGGTTCTGGGCCAGGCAGGCGATGCCGGTGATCGGGTTGCCGATCTCGTGGGCCACCCCTGCGGCCAGGCGGCCAATGCTGGCCAGGCGTTCGGAGTGCACCAGTTTGTCTTCGAGGGCCTGGGTTTCGGTTAGGTCTTCGACCAGCAGCACCAGGCCGCTGTTGCCCGGTGCCAGCGGTTCGTCGATGGCCGCCTTGTGCAGGTTCAGCCAGCGCGGTTGGCCATCCAGCGCCAGGCGTTGCTTGTGCAAGTGCTCGTCGGGCACATCGATGAAGCCCTGCAGCAAGCCGCGCCAAGGCTCACCGATGGTCACCAGGCGTGAGCCGACCACGTGCTTCGCGGCGATGCCGGTCAACTCTTCCATAGCCTTGTTCCACATCAGGATTTCCTGGTCCTTGGCCAGCGAGCAGACGCCCATGGGCAGCTCCTGCAGGGTCTGGCGGTGGTAGCGGCGCAGGGCATCGAGCTCGGCAGCCAGGCCCGTGAGGCGCGAGTGGTAGTCTTCCAGGCGGCTTTCGATGAAGTGGATGTCTTCGGTCACGTAATTTTCGTTACCGGACTTGTACGGCAGGAAGGTCTCGACCATGTCCTGCGCGACACTTGGGCCCATCAGGCCCGAGAGGTTGGCCTCGATGCGGTCGCGCAGGCGGCGCAGGGCGTACGGGCGACGCTCGTCGAACGGCAGGTACAGGTCACGCAGCGCCTGCTCGACCTCCTTCTGTGCAGCCTTGGCGCCCAATGGCTTGGCCAGCTGGGTGGCGAACTCCTGCGGCGAGGCGGCATGCAGTTCGCGGCGCTGTGGGCGGCGCACGTTGTCCACGGCGCACGCCTCAGCGGCGCTGACTTCTTCGCTGCTGGCATTGGTGAACAGCGAAATCAGTGTGAACAACAGCACGTTGGCGGCCAGCGAGGCGATCGCCGCCATGTGCCAACTGGTGTCGTCCAGCACATAGATCATGTCCAGCAGCGGAATATAGAAGCCCTGCAGGTTGCCCAACAGCGGCAGCAGCATGGTCACCATCCACACCAGCATCCCGGCCAGCAGGCCGGCGATGAAGCCGCGGCGGTTTGCGGTGGGCCAGTACAGTACCGACAGCACGCCAGGCAGGAATTGCAGGGTGGCGACGAAGGCGACGATACCCAGGTTGGCCAGGCTTTGGTGGTTGTTCTGGGTCAGGTAGAACATGAAGCCGGCGGTGATGATGGCGACGATCAGCGCGCGGCGGGTCCATTTCAACCAGCGGTAGATGTTGCCTTCGGCCGGTGGCTGGTACAGCGGCAGTACCAGATGGTTGAGCGCCATGCCGGACAGTGCCAGGGTGGTGACGATGATCAGCCCGCTGGCAGCCGACAGCCCCCCAACGTAGGCCAGCAATGCCAAGGCCTCGTTGTTGGCGGCGATGCCCAGCCCCAGGGTGAAGTACTCGGGGTTGGTGCTGGCGCCCAGCCGCAGGCCGGCCCAGAGCACCAGTGGCACGGCCAGGCTCATCAGCAGCAGGAATAGCGGCAGGCCCCAACTGGCGCTGACCAGCGAGCGTGGGTTGAGGTTTTCGGTAAAGGCCATGTGGTACATGTGCGGCATGACGATGGCCGAGGCGAAGAACACCAGCAACAGGGTGCGCCAAGGGCCCTCCTGCAACGGGGTGTGCAGCGCCGCCAGGGCGGTCTGGTTCTGCAGCAGCCACACTTCCAGCCCGTGGGGGCCGCCGAACACCCCGTACAGGGCGTACAGGCCAACGCCGCCGAGGGACACCAGCTTGATCACCGACTCGAAGGCGATGGCGAACACCAGGCCTTCATGCTTCTCGCGCGTGGCGATGTGGCGTGAGCCGAAGAAGATGGTGAACAGGATGATCAGCGTACAGAAGGCGAAGGCCACCCGGGCCTTGACCGGTTCGCCGGTGAGGATGCTGATCGAGTCGGCCACCGCTTGAATCTGCAGGGCCAGCAAGGGCAGCACGCCGATCAGCATGAAGATGGTGGTCAGTGCGCCGGCCCAGGTACTGCGGAAGCGGAAGGCCAGCAGGTCGGCGAGTGACGACAGCTGGTAGGTGCGGGTGATCTTGAGAATCGGGTAGAGCAATACCGGCGCCAGCAGGAAGGCCCCCGACACCCCCAGGTAACAGGCAAGGAAGCCGTAGCCATATTGATAGGCCAGGCCCACCGAGCCGTAGAAGGCCCAGGCGCTGGCGTAGACGCCGAGCGACAGGGTGTAGGTCAGCGGGTGGCGAATGATCGAGCGGGGGATCAGCCCGCGCTCGCTGATCCAGGCCACGCCGAACAGCACCATCAGGTACGCGGCGCTGATCAGGATCATCTGGGTCAGGCTAAAGCTCATCGGCATCTCGTTGGCTCTGCAGGATGAAGGTGACGACGATCAGGATCAGCCAGAGCAGGTAGGGGCGGTACCAGGCTCCGGTCGGTTCGATCCACCAGTCCATGATGGCCGGGGAGAACAGGTAGATCCCCACGACCAGAAGCAGGACCAAACGATAGATGTACATGCTGGCCTCGATGGTTGGGCGCTGCGGGCTTGGACTTATTATTGGTGCAAATGGCGGGGCCGATGCTAGCGGGAATCGACAGGGTTAGCCAAGGGTTTGAAATTATTGGGCTTTTGTTTTTGTGGCGCAGCAGCCTCAAGGTACACCGCCGTAACCTGTAGGAGCGGGTTCACCCGCGATGAGGCCGGTGATACCTCAGTACAGATCAGCCTCAGGCACCGTCGTGCGTTTCGCAATCGCCTCCGGCCGCCACTTTTGCCGTGCTGTTGCCAGTACTTCAGCCGGCGTCGCCGCCAGCAGCCGAGGGTCAGTTTCCTGGCCCAATGCGCGCAACGCCCGCAACAGCAACGGCGTTGCCTGATCAACCTCAAGCGGCGGCGAACGGTACGACTTGCCCAGTTTGTGCCCATCTGGCTGGACGATCAGCGGTATGTGCAGGTACCGCGGCTGGGAGAAGCCCAGCAACTCCTGCAGGTACAGCTGGCGCGGCGTGTTGTCGAGCAGGTCGGCCCCGCGCACGATATCGGTAACACCTTGCCAGGCGTCGTCCAGCACCACTGCCAGCTGGTACGCATAGAGCCCGTCACGGCGCTGGATCACGAAGTCGCCCACTTCCCGCCCCAGATGCTGTTCGTAAGCACCTTGCACGCGGTCGTTGAAGCGGTAGATCAGCTCAGGCACCCGCAGGCGGATTGCGGCGCCTTCGCGCGCATGCCCGGCGTTGCGGCAAAAACCTGGGTAGATGCCGTTGTAGCCTTCCAGCTGCTTGCGCGAACAGGTGCAGGCGTAGGCCAGGCCCATGTTGAACAGGCGGTCTACCACCTCGCCGTAAGCGTCGTGGCGGTGGCTCTGGAACACCACCTCGCCATCCCATTCCAGCCCGTAGCGTTCCAGGGTTTGCAGGATGGCATCGCGGGCACCGGGCATTTCCCGGGGCGGGTCGGTGTCTTCCATGCGCAGCAACCAGCGGCCATTGACCGCGCGGGCGTCGAGCCAGGAGGCGAGGGCGGCGACCAGCGAGCCGAAGTGCAGGAAACCGCTGGGGGTGGGGGCGAAGCGTCCGATGTAGCGCGAGTCGTTCATGGGCAGTGGTGTGTCTGAAAATGAAACGGGGCGCATGATGCGCCCCGTTCGGAGGAGAGAAGGATCAGCCTTTGCCGACTGTCTTTTCCTTTTTCTCGGCGATTTCCTTGCAGTCGAAGCACAGGTCCGCGGTGGGGCGTGCTTCCAGGCGACGCAGGCCGATCTCGATGCCACAGGAATCGCACCAGCCGTACTCTTCGTCCTGGATCTTCTGCAGGGTCTTGTCGATTTTCTTGATCAGCTTGCGCTCGCGATCGCGGTTGCGCAGCTCGAGGGCGAATTCCTCTTCCTGGCTGGCGCGGTCAGCCGGGTCGGGGAAGTTGGCCGCTTCGTCCTTCATATGCGTTACGGTCTGGTCCACGCTCGTCATCAGCTCGAGCTTCCAGGCCCCCAGAAGCTTGATGAAATGCTTGCGCATGGGCTCGCCCATGTACTCTTCGCCCTTGGTCTCTTTATAGGGCTCTACACCGTACATGGTCTGATTGGTTTTCTGCTTTTCTACGGTGGACATGAATAGACCGCCTCTTACTCATCTGATCCAATGCGCAGGATGCTCCATCTCCGGCACCCGCCGGCCCTGCGACTGCGAGCCGCCGAACTTACCAGATAGATCGGGGGTGCGCTAGCCCGCCCGATCCTACGTGTTGACAGCGCCATGCGGCGTACGTTCGGTGCCGTGCGAAGGTAGAATCACCAGTTTAGACCCAATTGAGAGAAGGTCATGGCCCACCCCTACAGTGCGCGCAGCCGCGCCATCGAACCCTTTCACGTCATGGCGTTGCTGGCACGGGCCAACGAGCTGCAGGCGGCCGGCCACGACGTGATCCACCTGGAAATCGGCGAGCCGGACTTCACCACCGCCGCACCAATCGTCGAGGCCGGCCAAGCCGCGTTGGCTGCCGGACATACCCGTTACACCGCCGCACGGGGCCTGCCGGCCTTGCGCGAGGCAATCGCCGGCTTCTATGGCCAGCGGTATGGCGTGACGGTCGACCCTGAACGTATCCTGATCACCCCGGGCGGCTCTGGTGCACTGCTGCTGGCCAGCAGCCTGCTGGTCGACCCAGGCAAGCACTGGCTGTTGGCAGACCCGGGTTACCCGTGCAACCGCCACTTCCTGCGCCTGGTCGAGGGCGGTGCGCAGCTGGTACCGGTGGGCCCTGAAGTGAACTACCAGCTGACCGCCGATCTGGTTGACCGTCACTGGGACCAGGACACCGTAGGTGCCTTGGTCGCGTCGCCTGCCAACCCGACCGGCACAGTGCTCGACCGTGACGAACTGGCGAGCCTGTCCAAGGCTACCCGTGCGCACAACGGCCACTTGGTGGTAGACGAGATCTACCACGGGCTGACCTACGGCATGGATGCGCCGAGCGTCCTCGAGGTGGACGATTCGGCCTTCGTCCTTAATAGTTTTTCCAAGTATTTCGGCATGACCGGCTGGCGCCTGGGCTGGCTGGTCGCCCCGCCTGATGCCGTAGCCGACTTGGAGAAGCTCGCGCAAAACCTCTATATCAGTGCACCGAGCATGGCCCAGTACGCGGCCCTGGCGTGTTTCCAGCCAGAAACCCTGGCGATTTTCGAAGCGCGCCGGGCCGAGTTTGCCCGCCGCCGAGACTACCTGCTTCCCGCCCTGCGCGAACTGGGTTTCCGTATTGCCGTCGAGCCGCAGGGCGCGTTCTATCTATATGCCGACATCAGCGCCTTCGGCGGCGATGCCTTCGCGTTCTGCCGGCACTTTCTGGAAACCGAACACCTGGCCTTCACGCCGGGCCTGGACTTCGGCCGCCACCTGGCCGGCCATCATGTGCGCTTTGCCTACACCCAGAGCCTGCCGCGCCTGGAGGAAGCGGTGCAGCGCATCGCCCGTGGTCTGCGGAGCTGGAAGGCCTAGATGATGTTCTTTCCTTTACTCGAACAGGGGCGCCTGCTGCGCCGCTACAAGCGGTTTCTGGCCGATATCGAACTGTCCAGCGGCGAGCAGCTGACCATCCACTGCCCCAACACCGGCTCCATGCTCAACTGCATGCGCGAAGGTGGGCAGGTATGGTTCAGCCGATCCAACGACCCCAAGCGCAAGCTGCCCGGCACCTGGGAAATCAGTGAGACGCCCCAGGGCCGGCTGGCGTGCATCAACACCGGCCGGGCCAACGCGTTGGTCGAAGAGGCGCTGCGCGCCGAAGTGATCCGCGAGCTGGCGGGCTTCACCGCGCTCAAGCGTGAAGTGGCCTACGGCGAAGAAGGTAGCCGCATCGACTTTCGCCTGGAATTTGCAGACGGGCCGGCCTACGTCGAGGTGAAAAGCGTGACCCTGGGCTACCCGGATACGGCCGTGGCGGCCTTCCCGGATGCTGTCACCCAGCGCGGTGCCAAACACCTGCGCGAGCTGGCAGCGCTGGCCCGGCAAGGTATTCGCGCTGTGCAGCTGTACTGCGTCAACCTCACCGGTATCGAGGCGGTACGGCCCGCGGAGGAAATTGATGCAGCCTATGCCAAAGCACTGCGCGCCGCAGTGGCGGATGGGGTAGAGGTGTTGGCCTACGGCGCGCGGCTGGACGCCGAGCACATCGTCATCGACCGCCCGCTACCGGTGCTGCTCACCCCTTGAGCCAGATGCCCTGGCTGTCTTCCAGGCAGTCCAGGGCCTGCAACGCTTCCCCTTCGCACGGGCCGGCCACGCATTCGCCGCTTTCGATCAGGAACAATGCGCCGTGATGGGCGCAGTTGATCAGGCTGGCGCTGTCGTCGAGAAACGCCTCCCCCTGCCAGTTCAACGGGATACCCCGGTGCGGGCAGCGGTTGCGGTATAGGTGCACCTGGCCCTGGCGACGCACGCCGAACAGTTCGCTGCCAGCTACGCTGAAGGCGCGGCTGTGGCCTTCGGCCAGTGCCGAAGAAATACAAAGGAAGTGCATTGCAGGGACGACTCTCGAAACAAAGTGATGGCTTGACGCGTCAATGCGAATAATTATCAAATTGCCTGCATTCGCTGCGCCCGGCTGTCTATGGTGCGCAGTTCCGCCGTTCGCCACAAGGCGTGTGGCCCGCCTCCAGAAGGAATCCGATGATGCGTCGTCCTGCTGCCTTGCTCGCCTTGTGCGCAGCGCTTGTTGCTTCCACCCAGGCCCTGGCCGCTGACCTGCCGCAGCGTTGGGTCAGCGCTGGCGGCGCCTTGAGCGAGTGGATCAGTGCGCTGGGCGGCGAGCCGCGCCTGGTGGGGGTGGATACCACCAGCCAGCACCCTGAGTCGTTGAAGGCGCTGCCAAGCATCGGTTATCAGCGCCAATTGTCGTCCGAGGGCATTCTCAGCCTGCGCCCGGATTTGCTGGTAGGCACCGAAGAAATGGGCCCGCCCCCGGTGCTGGTACAGATCCGCAAAGCCGGTGTTCGCGTGGAATTGCTGTCCAGCAAGGCTGATCTCGCGGCCGTCGATGCCAACCTCAAACAGCTGGGGACGCTGCTGGGTGCCGAACAGAAGGCTGCGCAACTCGCTGCGGGTTATCACCAGCAGCTTGAGGCATTGCAGGTGCAGGTCAAGCAGGCCCAGGCGAGCCACAAAGCGCCGGGCGTGCTTTTGCTGGTGGGCCATGCTGGGGCCAAACCGCTGATTGCCGGGCAGGGCACTGCGGGTGACTGGCTGCTGCGCCAGGCCGGGGCGCGCAATTTGGCCGAGCACCAGGGCTACAAGAATTTCTCCAATGAGGCATTGGCCGCGCTGGACCCGGATGTGGTGGTGTTCTCTGACCGCGCTCTGGTCGGCGACCAGGCGTTGCAGGCTTTGCTCAAGGAAAACCCGGCCTTGGCTGCCTCCCGTGCGGCCCATGATAAACGCCTGGTGTCACTTGACCCGACGCTGCTGGTCGGTGGCCTGGGCCCTCGCTTGCCGATGGCGCTGCAGGATTTGGCGGCGGCCTTCTACCCAACGGCAAAGGTCAGCCTCACCCAATGAAGCAGCGAGTTCAACCGCGTACGCTGATCATCTGCCTGAGCCTGCTGTGCCTCTTGGCGGTCTGGCTATCACTTGCCCTGGGCCCGGTCAGCCTGCCCCTGTTCGATACCTTGCGCGCTGGCCTGCGGTTGCTGGGGCTGCCCATCGCGGGCGACGGCCTGCAGCAGGCGGAAATGATCCTCGGCCAGATTCGCCTGCCCCGTACATTGCTGGGGCTGGCGGTTGGCGCGGTGCTGGCGCTGTCCGGGGTGGCCATGCAGGGGCTGTTTCGCAACCCGCTGGCCGACCCCGGGCTGGTTGGGGTTTCCGCCGGGGCGGCGATGGGCGCGGCGGTGGCGATTGTTGGCGGCAGTTGGTTCGGCGGCATGCCGGAAGCGCTTGCGCCTTACCTGTTGTCGCTGTGTGCCTTTGTCGGTGGGCTTGGCGTGACCGCGTTGGTCTATCGCCTGGGCCGTCGCGACGGGCAGACCAATGTTGCCACCATGTTGCTGGCCGGGGTGGCGATGACCGCGCTGGGCGGCGCGGCGGTGGGCCTGTTTTCCTATCTGGCGGATGACGCCACATTGCGCACACTGACTTTCTGGAACCTGGGCAGCCTCAATGGTGCCAGCTACGACCGGTTATGGCCGCTGTTGCTGGTGGCCGCGGGCGTGGCGCTGTGGCTGCCGCGCCGGGCACGGGCGCTGAATGCCTTGCTGCTGGGCGAGTCCGAGGCGCGGCACCTGGGCATCGAAGTGGAGCGGCTCAAGCGCGAACTGGTGTTCTGCACCGCGCTAGGGGTGGGGGCGGCAGTAGCGGCGGCGGGGCTGATCGGCTTCATCGGCCTGGTGGTGCCGCACCTGGTGCGTTTGCTGGCCGGGCCGGACCATCGCGTAGTACTGCCTGCATCGTTGCTGGCCGGTGGCGTGCTGATGCTGCTGGCCGACCTGGTGGCGCGCTTGGCGCTGGCACCTGCCGAACTGCCGATCGGTATCGTCACGGCGTTTATCGGTGCACCGTTTTTCCTGGTTCTGCTGATTCGGGGGCGCAACTGATGTTGCAAGTCGAAGGCCTGCACCTGCGGCGCGGGAGCAATGAAGTACTGCATGACATCCACCTGCAGCTGCAGCCGGGGCAGGTGCTGGGCGTGCTCGGCCCCAATGGCGCCGGCAAGAGCAGCCTGCTGGGCGTGCTGTGTGGCGAACTGCTGCCTGGCCACGGGCGCGTCACCTTGCAAGGCCGGCCTTTGGCCAACTGGGCCGGGCAGGAGCGGGCCAGGCGGCTGGCGGTGTTGCCGCAGGTGTCCAGCCTGGGGTTTTCGTTCAAGGTCGAAGAAGTGGTGGGCATGGGGCGCATGCCCCATGACAGTGGCCAGCTGCGTGATGCCCAGATCGTCGAGGAAGCGCTACGTGCCGCCGATGCCTGGCACTTGCTGGGCCGCAGTTACCTGGCGTTGTCGGGTGGTGAGCGGCAGCGTGTGCACCTGGCGCGCGTACTGGCCCAGCTATGGCCGGGCGAGGAGGGCACCACCCTGCTGCTTGACGAGCCGACCTCGATGCTCGACCCATTGCACCAGCACACCACCTTGCAGGCCGTACGCAGTTTTGCCGATCGCGGCGCCGCCGTTTTGGTGATCCTGCATGACCTGAACCTGGCGGCGCGCTACTGTGATCGTATCCTGCTGCTCGAACAGGGCCGTTGTCATGCCGTCGCAGTACCCGAGCAGGTGCTGACGCCCGAAGCGTTGAAGGCGGTATTTGGCATTGACGTGCTGGTACAGGCCCACCCGGAGCGCGGCCACCCGCTGATCATCACGCGTTAGGAGGCACTGCCGATGCGGCGTCCATTACTGTCGGGTTTGTCGCTGTGCCTGGTATTGGTGCTGGGGGGCTGTCAGGCCAGCCTGCCGGCGTTGCCCGCCTGGCAGAGCAGCGAAGGGCGTGACGACGCGGCACTGGGGCAAATCCACGATCTGGCCAGCGGCCAGGTGATTACCCCCGCACAGCTGGTGCGGCAATTGGCGGCGGTGCCGCGCGTGCTGGTGGGGGAAAAACACGACAACCCCGATCATCACGCTTTGCAACTGTGGCTGATGCGGGCACTGCAGGCCCAGCGAACGCAGGGCAGCCTGCTGCTGGAGATGCTGCAACCGGAGCAGCAGGCGCGGGTGGATGCCGTCGAAGACTTGGCACAACTACCGAATGACCTGCCCAAGGCGCTGGGCTGGCAGGAGGGTTGGGACTGGCAGCTATACGGGCCAATCGTGCGTGAGGCGTTAAGCAGCCATGTACCGCTTCTGGCCGCCAATTTGTCACTTGGCGAGATGCGCCAAGCCTATCGCCAGCCGACCGCCTTGCAAGGCGCGCAGTCCAACGCCCCCACGGTGAAGGCGGCGTTGCTCGAGCAGGTCAGGGCAGGGCACTGCAATTTACTGCCCGAAAGCCAGTTGCCGGCGATGTTGGCCGTGCAGCAACAGCGTGACCGGCGTATCGCCGAGCGGCTGCTGGCCGCGCCGGAGCCGGCGTTGTTGCTTACCGGGGCGTATCACGCCCGCAAGGATTTGGGTGTGCCGTTGCATCTGGCCGACCTGGGCGCGAAAGGGGAAAGCAAAGTGCTGCTGTTGGCCGAGGTGGGGGAGCAGGTCGAGGCGGGTATGGCGGATTATGTGTGGTACACGGCGGCGACGCCGGCGCAGGATTATTGCGCTCAGTTGCGTAGGTGAATGGGAAGGCTGGGGGATGTGTCTGTCTGTTGATTGGGTGAGGGTTACCGGGTGCTAGCCATAGAGGTTAGGGCGCCCTTGAGACCGAGCGCCGCCCGCGCGGCGCATCGCGGGCAAGCCCGCTCCTACATTTGTTGCAACGTGCCATGGCCTGTGAGGCCATAGTTGTCAGCCTTGTCAGTACGACGAAAAAGATCGGCTGGCGCTAAGGCCGCCCCGCAAGTCTTTAGTCGTGCGCCAAGGCTGACAACCAGGTCTCACTGGAACGGTGCGTTGCAACGAATGTAGGAGCGGGCTTGCCCGCGATGCGCCGCGCGGGCGGCGCTCGATCTCAAGGGCGCCCCAAACGTCATGACGAACCCCGGCAGCCACAACGCATTTCTCGCGCAAAAAAAAGACCCGGCAAAAAGCCGGGTCAATAACCGTGATTAGCCTGATGAGGAGATAATCTGAGAGTCCGAACCAGGGGCTTTCAGTTTATCCAACCAGTCTCGCGACCAGTTGTGATAATCATAACGATTCTCATTTCACCGTCAATCCCCTTACCGTGTTTATTTCATATTTTTTTCGCGGTAGCGCATTTCGCGTCGAGTTGTTGGTTGAGCGCCTCCTTGCGTTCGGCCGGCAAATCGTTCCAGTGCATGTCCAGAAGCGCGCCTTCAATGGCGTACAGCAACACCTTCGACGCCCGGAATCCTCGCGTTTTGACGGCCTGGTAGGCACCGACCGCGCCGAGCCGACGCAAATCCGATGCACTGTGGATACCGGCCGCATGCAACCACTGCGCGGAGGTCTTGCCAAGATTCTTCAGATGCTGCAATTCATCGTTCATCGAGCCTCCTTGCGATGGCTGAACGTGTCTTGGGGGATAAATCGCGAGCAGGTCAGAAAGGAGTGTAGCGGGGGTTGGAAAATGCGCGGCCTTTTGCCATTGGGGGCGACGAGATGCCCTGTTTGCGGAGGGATCAGCTGTTCGGGCCGGCCAGTCGCCGGCCCGAACATGCAGTGCGCTTACAGGCCCGGCAAGCGCTGACGGATCTGGTCGATCACCTGGTTCATGCTGCTGGCATCCTGGGTGTCCACGCGCGTGCTCTGCTGCAGTTCCACTTCATCCAGCGGCTCACGGCTGGCCTGCTGGGCCTTGACCACTTCCAGGGTGGCGTCCGATGGGTCGGTATTTTGTGCCTGGCGCTGTGCCAGCCAGCTGGCGATCACCGCCTCCGGCGCCTGGCAATCGAGGATCAGCAGCGGCACGCCGGTGCTGCTGGCAACCTCTGCGGCGGCTTGGCGTTGTGCCTGCTTGAGGTAAGTGGCATCCAGCACCACCGGGAAGCCGGCGCGCAGGATGGTTGCCGCCAGCTGCTGCAGGCGTTGGTAGGTGGCGGCGCTGGCGTCCTGGTCGTAGATGCCGGTTTGCAGCTGTCCGGCTTCTGCTTGCTGCTGCTCACCGAACAGGCGCTTGCGCTCCACGTCCGAGCGTACCCGCACGGCGCCCAAGGCCTCGACCAGGCGCATGGCCACGTGGCTCTTGCCCACGGCCGATACACCATGGGTGATGGCCAGCAGGCGCGACGGGATGGCGCTGTAGCTTTCGGCCAGGTTGGCGTAATTGCGGTAGGTGCGCAGGCTGGTGGCGCGTTGCACGCCGTCGGCATCGGCCGGCATGCTGAACAGGGCGATCTTGGCGCGGACCAGGGCGCGGTAGGCTTTATAGAAGTTGAGGACTTCCAGCCCTTCGTAGTCGCCGGTCAGTTCCAGGTACTGGCTGACGAAGCGGCGCGCCAGGCACTTCAGGCCGCGGTCTTCCAAGTCCATGGCGAGGAAGGCGGTGTCAGCCCATACATCGGTCTTGCGGAACGGCTCGTTGAACTCGATGCAATCGAAGATCACGACCTTGCCGTCGATCACGGTGGCGTTGCCCAAATGAATGTCGCCATGGCATTCGCGGGTGAAACCATTGGCCTTGCGCGCGGCGAACAGGCCCTCGAGGCGCTCGAAACTGCTGCGTGCCCAGGCCTGCAGGTTGTCCAGTTGCTGCAGGTCGGCCTTGTCGCTCAAGAACGGGCGGATCTGCTCGAAATTCTGCTCAACCGGCGCCATGACGCTTTCCGGCGAACCAAACGGTTGCTCGGCGGGCACCTTGGGGGTTTGCAGGTGGAACTCGGCGATCTGCCGCGCCATCTGGTCGATGTGGCCAGCATCCAGCTCGCCGTTGGCCTGCAGGGTGGTGAGCATCTGCCCCTGAGGGAACTGGCGCATCTTCAGTGCGTATTCGATTGCCGCACCTTCACCGGCGATCTGCGGCGCTTCGGCGCTGCCGGTGATCGGCAGCACTTCAAGGTACAGGCCTTCGGTCAGGCGCTGGTTCAGGCGCAGTTCTTCGTTACAGAAATGCTCGCGCTGGCCCAGCTCGGTGAAGTCGAGAAAACCGAAATTCATCGGCTTCTTGATCTTGTAGGCATACTCGCCGGTCAGCAGAACCCAGGAGATGTGCGTCTCGATCAGCTCGAAGCCTTTCACGGGGTGAGGGTAGAGGGCAGGGTTCTGCAATGCGTTGATCAAGGCTTGGCTCACGGGAAATCCTTCCGGGGGCAGGGAATTCGAAGGCGCCATTATGGTCAATGGTGCCGCCCCTGCATACCGCCAGAGGGCGCCTGCCCAGCCTTTACAAAGTGCGTATAATCCGCCGCCATGACTCGAACCCGAAATTCCCGTACCCCTCAGAAACGCCCGACCGGCCGCTCGCGCGCCTGGCTGGGCTGGGCTTTGAAGCTCAGCCTGGTCGGCCTGGTGATCGTCGCCGGCTTCGCGGTTTACCTCGATGCCGTCGTGCAGGAGAAGTTCTCCGGCAAGCGCTGGACCATCCCGGCCAAGGTGTACGCCCGGCCGCTGGAGCTGTTCGTCGGCCAGAAACTGAGCAAGAACGACTTCCTCACCGAGCTCGACGCGCTCGGCTACCGGCGTGAAAGCGCGGCCAATGGCCCTGGGGCTGCAGCTGTCAACGGCAATACCGTCGACCTGAATACCCGCGGCTTCCAGTTCTACGAGGGCATGGAGCCTGCGCAGTTCGTGCGTGTGCGCTTCTCCGGCGATTATGTTGCAGGGCTTTCGGGTGCCAGCAACGGCAAGCTCGATGTGGTGCGCCTCGAACCGTTGATGATCGGCGGTATCTACCCGAAAAACCTCGAGGACCGCATTCTGATCAAGATCGACCAGGTACCGCCGTACCTGCTCGAAACCCTTGTGGCGACGGAAGACCGTGACTTCTACAGCCACTTCGGTGTGTCGCCCAAGTCCATCGCCCGCGCGGTGTGGGTGAACACCTCGGCCGGTTCCATGCGCCAGGGCGGCAGTACCCTGACTCAGCAGCTGGTGAAAAACTTCTACCTGACCAGCGAGCGCAGCCTCAGCCGCAAGCTGACCGAAGCGATGATGGCCGTGCTGCTGGAAATGCACTACGACAAGCGCGAAATCCTCGAGGCGTACCTCAACGAGGTCTTCGTCGGCCAGGATGGCCAGCGCGCCGTGCATGGCTTCGGTCTGGCCAGCCAGTTCTTCTTCAGCCAGCCGCTGTCGGAGCTCAAGCTGCACCAGATCGCCTTGCTGGTGGGCATGGTCAAGGGGCCGTCCTATTACAACCCGCGGCGCTACCCCGAGCGCGCGCTGGCGCGGCGTAACCTGGTCCTCGACCTGGTGGCAGAGCAGGGCGTTGCCAGCCAGGAAGCTGTCGATGCGGCGAAGAAGATGCCGCTGGGCGTGACCAAGCGCGGCAGCCTGGCCGACAGTTCGTTCCCGGCCTTCCTCGACCTGGTCAAGCGTCAGCTGCGCCAGGACTACCGTGATGAAGACTTGACCGAAGAAGGCCTGCGCATCTTCACCAGTTTCGACCCGATCCTGCAGATGAAGGCCGAAACATCGATGAATGAGACCTTCAAGCGCCTGTCTGGGCGCAAAGGGTCTGATGAAGTCGAATCGGCAATGGTCGTGACCAACCCGGAAACCGGAGAGGTGCAGGCGCTGATCGGTAGCCGTCAGTCCGGTTTCGCCGGCTTCAACCGTGCCATCGACGCCGTGCGGCCCATTGGCTCGCTGGTGAAGCCGGCGGTGTACCTGACTGCGCTGGAGCAGCCGAGCAAGTACACCCTGACCAGTCGGGTGCAGGATGAGGCGTTCTCGGTCAAAGGTGCCAATGGTCAAGTCTGGCGCCCGCAAAACTACGACCGTCGGCCTCATGGCACCATTTATCTCTACCAGGGCCTGGCCAACTCCTACAACCTGTCGACCGCCAAGATCGGCCTGGAAGTCGGCGTGCCCAACGTGATCAAGACCATCGGTCGGCTGGGTGTGAGCGTCGACTGGCCGGCCTTCCCGGCGATGCTGTTGGGGGCAGGTGGCATGTCGCCGATGCAGGTCGCGACCATGTACCAGACCATTGCCAATGGTGGCTTCAACACGCCGATGCGCGGTATCCGCAGTGTGCTTACCGCCGAAGGCGAGCCGCTCAAGCGCTACCCGTTCCAGATCCAGCAAACCTTCGACCCGGGGTCCATCTACCTGGTGCAGAACGCCATGCAGCGGGTGATGCGCGAAGGTACTGGCCGTTCCGTGTACAACGTGCTGCCCAACTCGCTGACCCTGGCAGGCAAGACCGGTACCAGCAACGACTCGCGTGACAGCTGGTTCTCCGGCTTCAGCCAGGACCTGCTGGCCGTCGTGTGGATGGGCCGCGACGATAACGGCAAAACGCCGTTTACCGGTGCCACCGGCGCCTTGCAGGTGTGGACCAGCTTCATGAAGAAGGCCGACCCGTTGCCGCTGGACATGCCTCAGCCGGACAACGTGGTGCAGGCCTGGATCGACCCCTACAGCGGGCAAGGTTCCGACGGAAGTTGTCCAGGCGCTGTGCAGATGCCGTATATTCGCGGGAGCGAACCGCCCGCCGGCGCAACCTGTGGCGGCGAGCAAAATCCGGCAGAATCGGTCATGGACTGGGTCAAAGGCTGGATGAATTAAGCCCTGGCAGCATTGATGAGGTGTGAAGTGAATAAGTGGTTGTTTCCTGCCGTGACGGCACTGGTTGTGCTCCAGGGTTGCTCCAGCGTTCAGCGTGGCAACATCCCGGTGGTGGATTCGAGCACGCGCGTGTCCAACAGCGAGCGCATGACGGCCAACCGCTCGGCGGCCGGCATGAACAACGGCACTACGCAGGCACAGTCGCTGCCCGAAGACTCCGGCGTGACCGTGATGATTCCGCAAGGCGCCGGCGCCACGGGCATTCAGACGTTCCCGGCCGGTAACGGCGTGGCGCCGATCAGTACTGCGCCGATCAGCACCGGGCCGGCTACATCGGCGCCGATGACGACCAACCCAAACCCGATCGCCGACGAACCTTTCGACATCGCCTCGATGACCAGCACCCCGGCCGCAACCAGCGCGCCAACCGGCATCCCACGCAGCGCTGCGGCCGCCGGTGGCCTGTCGGCAGACGAGCAGCTCGATGGCCCAGTGCTGGCGCTGCTGACCACTGCCCAGTCGCAGCAGGGCAGCGGTGATTTCAACGGCGCCGCCTCCAGCCTGGAGCGCGCCCAGCGCATCGCCCCGCGCGAGCCGCAGGTGCTGTTCCGCCTGGCCCAGGTGCGCCTGTCGCAGGGCGATGCTCCGCAAGCCGAACAGCTGGCGCGCCGCGCGCTCACTTACGCCAACGGTCGCCCGAACCTGCAGGCCGAACTGTGGAACACCATCGCCCAGGCCCGCGAAAAGCAGGGTGACAGCGCTGGCGCTGCCCTTGCTCGGCAAAAAGCACGGGTCAATTCGTAATGGTCGAGCAACGTATCCTGGACATCGCCGACCACCTGCTGCTGATCGAGCGTGAGTTGATCGTGCAAGGCTGGTGGCAGGACGAGCCGCCCAGCGATGAGGCGCTGGAGAGCACAGTGCCATTTGCCGTCGATACCATGAACTTCGAGCAGTGGCTGCAGTGGATCTTCCTGCCGCGCATGAAAATCATTATCGAGCTCGGTCATCCACTGCCCAATGCCTCGGGCATTCTGGTGATGGCCGAGTCGGTGTTCGTCGACCGGCCGGAGCAGAGCCGGGAGTTACGCCGCCTGCTAGCAGAGTTCGATAAATTGATCGAAGCTTGCGCCTGATTTCTTCTCTTTTTCCATGAAGGGCCGCAGATTGTGGCCCTTTTTTGTGGAAATCTTATTTATTCTGCTGCTGACTCGGTTTTTAGTGGTGGCAGCAATTCATCTTGAGGAAAAATTGGCAATAATTTTTCTTGACTTGTAGCCGCCAAATCACAAGAATCCAGATTCCGCTGTAGAGGGACTGCCAGAAGCAGACCCGCTAAGCAGATCATGAGGTGCACACCCGCACCGACCTGTTACACCCCGCAACGCGTTACCTCGCGCTGGGTGGGAAAACCCCGCAACACTCTGGGGTGCTCCCAATACTTGCTCAGTCAGTGCTGACGTTTTCGCTCATGCTCTGCTTGGCAGTAAACCTATTAAGACCCGTCCACTAGGGACGGTATTCTGGCGTTTTAGAGGTGAACAACGTGGAGCTTTTATCTGGCGCTGAGATGGTCGTCCGCTTCTTGCGTGACGAAGGCGTTAAGCACATCTACGGGTACCCTGGTGGTGCTCTCCTGCATGTTTACGACGCCCTGTTCAAGGAACCGGAAGTCGAGCACATCCTGGTTCGTCACGAACAGGCCGCAACCCATATGGCGGACGGCTACGCCCGCGCCACCGGCAAGGCCGGTGTGGTGCTGGTAACCTCCGGCCCGGGCGCAACCAATGCCATCACCGGTATTGCCACTGCCTACATGGACTCGATTCCGATGGTCATCCTGTCCGGCCAGGTGCCTAGCACCATGGTGGGTACCGATGCCTTCCAGGAAACCGACATGATCGGTATCTCGCGGCCGATCGTGAAGCACAGCTTCATGATCAAGAATGCCACCGAGATCCCTGAAGTTCTGAAAAAAGCCTTCTACCTGGCGCAATCCGGCCGTCCAGGCCCGGTCGTGGTCGACATTCCAAAAGATATGACCAACCCGGCCGAGAAGTTCGAATACGTCTACCCGAAGAAGGTCAAGCTGCGCTCCTACAGCCCGGCGGTTCGTGGCCATTCCGGCCAGATCCGCAAGGCCGCCGAGATGCTGCTGGCTGCCAAGCGCCCGATCGTTTATGCCGGTGGCGGCGTCATCCTCGGCGGTGGCTCGCAAGCCCTGACCGAAATCGCCAAGTCGCTGAACCTGCCAGTCACCAATACCCTGATGGGCCTTGGCGGCTTCCCGGGTACCGACCGCCAGTTCCTCGGCATGCTCGGCATGCACGGCAGCTACACCGCCAACATGGCAATGCACAATGCCGACGTGATTTTCGCGGTGGGTGCGCGCTTCGATGACCGCGTGGTCAACGGCCCGGCCAAGTTCTGCCCGAACGCCAAGATCATCCACATCGACATCGACCCGGCGTCGATCTCCAAGATGATCAAGGCCGACGTGCCGATCGTTGGCCCGGTCGACAGCGTGTTGACCGAAATGCTCGGCATCCTCAAGGAAATCGGCGAGCAGCCAGACAAGGCTGCGACCGAGGCCTGGTGGAAGCAGATCGACGAGTGGCGTGGTGACGGCGACCTGTTCCCTTACAACAAGGGCGACGGCAGCGTCATCAAGCCGCAAACCGTAATCGAGACCCTCTGCGAAGTGACCCATGGCGATGCCTTCGTCACCTCTGACGTGGGTCAGCACCAGATGTTCGCTGCGCAGTACTACCGCTTCAACAAGCCGAACCGCTGGATCAACTCCGGTGGCCTGGGCACCATGGGCTTCGGCTTCCCGGCGGCCATGGGCGTCAAGCTCAACTTCCCGGATCAGGACGTGGCCTGCGTCACTGGCGAAGGCAGCATCCAGATGAACATTCAGGAGCTGTCCACCTGCATGCAGTACGGCCTGCCGGTGAAGATCGTCAACCTGAACAACGGTGTGCTGGGCATGGTCCGTCAGTGGCAGGACATGGCCTACAACGGTCGTCACTCGCACTCCTACGTCGAGTCGCTGCCGGACTTCATCAAGCTGGCCGAGGCCTATGGTCATGTGGGTATCCGCATCACCAGCCTGAAAGACCTCAAGCCGAAGCTGGAAGAAGCCTTCGCGATGAAAGACCGCCTGGTGTTCATCGACATCGCGGTCGACCGTACCGAGCACGTCTATCCGATGCAGATCAAGGATGGCTCGATGCGTGACATGT
>Ga0213827_1000807_pt1 | contig 20897 bp, 25 predicted proteins | sample MC6MC0898MG_FD_180669 | JGI IMG/M metagenome (GOLD analysis project Ga0213827, IMG submission 180669) | Enriched soil aggregate microbial communities from Iowa State University, Ames, United States - MC6-MC0898-MG | ecosystem: Environmental > Terrestrial > Soil > Unclassified | place: USA: Iowa...
TCTCCACGACGGACGCTGCCGATGCCGCATCCGAAGCCGTCGCTCAAACTGCCTCAGTCTTGGCAGATAGCGGCGCCGGCGCTGATGAGTTGGCACTAAATGATCGGGCCAACCCCAACCCTGTGACTCTTCAGATCTATCCGCTGCGTTCGTACATGGACGAGGGTGAGCTTCGTCGTCGCGGCGGTCCAGCATATACGGTGCCGCGCCGGCATGCGGAGGAGCTGGTGCAGCGGAATCTGGCATCGCTCGAACCGCTGAAGGAGTAAGGGTATGTCGGTCATCAGCTTGACCATTGCCCGGCATCATCTCCGAGATCCCGACGATGATGACGAATACCTGGAGCTCCTGATCGAGGCGGCAGAAGGGCAGGCTATGGACTATCTGAACCGTCGCTTCTACGCAGATCAGCAAGCGCTGGACGAAGCTGTCGCTGCCGACGATGCCGGCGAGTCCCCCATGGTCTGCAACAAGCAAATCAAAGCTGCCTGCTTGCTGATCCTCGGTCACCTCTATGCAAACCGTGAGGACGTTGTGATCGGAACTATTGCTACCGAGTTGCCCAAAGGCTCGGTGGCACTTCTGACACCGCACCGCATAGGGTGGGGCGTATGAGGGCTGGGCCGCTGCGTCATCTGTTCAAAGTGACGTTCAGGCATGAAGAGAGGAATAAGTCCGGGGGGGCTGTAGTGACCTGGCTTCCTGCTGCTCGACCTGAAATGTGGGGAGAGGTCCGGACCCCTAATGGTCGGGTAACAGCCGTGGCTGAGAAACTAAATGCTGTGGTCACGGCCGAGATCATCGGCAGACCGCGCCCAGACATTGTTGCCGGGACGCGCTTGACGCGACGTGGGGTCACCTACCAGGTCGAGGCAGTTTTACCGGACAACGAGAATTCCCTGATGAGGCTCCTTTGCTCATCGGTACCGAATCCATGAGGTGAAACTATGAAAATTCAAGCACTGGGACCACTGACCGGCGCTTCTGGCGAGCGCGAGAAGGGCGAAATCTTCGAAGTTGAGGATGAGTACGGCAAGGGCATGATCGCTCGCGGCTACGCCGTTGAAATCATCGAGAAGGCCGAAAAACCAGCGAAGGCCGCCCAGGCCAAGGAGTAGGCCATGGCGCGCCGGTCCAGTATCCGTGGCGATATCCGGCTGCGCCGGACGCTCCGCAACATACACCAGACGATGGACAACGAACTGCAGCCGGCCATGGCCAAAGCGGCTGCGCGCGTGCTGGCCACCCAGCAGCAGCTGATCCCGAAAGATACTGGCGCTGCGTCGGCGGCACTGCGGGTGTACGTCGCCCCCAGCGGGTTGGATGCCCAAGTCGGCATTAGGGGCAAGCGGGACAACCGCCGATTCTTCTACCTGCGGTTCCTCGAATATGGCACCAAAGGCTATTCCGGCTGCATGTACCAGCGAGCCGATCGCAACGCGGTTGGCGGTGTGCACACCAACAACCGCGACAAGTCGAAGCTAAAAGGGCGCCGCAATGCCTTCCGTCAGCGCGACACCAAGAACAAGTCGGATGGGCAGCACTTCTTCGGTAAGTACCCGGACATACCTGCCAGGCCGGCTCACCCGTGGCTGCGGCCGTCGCTGGACGTAAACCGCGAGTACGTGATGGCCGACCTTGAGGAAGCTGTCCGGCGCACGCTGCGCAAGGCGAGCCAGGGGGTAGGGAATGGCTGATCCATCGCTGGCCCTGCAGGAGGCCATCTTCGCCAGACTTCAGACCGAGGTCAGCTGCCCGATCTACGACGGCGCGCCGCTGAACGCAGAGATGCCGTACGTCTCGATCGACCGGGAGATATCAGTCAACAGCAGCCCGATCTCGGGCCGTAAGCGCGAAAACCGGCTGGTGTACCTGTCGGTCTGGTCCGATGCCGTGGGCCAAGCCGAGGTCAAGCGCATCAACGGCGAGGTCATCGCTGCCTTGGACGAGCGCCGCCTCCCACTGGAGGTGGGCCGCGCCGTCTCCGTTCGTGTCGAGCAGGCCGACGCTCAGCGCGATGCCGACGGCATCACCTACCAGGGCTCTATCACCGTCCGTGTGATCACCACCCATTGAATCAACACTGGCCGCGCTGCGGCTTCTATCCAACGTGGCTTTGGAGGATCCCCCATGCCCGCAGAAGACAACCTCAATACAGCCGCCGGCTGCCGCCTCTTCATTGGCGGAAAGACCGGTGCGACCACCAAAACCGAGTTCGAGGCCGACACCTATGTGCGTGTTGGTGAAATCGAAGACCTCGGTGAGTTCGGCGACACCTTCAGCAGCGTGACCTTCACGTCGCTCGAGGATGGCCGTGTGCGCAAGTACAAGGGCACGGCTGACGCCGGCGACATGACCCTCACTGTGGGCCTGGATAACGGTGACGCCGGCCAGAACGCGGTGAAGACCGCTCACAAAGACCGCAGCAAGGGTGACTACAACATCAAGGTGACCCTGAATGACGGCGACCCTGATGCCTCGCCGGCCATCAGCCCGACCACGTTCTACTACCGGGCAAAGGTCATGAACAACACCGTGGCTGCCGGTGCCGCTGACAATGTGGTCCGCCGCAACATCACCCTGGGCATCAACTCGGAAATCCTCGAGCTGCTGCCGGCCCCTGTAACCCCATAAGTGCCCGGGGCTACGGCCCCGGCCTCACAGGACCTGCCTAATGAACAACACGTTGCACGGTACCGTTACCGTCAAGCTGGGTGACGAAGAGTTCACCCTGACCCCAACCCTGAAGGCTGTGCGGGCGATCGAGAGCCGCTTTGGTGGCCTGCGCGGTGCTTCCCAGGCGATCAACTCGCTCAGCGTCGACGGTTGCGCCGCCATTCTGGTGGCCAGCGCCGGCCTTGACGAGAAGGCCGCCAAGGCAGTGCCAGAGCAAGTCTGGCAGCACGGCGTTCTCGATGTGTCGACGCAGCTGAACGCCTACCTGGTTGCGCTGTACAACCCACGCGGCAAAGAGCCGGGAAACGACCAAGCCGGGACGGCGTAAGCGTCATCGAAGATGGAAGTTACGTTGACCGGCTTTTTTCGATCGCTACGGGTTGGCTGGGCTGGGCGCCGGATGTTGCTTGGTGCACGCCGCTGCCTGAGCTTTTCATGGCACTTGATGCCCGGCTCGAATGGTCGCAAATGACCAACCCCTTCGGCAAAGGGAAGGCCCAAGGCGCAAAGCAGAAACCTAGCGCCTCGACAGTTGCCGACAAGCTGCGCCAGGCACTTACGGGCCGAGGCAAGTAACTCAATTCCCGCTCCGGCGGGTTTTTCGTTCTGGAGAATTACATGGCCGACCAACAGGTCCAGGGAATGCTGGTCCAGATCGAGGCGACCACCGCCCAGCTGCGTAGGGAGTTGGCCAATGCGGATCAGTTGGTCGCGCGGTCATCCCAGGCGATTGACCAGAGTCTGGCTAAGGTCGATTCAGCTTTTGATCGGGCAGGCGCAGCAGCGCAGCAAGCCGGCACTCTCATGCGCGGCGCTTTCGCGGCAGTGGCCGGCGCCGGTCTGATCGGCGGCATCATCCAGCAAGTTGATGCCTACGGGCAGATGTCTGACCGGATGAAGGCTGCAGCTGGTAGCGCAAGTGAGTACCAGTTGGTTCAGGACCACCTGCTACAAACTGCGCAGGAAACCTACCGTCCTCTGGCTGAGGCGCAAGAGCTGTACATCCGCACTGCTGACGTTATGCGTAGCCTGGGCTTTAACACCCAAGAGACGTTGGATATCACGGATAGCTTCAGCTTTCTGCTGGTGACCAACGCGGCTGCTGCAGATAAAGCCGGGTCGGCCTTGGATGCTTATTCGAAGGCGCTGCAGACCGGCAAAGTAGAGGCGGATGGCTGGGTGTCTATTCAGGACGCCATGCCGACCATCGTCAATGCGATTGCCACCGCCACCGGCAAGAGCGCCGAGGAGATCCGGAAGCTCGGCGTCGAGGGCAAGCTGTCGCTCGACTACATTAATACCGGCCTGCTGCGCAACGTGGAGGTCAACCGCAAGGCTGCGGTCGACATGTCCACCAGCGTGCAGGACGCGATGGTGAACATCAGCAACGCCATTCAGGCATTCCTGGGTGGCATGGAAGAGCAAACCGGCATAGTCGCAGGCTTTGCAAACGTGCTGATTGCGCTGGCGAACAACGTCGACCTTGTGGCCGTGGCCATGGGCGGCGTCGGTGCAGCTGCGCTGACCAACTACGTTGTGAAAACTGGGCTGGCCGTGCAGGCAGCGCGGGCTGACCGGGCAGCACGAGTTGCCCAGGCTGAGGCAACACTACAGGCGGCGATAGCAGATCAGCGGAAGGCTCAGACGGCTACCATTCTCGCTGAGCGGGAAGCGATTGCGGCGCGAGGCACCGCAGTTCAGACCCAAATGTCCATCCAGCTTGCGACCGCGCGGACAAAGGAGGCCGCCGCAACCGCCGCAGTAGCAACCGCTCAGTCTGGCTTGAAGGCTGCTTCAGCAGGTCTGCTTGCAGGCCTGGGAGGTCCGATGGGGCTGGCAATCCTCGCCGGCACCGCAGCGGCAAGCTTCCTCTTGCTTCGTGACAACGCGGACCAGGCTGGAGTCAGTCTGGAGGACATGCAAAAGCCCGTATCCCAACTGCGGGAGGAGTTCCAGAAGCTCAACCAGGACCAGCGCGAAGCTGCCCTGGTGAAATGGCATCAGGAGCAGATCAACGCTACGGACAAGGTCAAGGATGCCTACGGAGATCTTGCCCAGGCCATACGCTCTGCGACAGTGACAGCTCCTGTTCGCGACTCGGGCGGCCAGTACAATAAGCAGCTTGCCGAGTACCAGGGGATCATCGATCGGCTGAACGAGGCTCGTTCCTCTGGCGCCAACCTTGCCCCGATCCTCAAGGAAGTTGGTAATCGCCTGCAGTTGCCGGCGGCTACGTTGCAGAGCTGGATCACGCAGGCCGGCGCCGTCAGCGATGCGGATCAGCGCTCAGGTCTGATGGCCGAAACCTTGCGTGTCCTCACTGGTATCACCAAAGAAAACACAGTCGCGACCGAAGCGAACAATGCCGCGAAGAGCGGCATGAGCAGCGCTGGCCAGACTTACCTGGAAACCCTGCAGAAGCAGCTCGGCGGCCTGCAAGACAACAATGACGCGATTAAGATCGCAAACCGCTACATTGCCGAGAATGCGGACCTCACCGAAACAGATCGCCAGGCCATCCTGTCGGCAGCTAACGCCATCGAGGCGCAGAAAAAGGCCAATGACAAGGCGAACAAGTCCAAGCGCGAGGGGGAATCAAAGTCTGAGCAGGCTGCCAAGAAGCAGCTGACGGATTTCAAGGCGGCGGAAGAGGGCTACAAGCGCCAGATCGAGCTGATCAACACCACTGGTGACAAGCACAAGAACGCCACGGAAGTCGCGAAACTCTCCTTCGAGCTTCAGGAGGGCAAGCTTGGCAATCTGTCGAAAGCCCAGCAAAAGCGTCTGCTTGAGTTGGCCACCGAGCTGGATACCCTGAACAAGATCAAGAAGGCCAACGAAGACGATCTAAAGCTCAGCGCTTTCAAGGCTGCTCAGCAGGCCGGCACGCAGTCGGCGGTAAATGGCTATGCCCAAGAGCTGGCCGGTATTGGCCTGGGGGACAAGGCCCGCGACCGTATGCGGTCTGAGCTGGCGTTGCGTCAGAAGTATGTCGAAGACTTCCAGTCCCTGAATGAGCAGCGGAACACCGGGCAGATTGAACCGGAGCTGTATGCGAGCGAAACACAGGTCCTCCAGGAGGAGCTCGACAAGAGGCTGGAAGCTCAGCAGAACTACTACGCGGCGATTGATGAGCAGCAGTCCAACTGGATGAACGGCGTTCGCGAAGCGTGGGCGAACTTTGCCGACGAGGCACAGAACTATTCAGCCCAGGCTGCCGATCTGACCAACAGCACCCTCGGCAGCGCCAGGGGTGAACTGAGCACGTTCCTCAAGGATGTTGCCACCGGAGCGGAAGATGCTGGCGATGCGCTGAACACCATGTTGGGCGGGTTCGCAGAATCTGTCCTCAACGCGCTGGCCGACATGGCGGCGCAATGGCTGGTTTATCAGGGCGTGCAGATGCTCGTCGGGAAAACGACCCAGCTCAGTGCTGCCGGGATGATGAGCGCGAATGCCCAGGCAACTGCGTTGCAGGCCGGCCTCGCTGCCTTTGCATCTACCGCTGCTATTCCGATTGTCGGTCCCGCCTTGGCGCCTGGCGCAATGGCTACTGCGCTGACTATTGCTAACCCGCTGGCTGCGGCTGTGGGGATGACAGCGATGTCTGGGGCGGGGTTCATGGAGGGTGGCTATACCGGGAACGGTCGTCGAGACGAAGTCGCAGGCCCGGTTCACCGGGGGGAATACGTTTTTGACGCAGAAGCAACCGCCCGGATAGGAGTTGGTACTCTTGAAGCCATCAGCAATGGGCGTGCTGCTTTTATCGGCGGCCCAGGCAGTTCTTCGGTCGGCTCTGCCGATGGAGGTGATTCTGTCGGAGGTGCACAGCCCCAGGCGCAGTTGCCCCCTACCGTCAACTTGTACGAGGACGCCAGCCGCGCGGGTCAGGTTCAGCACTCCACTGGCCCAGATGGCCGTCAGATCTTGGATATCTGCGTGGCGAACATCAGGCAGGGTGGCCAGTTGGCCAAGGCATATGAGGAGTACTACGGGGCGAAAAGGGTAGGGAGATGACAGCAATTGCAACGTTGTATGCCTCCGGTGGCAGGGCTTGGATCATCCCCACCATTGAGCTCCGCTGCGCTTCCTGGCCAGGCCCCGTGTACATCTGTTCAGCGTTTGAAGATCTGGTGGCCACGACCGAGGACGGCGTTCTGGCGACGTTCACAGCGGCTGCCTTCGATGCTGCGTTGCCCAAGCGTGACAACAGCGGCAACCAGTCGCTGACCTTCGCGATCGATAACGTGACTGGTGTGGCTCAGCAACTTATCGATCAGGCGCTGGAAGCCAGGCAGAAGATCACCATGATCTTCCGCACGTACCTGTCGTCCGACTTGTCCGCGCCGGCGGAGAAGCCATACCGCATGAACGTGCTGAGCGGTTTCATGGAAGGGGCCACCGTTCAGCTGCAGGCCGGCTACTTCGACTTCGTCAATCTCGCCTGGCCGAGGCTGAAATACACCTTGGATAACGCGCCCTGCCTTAGGTACACCTGATGTTCGACGAATACCTGAACGCTACCTACGAGGATGGCGGGCGTGGCCCTGCGCGCTTCGATTGCTGGGGGATGACCAGGCTGGTGCGCCATGAAGTGTACGGCCTGCCGTTGCTGCCAAGCTGGGGCTACGTGCGGAGCAACATGCCCAAGGAGTTCACCCGGGCCGTAAACCTTGAGGCGTCGGCCATGGAGCGCTGTGAGCCGGAGGTTGGCGCTATTGCCTGCGTCTGGAGGGGCGATATCTGCATCCATGTTGCGTTAATCGTCGAAGTAGAAGGTCGGCTGCACAGCCTGGAGATGAAGGCCAGTGGGGCGACCATCAAGCCGCTTACGCGTTTTCAAGACCAGTATCTGAAAGTGAGCTATCACCGTGATCGAATTTTACCCGAGCAAGCTTGAGGGCTCTCCCCTGGAGCGTCACCGGACCGATCAGGTTACGACCATTGAGGGGTGGCTGGTTCAGAACGTCCCAGGCTATAAGCCACGCCAATCTCCGCCGATCAGCATCGAGCTAAACGGAGTGTTCATCAATCCTGAGGGTTGGGCGAAGACCGAATTTTCACCGCAAGACACGTTACGCATCTATCCAGAACCGAAAGGTACCGGCCTCGAGGTGGCGGTGTGGGCAGTAGTTGCCGCAGTGGTTGCCGTTGGCGTTGTCATGATGACCCAGAGGCCGCTGTCTACCCCTCGTAATCAGGGGCGCTCAGGGCAGAGCTTGAACTTGGCTAAGACCACTGGTAACCAGGTCAAGTTGGGTGATGTGATTCGCGAGGTCGCTGGCAGGACTCGCATCTTCCCCGACTACCTGGTGCCGCCTCGGCACTACTTCGTCAATGAAACTGAGCAATGGGTTGAGCTACTGCTTTGTGTTGGCGTCGGCGAGTTCGAGATCAACGCCACTGATGTGAAGATCGGCGACACCACCCTGGCTTCGCTCGGTAGCACTGCACGATACAAGGTATACGGGCCTGGTCAGTCTCTTGCTGACGAGTCAGCCCGATTGTGGTGGCATAACTCGACTGAAGTCGGCGCGACAAACACAGGGTCGGGCGGCCTTACCCTCACTAATACCACGCAGGTAGCACAGCAGTTCAGCGGAAACGCTTTATTGGCGGCCGGTCTCGTGCTTAGCGTTCCAGAAGGTGCGGGATGGTTCCCGTTTGGCTGGGATAGCGGCATGATCGCGCGCATCGAGCTGACCTATCCGTACACCTTCACCGCCCCGGTTGATGGTAGCGCGACCATCGTCAGCGGCCCGCATCTCCCCATGCTTCAAGCATTCGTCGGTATGCGGATCGAGATCGCCGGCGCCAATGCTGGAAACTATGTTGTTGCGAGCTACACACCGGAGGTGGCAGGCACCCCTGCTGTGCCTGGTAGCGCGTCGATGGTTACAGGAAGTGCTGCCCCGGCTCGATTCAACTTCGATGTGGTTCCTCTGAACTTCACCGTATCTCGAGGCTCAAGCAGTTTCCCGGTATCGCTGAGCGCGAATGTTACAAACCTCGCTGGCCTGGTTTCCGCAGTGAACGCCTCACTGGCCGGTACGGCGCTCGTGGCCAGTTCTTCGTCCGGGAGGCTGCGCATTGCTGAGCAGGCCGCGCCTTTCACCGGCTCGCCGTTGTCTGTCACTGGTTCTGTCACTGACATTCTCGGCTCGAGCCCTGCGTTCGTGACGGGCGTAAAGACACAGGCGGCCACGGATGGGCAGTACGCCCGCATGACCATGGCTTACGACGGTGGCGCTCCGGCGGTGGGGCTGCAGCCAGGATCGTTGCTTGCCACGATTGGCTATAGGGGGCTGCGTTACCGGATAACGGAAGTCTCCGATGACTCAGTGGAGGATGATGACAACACTCCAGCGGATGAGAGCCACGGGCCATCGGCAATCACGGTCGTTCGGCTGACTGACACTGGGGCAGTGGACGATGACTGGCTGGGCTTCGACGCCATGCAAACCAGTGATGTATCAGTTGCGCTGGACTCTTCCACAACCGAAGGCGACTGGGCCGGCTCGTTCGCGGTCTGTCCGGAGAATGAGGTTGTCCGTCGCGTTGAATTAGACTTCTTCTTCCCCGCAGGGCTGATTGCCTACTCGAAGAAGGGGCGTCAGGTTGAAGTAACCGTCAAAGTCGAGGCCCAGTATCGCGACATCAACACAGCCGGGGATTGGACAAGCGTTTTCTGGACCTTCAAGGCGGCTCGTCGAGACCAGATCGCATTCACCCGGGCAATCAACTTCCCTACCTACATGAGGGGGGAAATGAGGGTTCGTCGAATCGGTGAGGAATCGTCGGACAGCAATCAGCAAGACCGTGTGCAGTGGTATGGGCTCAGGGCTCGCATTGATAAAGCCCCGCTGCGTTATGAGGGAGTCACCACGATAGCGGTGTACGCGCGCGGCGGCACCAAGCTGTCGGCTCAGTCCGAGAGCCAGGTGTCACTGATAGCCACTCGCAAGCTTCCTGTTCTGGTCAATGGCGCCTGGTCGGAGCCTACGGCTACACGCGATATCGCGCCGTGGGCGTCTTACATATCGAAGTCGGTTGGCGCTACAGATGACGATGTAGATATCGAAGAGTTCGTGCGGTATGGCGCCATTTGGCACAGCCGTGGGGATTACTTCGACTTTTCTGTGGAGGAGGCTGGGACGGTCAAAGAGGCTCTAAACGATGCGCTCAGGGCAGGTTTTGCAGAGTTCACTCTTGAGCGAGGCCGGATAACTCCGATACGAGATGAGGCGCGCAGTCAGATCAAGAACATGTACACGCCACAGAACATGACGGGTTCGCTCAAGCGCTCATTCACCTTGCCAGCGCCTGATGACTTTGATGGTGTTTTGGTCAAGTACCGGGACCAGAGGACCTGGGCTGAAGAAACGGTGAAGTGCAGGCTTCCGGGCGACGCCTTTCAGACAGTGAAGGAGATCACGCTTGATGGGGTCACAGATCGCGACCGTGCTTGGCGCTATGGCATGCGTCAGCGTCGAGCCCAGGTCTATCAGAACAAAAGCTACAGCTGGGGCACTGAGCTTTCAGCGCTCAATAGCGGATACCTCAACTATGATGCAGTTGCCGACGACATTCCTGGCTATGCCCAATCGTCAATCATGACGGGCTTCACGGCAGGCGAGGGGCCCGTGGTCATCGAAAGCAGTGAGGCTTTCGCTTGGAGCGCAGGGAAGACTCATGTTCTGGCGGTTCGTCGCCCTGACGGTTCTATCAGTGGGCCGTGGACCGCTGCTCGTATCGATGATTACCGCCTTGCCATTCAAGCTATCGACTTCGTGCCAGATCTTTCATTGCAGATAGAGCCGCCGCACCTGTTGTTCGGGGTATCAACTCGCTGGTGCTACCCGGTTCTTGTTACATCAATAGAGCCAGGTGACTACTCGGCGGAAATGGAGGCCATTAACTACGACGTCCGGGTCTATGCGGACGATGACAATTTTGCCCCCGAGGATGCCTGAAAATGCTTTCACTACCCGAAGGTCTCCCTCTTCCGGTGGGGGATGACTATGGTTTCAAGCCTGTTAGCCCAATAGTTCGAACAACCATGGCGAGCGGGAGAGCCATGCAGCGCCGCCGATTCGGCAGTGTGCCAACACTTCTGCCGGTGACATGGCTGCTTTCCTCGGAGGAGGCAAAGATGTTCGAGGGCTGGTGCAAACTGAGCATCGGCTGGGTTGATTGGTTTCTCTGTCCAATAATGACCCCGATGGGTCTCAACCCTACTCGAGCTAGATTCACCGATATTTACGAAGGTCCCAAGTTTGTTGGAGAAGATCTATGGCGCTACACCGCCACCCTTGAGTTATTTGAACTTCCAATAGTAGATGAGGCAGCTCTCACGGAGTTGCTCCTCGGAATGCCGTTGCCGGTTATGAACGCTGCTTTAAACGCCGAGCTTCGACGTTGGTACACCAAGTCTTGGCCGGGCTCGCAGCTTGGTTGATTTTTTGCCCGCCCAGTGCGGGCTTTTTTATGCGTGGAGTTTTTATGAGCGGAGCTACTGACGTTCAGCTTTTCAACCAGCTTGTATCCAACGCTAACGCGCTGTTTCTGTCTGATGCGGATTTTGTAACGATCAATGGCGTTACAAAGCCCACACTGAGAAAGATTTACGCCGAGTTCCTTGCCAGCATGGGGACCTATACCACTGTGGCCGCCGGCCTGGCCGCCACCAGTGGCACCGGTACAAACAACCGGTTCTTCTCGGTGCCTGGCACGGGTGATGTGTTTGAAACCCGTTATCGCAACGACGCTGGGGTTGCGGTCGAGATCTCGTCCCTGCTGTCCTGGCTGGCGGATACGCTGACCATCAACAAAGGCAAGGCCTACCCGCTTCGCCAGATGAACCGCGGTGGCGTGACATCCCCAGCAAACCCGGTGATGGACCGCTTCCTGCTGAACTGCGAGGTGCTTGGGGCGGACCTGAACAAATACTACCTGATCTCTTTTCAGAGGAACGGATCGAGCATCGGCGGAAGCTATGAATTCGGGTGGATTCTTTACGAGGCCGACCCCGCTACATATGCATCTACCGGCGCAGTTACCGAGATCCACTCGCATACCAATCCGGCGCCGAACATCAATCGTGCCGGCGGAGTCCAGACGCTGATCGTTACGCCGAATCTGCGGCCAGACATTCGTTTCAAAATCGTGGTGGATGCTAGCCAACTCCCGGCAGCAGGAACTGCGATCGACTCCAACAGCACCGGCGCCGCCGGTCGAAGCTGGATCGTAGATCCCTCTCGATATTCTGCGCCGCCGGTAGTGCGAGACGACTCGCTGACCATCAACAAAGGAAAAAACTACCCGCTTCGGCAGAAGACTCGTGGCAGCACCTCAGGGGCAATCACATCCCCTGCAAACAGTACTATGAACTCCCTGCTACTTGGGGTTGAGATCACCGGTGCGGAGGCAGGGAAGTACTACCTGATCTCGTACCAGCAGAATCAGCAAAGCATCGGCGGAGACGCTGATTTCGGGTGGATTCTGTATGAGGCTGATGCTGCAACCTATGAGACCACTGGCGCTATTACCCAGATCCATGGCCACGTAAACCCTGCGCCGAACATCGACCGGGCCGGCGGCGTGCAGACCATTACGGTTACACCGCAGTTGCGTCAAAACATGCGATTTCGGATTACTTTGGATGCATCTGCCTTGCCTCCAGCCGGAACTCCAATCGACGCCAACAGCACCGGCGCCGCCGGTCGAAGCTGGATTGTTGATCCCTCCTGCTACTTTGTCGCAGACAGCCAAGCTGTGGCGAGCAAGCAGCTCCAGGCCGGGCGCATGTGGGTTGAGGGGGAGACCACTGGCAACAACTTTGATTTCGTCTGGTCGCACGGTTCGAGCCAGATGTTCATGCTGAAGTTCGGCCCCAATCAGGTCAACCAGCTGTTCAACTTCAAGGGCTGGAAAATTGCGCCGCTCACCACCGTTTCGTCAGCGGCATGGGAGGATCTAGGTGGGTGGAATACGGATTGGTTTCCCCCGATGACCATTGAAGCTGTGAAAAATGGTGATGGTGGGAAGGGGCAGTACACAGGGGGTGGGCATTGGGACGAATCCGACCCCACCCAGCAAACGCCGACCGCGAAAATGGACAACCTCAAATGCTCCGTCAACGGCCAGATGATGTCATCCGGGCAGGTCTATTCAGGGCCAGCCAGTGAAGCGACTTTCACTTGGACGGCGGATCTTATGGCTCACAACACGCTGACCTTGAAGCGTTATGTAGGTCGGCAACACTTTACTTTGCATGTGAAGCCTGGTTCTGCAGAGCTAATGGTTGAGTTTGAAGCTTTGGAGGAAGTCATTGCGCAGATAGACAACGGCCCGCAAATGGGGGTTTACACTGCTTTCCCCGAGTGGGTCCATTACCTTGGCGATAACCGTGGGCCACTTCTTCAATCGAATCCAGACTCCGTGAACGCGCAGAATAAGACTCTTGCGCCGGAGGTATTCGCGGCAGTCTGCTACCACCCTACACGCGGTTTTTGTGCCAGCTGGCTGGATCGCACCTATGAGGCGGGTGATGGCCGTTACGTATCACCAACCCTGCCATTCGCCAGGCGCAATAGCGGTAGCTGGAAGTTCTACCAAGCGGTGATTTCCGGCGTGCACACCACCTTCCAGCCGGGGCAGGGCTACAAATGGCGTGGTGGTTATGCCGTTGCCCCCAATGAATTTGCCGCTGGCGACGTGAACTGTGGGTTCCTATATCACAAGGGCGGTAAGCCATGGTTGGCTTGGGGTCTTGATGCTGACGGTGGCTCGGGACGAGTGAAGCCGGTCCCCTCGGTTGCGGGCCGCACAGTTGGAGGTAGTGTAGTAGGGACGAGAGGACTGAGCGTTGCAGCTGCTGCTTATGCGTTCGGTAATGCAGAGGTGCAGTGATTGAAATAGAAGAGCCCGCAAGGTGCGGGCTCTTCTAAGGCGTCTAAGGATCAACAGTCAAGGTCCGGTGCCTTAAGCGTTAAATTCCTTCTGCGCCGACTTGTCCTATGGAGCGAGCGGATGGTGCCAAGGCAGAAACTGCCTGAGGGACCAAACCCGCCTTCAAAGCCGATCGACCGATAATTTCAGATCCAATCATGCTGAGATGCCAAGGGTCATAATACAAAAGGGTTTCTTGGTCATATGCTGAGCATGTGCCTTTTTTGCAAATTTGCGAGCGAATATCGAAAGTTGTTACGTTAGGGTATTGGCTTGCCAGCTCTTTCAAATAATTGTTTGTGTCGCTGTCTCCAGTGTCTGCTTTGACAGCAGAAGCTGGGCAGTCCATGCCGGGTATGCGAAGGGCTTTCGCAGTGCACATTCTGTCTAGCCCGACGAAGACGGGAACATTGAGTGCAATGATTACCTGGTTGCCATTACCTGCTAGCTCAGCGATGGCCTGCGCAAATTTTTCTCTGCCGGTTTTACCAGTATTTGCATAAATTTCCCAAGACGCACCAATAATGACTGTCTTGTAGTTTTTAGACTCGGCGAACGCTTTCTTATTGAAATCGGCGCACGACTTAACCCTGTCCTGAGAAATCAGGCCGGATGCATCCAGGACTGGAGGGCAGGACGAGTGTGAGATATTTCGTATCGAAAAGTGCTGAGCCTCACCTACAGCCTTTAAGTACCCCACATAATGCGCAGCGTTAGAGTCACCCCAAAGCAGAGTCTCCGGAGCAACCGACTTATCGCCATTTACGCATTGATCCTCTGTCCATTTGACCGGGTCGTACTTCATCATTTGGCAGTTAAACGGGAAGCGGCTGGCTGGCTTGGTGTTGTAGTCATGCTGAGAAATCAGCTTTCTATATTCATGGCCAGAGGTAGTAGGCCAGTAGCCCTTGTTGTTGATCAGGACGTAGCCTGTGACTATTACTCCAGCGCTCGCTGCAAAGATGGGGCCTGCTTTGGTGATAAGCCAAAGGGGGCTTTTGGATCTGAATGGGGTCTCGATCAGGTGGTACGAGATTAGGGTAAGTACCCACATGAGGGCGGCGCATGCCAGGCCGCCCACGAGGGTCGGTTCACCGTAGGCGTAACGGTAGAAAGCGAGAATCGGCCAATGCCACAAGTAGAGCGAGAAGGACCGAAGGCCGATGTAGCGAGCCGCCGAACTGCCAAGAGCCTTGGATAGCGGGCTCGCCTGGTTGGTGCCTGCCAGAATCAGCAATGCTGCTCCGACCGAAGGAATGATCGATCGTACGCCAGGGAATCCGTTTTTCTCATCCAGCAGTACCAAAGCTCCTGCAACCATCGCCAGGCCAACTACGCCTGCGATGTTGGCTACGGTAGTCGAAATGCGACGGGAGTCTTGCCACAAGAAAAGAAGAGCGCCCACCAGCAGTTCGCCAGCCCGGGATGGCAGCATGTAGTAAGCGAAGGATGGGTCGCGTGCCAGGAAGTATTCGCTCACCGCAAACGAAGCGATCGCAAGCACGACACCGGTCGCAGCCAGCAGTCGCTTGCCGCCGATCTTCATGGCGATGATCATCAGCGCAGGCCATACCATATAGAACTGCTCTTCAACGCCAAGCGACCACATGTGCAGTAGAGGCACTGTGTCTGACGAGGCAGCGAAGTAGCTGGTATCTAGGAACAGCCAGAAGTAAACGTTGGCGGCGGAAAGTGTGGCGCCAATAGCAGATTCCGAGAGCGTCTTAACGTCCGCCGGAAGCATCAAGAACGATCCGGCAAGCAGGGTGGCCACTGTCACGAACGCAGCTGCAGGCAGAATTCGGCGAATCCGGCGTCCGTAGAAATCACCGAACGAGAAGCCTTTCCCTTGTCCGTAGATGATTCCGGTAATGAGGTAGCCTGAAATCACGAAGAAGACGTCGACCCCAACAAACCCGCCCGGAAGCCACTGTTTGTTGAAGTGAAAAAAAGTGACGGCCAGAACGGCCAAAGCCCTCAGCCCGTCTATGTCGGGGCGATAGGCTAGGTGTTTGCCTTGCATTTTAGAATTCCCTTTCATGGGTCCGCTTAATAAGCGCCGGATCATACCTTTTTGCCCGCATTCGCGGGCTTTTTTGTGCCTGGAGAAAACCAATGGCAACACCACGCGGTGTACGCAACAACAACCCCGGCAACATCGATTTCAACCCACGGAACGCTTGGCAGGGCCAGCTGGGCATGGAGGAGGGCGTGGCCAATCCGCGCTTCGCTCGCTTCGACCACCCTGAAAACGGCATTCGCGCCCTGGGCAAGCTGCTGATCAATTACCGCGGTAAAGACGGCATGCCCGGCGTGGGCGGGAAGGGCATCGACACCGTGCTCGAAACGATCAATCGCTGGGCGCCGAGCAACGAGAACGACACCCAGGCCTACGCCGCAGCCGTGGCCAAGCGCCTGGGCGTTCGCGCAACTGACCCGATCGACATCAGAGACCCGGCCACGCTGCGCGGGATGGTGCTCGGCATCATCATCCACGAGAACGGCGGCAACCCGTACCCGTCGACGATCATTGAAGAGGGTATCCGGCGGGCTTTGTCATGAGTGCTTGGCCTGCTATGGCTGCCACTGTGCTTGTGCTTCTCGCGTCCCATTGGGGCGCCTACCAACACGGCATTTCGGTAGAGCGGGCGAAGAGCGGTCAGATATCAGCGCAGCGGGACAGCGGCGACCGCTTGGCCGAGGTAATCGGCGAACGATCGGCGCGCCAGGAAGAACACCGGAGCGCTGACGCGCAGCAAGAGGCGAGGGTTAAAGGGCATGAAGAAAGAACGATTGCTGATGCTGGCGCTGCTGACGCCGATGCTGCTGGCCGGCGGCTGCGCAGTGACGCCAGCCAACTCGCTGCCACCGTCCATTGCCCCGGCCCGGATACCGCCGCTGTCGCCCGAGGCCAGGCAGCCACCCGCGCCGCCATGGTGCTCTCCGACCTGCTCGCACGGGCTGACACTCGAGCGGGAGAACTGGCGAAAGCTTATGACCGAGCCCAAATAGCAGGCCAACAGTGCGAGCGAGAGTACGACTCGTTGGTAAGGCGGCCACCGCGATCATAGCTCTGCTTGGAGGAGCGTGACCATGCGGTCAAAAAGAAGTGAATTTTTCGCCCGCTTTGTAGCTCCATTGACGGTGATTCTATGGAGGAGAGTCCAATGGCAGAGCACAAACTTTACATAATTGAGTATGAGCTTCACGGTGATTACCGGACCTTCATCATCCGGCAGGGACGAATGGACAACGTTGAGGCTTGGCATTGGGCGAGTTGCGATGCTGGAGTTGGCGTAATTCCCAGGTTCGGTCAGCACAACATCAAGAAGGTCAGTCGCCCAATGGCTGAGCGCTATGGGATCTCCAAAGTGCGGTGGCGCCCTACTGGGCAAGGCCCTGAGTTTGTGGCGCCTGCAGTTGATATGAAGAAGTTTTCCGCCGCTCCTTGAAGTCCACACCCCTGAGAGGGTTTGCCAGGGCGGCATCCGCCCTGGTGCTCCCAGTTAATGTGGCCAAATGCCGCCATCGACTGATGATTCTGAAGCTGAAACACTCATAGCATCAGCGTAGCTGGAGAGCCAGATGAAACTTGACCTGGATCAGCTGTCTTTGTCAGGACTGACTCTAGTAGTTGTCGAAGATGATGAGATTCTTCGAACATTGCTGGTAGCAATCTTGGCTGAGATGGGGGCCACTTGCGTGGCGTTCGGCAATGCCGAAGACGCCCTTATTCATCTCCTTGCATCTCAGGGCGCCTGCTCCCTGATGATTGTCGACCACTTTATTCCAGGTCGCATCAAGGGAATGGAGTTTATCTCTATGGTTCATGAAAAATGGCCAGGGGTCCCAGCGATTTTGACCTCCGGTTCGCCTTTGGATGTGTCGACTATCACACCACCTGTCAGCTATCTTTTTAAGCCTTGGTCCATCGAGGAGCTTATTACGGCTACCAGCCGCGCGCTAGCATCGGCTACGCGTATCAGCTCAGACCCCTAATCTCCGTCATCAACCTATCGCTGATGACCGTCTGTCGTGAGGTCATTCGAGGTTGCGAGCGGAGATGGCTCGTGCTCACATTCACTTCCCATGGCTCGATATTCCTTTCGAAGCTCGTGAATTTGTCGATTGTCTAGCGCCTCTAGGTCCAGTACTGACCTTTCAGCGGACTTGGTTGCTCTTATGAGCTCGTCAAGCTTAACGTGAATGATGTCATTATCCCGGTTCTGCGTATTTTGAATCAGGAATACCATCAAAAAGGTAATGATCGTCGTTGAGGTATTGATGATCAGCTGCCAGGTATCGTTGTAGTGGAACCACGGCCCTGAACCCGCCCAGAGGATGATGAGGCAAACGGCGAACAGAAAGGTCCGCGGTCGGCCAGAGTTTTTCGCCAGCCATTGGCAGAACTGTGCAAATTTCATAACGTAGCTCCAAGCAGACTCAGTGTGTATGACCCCTGCGATTCTTGGAAATCTTTTCTTATCACCTTGCTGAGGCGACGATTGGTCATTCGTGTTGAAAGCCAGCCCTGCGCGTCACGCAGGGCAGCCCTGTTTTTACTTCTCTAAAGTGGCCGCTTGGTTACCACCTTCTTCGGCAATCGCCGAAAGCTTTTCGTCTGCAGCTTTTTCTTCGGCAAGCGTATCGACAAGTAGATCAACAGCCTCCTTGATTCCCAGATGCTTTGCCATAGCGATCAGCGTCCCATAAGCTGCAATCTCATAGTGCTCCACCTTCTGACTGGCGCCAATCAGCGCAGCATCCAGAACTGGGCCCTTTTCAATCTCGTCCAGTAGTTCTTTGCCCTCCTCGAGCAAGCCCTCCATTGCGACGCACTTCATCCGCTTGAGCTTCAATCCCGCCTTTTCGACCAATTGGTCGATGCGTTCGATCTGCCCGTGGGTCTCTTCGAGATGGGAAGTGAAGGCCTCAGCAAGCAGCGGATTGGTGGCAGCGCGAGCCAACCTTGGCAACGCTTTGGTGATTTGTTTCTCGGCGCTGTAGACATCAGAGAGCTCATGAATGAACAGGTCTTCAACAGTCTTACGTGCAGGCATGTCTTATCTCCTTGTATCAACGGGCTTGAATGTCGGCGTTGACGGCAACACCCGATTTATTGGAGGGCAGTGTCTGAAAAAAGTGCAAATCATTTCTGCCATACATACAACTCTCCGCATGTGAGGATCACATAGGGGACGACCTAACGCGGAACGGGTTGGGAGAACGCCTGGATGGGGACATAAACCTGTCTAAAACCTGCCTAAAGCTTCTCGCTGTTACCGGACTAAAGTTGCCGTGACTGGCTGCCATCAGAACTGATGTCAGTTTCGCGGAATAATCGAGATCTTGCCGTTTCGCTCGACGATAGCAAATTTGATCTGCTCGACGCGTTCGAGGCCTTGGCTGTCCCTGGCCGACTCAAGGATATCGTCCTCTGTTAGCCTTGCCCGGCGCATGCGCTGGTGTAGAAAGCGTCCCTGTTCCACCACCAATGTGGCATGGCCGTCGAGCAGGCGTGCCAAAGGTCTGGAATTAAGCTTGGCCAACGACAGACCGACATCCAGCACAATCAGCGTAGCAATCACCAAGATAGCGTTGGTAAAGGAAAAGTCTTCCCCGAGCAACGCCTGCTGAGTTGCTTCGCCAATGATCAGTAGCAGCACGAAGTCGAATGTGGTTAGGTCGGCCAGCGAGCGCCTGCCAGCCACGCGAAAAAGCAACATCAGCGCAACATACATGCCTGCCGCACGAAGGATGGAGTCCATATCACGCTCCTAGGGGTACAGGAAGGTTGAAAAGTTTACCGCGCTGGCCTGGCCTGCCCTGACAATGCCTTCAAGGATCCCAACATGCTCGCTGCGCAGGGTCAGATAGAGTGTGGCGATACCGTCTTTGCCGGTTCCAAGTTCCATCAGAAGCGCCTTTCCATGAGACCGCGACATCTGCGGCTGGGGCTGCATGGTCTCGATGCTGGCGGTCTGCAGCAATGTTCGGCCCAGCAGCAGTATCACCTGCTCCCCCGGGGCGCCGCGAACTGTGATTCGCAAATTATCGATGTTGCCAGTATGGGTGAGCCGCTGATAGTCGACCTCTATACGGCCGTCGGTTCTCACGGGTTGGGCGTCGCTGAGCGGACCGTTTCCAAATAACCCGGCAAGCGCAAGGATCACGAGCAGCACCAGCGTGTACCATCCAACCCGTTCAAAGCGCCATACACGGTGCTGCCTGGGCATGTCTTCATTGACCGGATGGTGCCTTGAGATCAGCTCGTCTTCGTTCATGGCCGTTGCCCTCAGGCGCGCTCACCACGCAGCCAGCGCTGATGGTAGTGCGCTAGATGTGACAACCAGTCAAGCGCCTCGAATGCTAGGTCTTTAGGCATAGTGGGTCATCCGACTGCTGTTTTGCGATGGACGTGTTGCAGCCGAAGTTGGTTCAGTGTGCGTGGCGTCCATTCATCTGCGCCGGACCAAGCTGCCTGAACTTTGAACGGCCCGCAGGCTTCCCTGTTATACGAGGCCACGGATTTTCGTGGCCTGTTCACTTGAATATGAGAGGCGGTTATGACCGAGCCTGTGACGTATTTCTGGATCGCCGTTGCGGTGATCATTCTGCTTGTCGATTTGTGGGCCATTGTCAGTGTCTTTCGGAGTGACAAGACCGAGTCGACCAAAGCGATGTGGGCACTGCTACTCCTAGCACTGCCTGTCGTCGGCTTAGCTATCTGGGGGATCATGGGGCCACGCGGCATCAAGCGGGGGACGGGGCCATCTTCCCCGGAGCACAGTAAGGGCTGATGCCAAGCGTTCGGCTTGACCATCAGCTCTAATTCCACGAAGGAGGCTACTATTTGTAGAGAAACTAGTCAGGTATGGTTATGGACAAGCGTACTTTTGTAGGAATGGTTCAGGCCGGCGAGTCGCTGATTCAGCAAGCGGTGGACGCATTACGTGCCTACCACGAGGCCCAAGATCGTGGCGAACCAGCTGAAGAGGTCGAGCGCCTGCACTTGCTTGCCGAGTCTCTGTTCCAAGCAGTGTCCGATTATCAGCTTCGCGTCATAGCCAAGGCCCGGGGCACGGATTTGCCGCCTCTTCATTGATCCGCCGATCGGCAGTTGTCCGGCGCCGGGATTGGTCGCTACGATACTGTATCTTTATACAGTATTGGTGTCCCATGTATTTCCTCCTCGTTCGCCGCCGCGTGAATGGTGCGGCGATCCCAGCTGATCAGCTCAGGAAAGTTCAGCCTCTGCGCGCCGACGTCCA
>Ga0213827_1000813_pt1 | contig 20760 bp, 22 predicted proteins | sample MC6MC0898MG_FD_180669 | JGI IMG/M metagenome (GOLD analysis project Ga0213827, IMG submission 180669) | Enriched soil aggregate microbial communities from Iowa State University, Ames, United States - MC6-MC0898-MG | ecosystem: Environmental > Terrestrial > Soil > Unclassified | place: USA: Iowa...
GGCCTTCGCCGAAGGCATTGCGCAGGTAGCTGTTGAAGTCCACGACGGGCTTGAGGGTCAGGCGTTTGTCGACCTCGAACAGGTCGGCGATCAGGGGTTCTTCGGCGCTCACTCGGTGTCCTCGTGTGGTGTGGCGTGCATCGGCGGGCACCCTAACAGATCGGGGCGGGGGAGGCCATGTGTTGTGGCTTGCCGGTCATAAGCCCAATAGAGACAAGTGCTGGCGGCTACCGTACTCTACGCGCCTGCAAAACCAACCCTTCAAAACCGAGGTAACCCCGCTTGAGCAACAAGTACCCGTACACCGCCACCGTGACCATCAGCGCCGAAGACCGTGGCGGTGACACCGAGGCCTCGGAAAACCCAAAAATGCGCGTGGGCCTGGAAGCGGTAACCGAAACCCTGAAGAAGGTGCACTTCGTCGGTACGCTCGCGGCCCCCGAGAAATCGGCCACGCACATCTGCGTGACCCTGGAGAACGGCCTGACCTACTACGGCCCGATCGTCAACGGCCACGCCGAACTGGAAGGCGGCTGGATCGCCTTCGAGTCCGACATGCTCACCCCTGAAGAACTGGGCCTGTAAGCCTCAGTTCAACTCAGCCAGGCACTGCTCGAAGATATCCAACCCTTCTTCGAGCACGTCGGCTTCGATGGTCAGCGGTGCCAGCAGGCGAATGATGTGCCGCGCCTTGCCGCTGGGCATCAGCAGCAAACCTTTGGCCCGCGCCGCGTCCATCACCTTGGCCAGCTGGGCCGGTGCCGGGCTGCCGTCGGCATTGACGAACTCGACCCCACGCATCGCACCCACGCCGGTCAGGCGCCCGATGAACGGGTACTGGCCTTGCCAGCGTTCTACACGGCTTACGATCGCCTGCGCCTGGCGCTCGCCCCAGGTGGCGACGTTCTCGTCGGTCATCTGCGCCAGGCTTGCCAACGCTGCCGCACAGGCAATCGGGTTGCCCGAATAGGTGCCACCCAGGCCGCCCTTTGGCAGCGCCGCCATCAAATCCTTGCGCCCGACCACCGCACCCAGCGGCATGCCGCCAGCAATGCTCTTTGCCAGCAATAGCAGGTCTGGCTCGATGCCCAGCCGCGGGAAGGCGAAACGCTGACCGGTGCGGCCGAACCCGGACTGGATCTCGTCGATGATGATCAGAATCCCGTGCTCGTCGCAGAAACGGCGCAGGGCCTGGGCGAATGCTGGGTCGAGGGCGAGGAAGCCGCCTTCGCCTTGTACCGGTTCGAGGATGAACGCCGCCACATCTTCCACCGCCAGTTCGACGCTGAACAGGCGGTCCATGGCCTTGAGCGCCTGCTCGCAGGTTACGCCGGTGTCGGCGCTGGGGTAGGGCAGGTGGTACACCGGCCCCGGCAGTTCACCGACCTTTTGCTTGTACGGGGCGACCTTGCCGTTGAGGTTCAAGGTTGCCAGGGTGCGGCCATGGAAGCCGCCGTCGAAAGCAATGATGGCGCGCTTGCCGGTGGCGCCGCGGGCGACTTTCAGGGCGTTCTCTGCCGCTTCCGCACCGCTGTTGGTGAGCATGCCGGCCAGCGGGTAGCTGACGGGGACGAATGCGCGCAGGCGCTCCATCAACTCAAGGTACGGGCCGTGGGGGGCTGCGTTGAAGGCGTAGTGGGTCAGGCGCGTGGCTTGAGTCTGAATCGCCTCGACCACGGCGGGGTTGCAGTGGCCCAAGTTGAGCACACCGATACCGCCGACGAAGTCGATATAACGTTTGCCATCCGTATCCCAGACTTCGGCATTACGGCCATGGGAAAGTGTTATCGGGTGAACGATGGCAATGGATTGGCTGATACTTTCCAGATTCATGGGCAGGCGGACCTTGTTCGAGTTTCTTAATATCGAAGCGCGCCGCCATGTTATTGCGCAAACGAATTATTCGATTGCGGTCATTCCCTGGTTTCATGATGTTGCTCAATCCCCCTCAGCCACCCGCTCGCGGATCCACTGCACAAAAGCGCGGATCTTCGGCACCTCGGCCGCGTGCTCGGCATGGGCGATGAAGTGCCGCCCGTTGCTCGCCACCGGGTGGTCCCAGGCCACCACCAGCTTGCCTTCGCCCAACTCCTCGGCCACCAGGTAGCGCGGAATCAAGGCGATGCCACAACCCGCGATGGCCGCACGAATGCATAGGTAAAACGTGTCGAACCGCGGCCCGTGGTAACTGTTCTGGCTGTGCAGCCCCAAGCCGAGAAACCACTCATGCCAGGCCTCGGGCCGTGAGGCGCACTGCAGCAGGCGGTGCTCGGTGAGCGCCTCGGCACTCTCGAAACGGTGCCGTTCCAGCAACTGCGGGGCGCACACCGGTACCACTTGTTCGCTGAACAGCTCGATGCAGGTCGCCCCCGGCCAGGTGCCCTGGCCGAAGAAGAAGGCGATGTCGGCCTTGGCCTGCACCAGGTCGAACGGCTCCAGTTCGTTGCGGATGTCCAGGTGAATACGCGGGTAGCGGTCGCCGAAGCCCTTGAGCCTGGGCACCAGCCAGCGGGCGCCGAAGGTCGGTTGGGTGGCGATGCGCAGCACTTCGGTTTCGTCGCCGTAGCTGAGGATGTAGCGGCTGGAGATGTCGATCTGGGTGAGGATCTTGTTCACTTCGGTGAGGTACAGCGCGCCTGCGGGGGTGAGGTGCAGGCGCCGGCGAATGCGCTGGAACAGCGAGTGCGACAGCATTTCCTCCAGTTGCGCGACCTGCTTGCTGACGGCGCTCTGGGTCAGGTGCAGCTCTTGTGCGGCACGGGTGAAGCTCAAGTGCCGGGCGGCGGCTTCGAAGCACTGCAGGGCGGTGGTCGAGGGCATCAGGCGTTTGGACATGGCAGGCGCGTACCGAGCAAAAAAGGAAGAAGTTCATTCCATATCGGAATCATGTGCTTCGAAAAGGTCGTTTGTTGACCTCGCCCTATAGATTAATACTGACCTGAGTCAACGATTACAACCGGTACTGCGAAGAGGAGGCAAGTGCACCGCCGGCGACTTCACAACAAGAAAAAAGAGCAATACGTCCTACAAGAATTCTGCTCCAACTTTCAGCCGTCCGCGCGGCGGCCGACCCATTCGAGGGTTCTCCATGGCTTCGCTAGAAAACAACAAACAGCGTTCCCTGCAGCACGGCCTGACGTCCCGTCAGGTGTCCATGATCTCCATCGCCGGCATCATCGGCGCTGGCCTGTTCATTGGTTCCTCCAACGCCATTGCCACGGCCGGCCCGGCCATTCTCATCTCCTACGCCATGACCGGCCTGCTGGTGCTGCTGGTGATGCGCATGCTTGGCGAAATGGCCATCGCCAACCCCAATAGCGGTTCATTCTCCACCTACGCCTCCGAGGCCATCGGCCCTTGGGCGGGCTTTACCATCGGCTGGCTGTACTGGTGGTTCTGGGTGTTGATCATTCCGGTCGAGGCGATTGCCGGTGCCGACATCCTGCATGCCTACTTCCCCGGCGTGCCGTCCTGGCTGTTTGCCTTCCTGATCATGCTGGTGCTGTCGTGCACCAACCTGATCAGCGTGAAGAACTTTGGCGCGTTCGAGTACTGGTTCGCCTTGGTCAAGGTGATCGCGATCATCGCCTTCATCGCGGTATGCAGCCTGGCCGTCTTCGGCTTCTGGCCGCTGGCCGAGGTGTCTGGCGTGAGCCGGCTGTGGGATAACGGCGGGTTCATGCCCAATGGTTTCGGGACGGTGCTGGGTGGCGTGCTGATCACCATCTTCTCGTTCTTCGGTGCCGAGATCGTCACCATTGCCGCGGACGAAACCGCCAACTCGAAAGACAAGATCCGCCGCGCCACCAACCTGGTGGTGTACCGCATTGCAATCTTCTACCTGGCTTCGATCTTCCTGGTGGTGTCGCTGGTGGCCTGGAACGATCCGGGCCTGAAGGCGGTAGGTTCGTTCCAGCGGGTGCTTGAGGTGCTTAACGTGCCCGGTGCCAAGCTGCTGGTCGACCTGGTGGTGCTGGTGGCGGTCACCAGCTGCATGAACTCCGGCCTCTATACCGCCTCGCGGATGCTGTATTCCCTGGGCGCCCGCGGCCAGGCGCTGAGCATGACCAAGCGCATTTCCGGCGCTGGCGTGCCGACCGTGGCGGTCATTCTCTCGACCTTGGCAGGCTTCGCCGGTTGCTTGGTCAACTATGTGTTCCCCGGCAAGGTGTTTGGCTTCCTGCTGTCGACCACCGGCGCGATCGCCTTGCTGGTGTACCTGGTGATTGCCGTATCGCAGCTGCGCATGCGTGCCCGTGCCGACCGCGAGGGGCGGCCGCTGGAGCTGAAGATGTGGCTGTTCCCCTGGCTGACCTGGCTGGTGATCGGCACCATCGTGATGGTCCTGGGTTACATGCTGTTCAGCGATGCCTACCGTTATGAAACGCTGATGACGGCCGGGGTGACCTTGTTCATCCTGCTGGTTTCGCTGACCCAGCGGCGCGGCAGGGTGGTTGCACAAGCTGCTTGATCTTAGAGGGGCGCCTGGCGCCCCTTCTCATTGGCGCTGACAAACAGTGGCGCTACCATCGCAGCTTGCATCCCTTCCCATTCCAACAAGCACAGGAAGCGTATGAACGAACAAGCCCTTTCCCTGCAAGCCCTGGCCGCCCCTGACGGCATTTGCTACGGCTGCGGTTGCGCCCACGCCAGCGGCCTGCACGTGCAAAGCCACTGGGACGCCGACGGCATCCACGTGCTGTGCCGCCATACCCCCGACAGCACCTTTACCGGCTGGCCCGGCCTGGTCTATGGCGGCCTGTTGGCGATGCTGGTCGACTGCCACTCCAACTGGACCGCCATGGCCTACCACTACCGGGCCGAAGGCCGCGCAGCGGGCAGTTTGCCGCGCATCGATTGCGTCACGGGCAGCCTCGGCCTGAGCTACCTCAAGCCCACGCCCATGGGCGTCGAGCTGCTACTCAAAGCGCGCGTGGAGGGCGAGGTGGGGCGCAAGACACGCGTGATCTGCGAGGTGTGGGCGGGGGATGTGCTGACTGTCAGCGCCGATTCGGTGTTTGTTCGCGTGGACACCGAAAAGCTCAAGCTCAAGGCGCATGGCCAGCGCTGAACTCGACCTTCCCATGCGCATGGTTGTTGAACATTTCTGTGCGTTTCGAGGGATAAGTCCTATAGGGGCGTCTTCCATCTCGGAATACTCTGGCGGCGTTTTCACCACAGGAAGTCCAGGATGTTCACGGTTTCTCTTGAGTTGATCCTTATCCCGGCCCGCTGACGTGGCCGGGTCTGTCGCGAACATCCTGGGTCAACGCCACCTCACTGCAACGAAGCTCCGGCACTGGCGATAACTGTGTGCCCGGACTGTCGCAGGCGCACCCAAAGAGATCCTTCATGCGTGCAAGATTCACTTCCAACGCGTTGTCCGTCACTGGGCTGCTATTGCTGCTGGGCGGTTGTGCCAGCGCTATCGTGCCCAGCGATCAAATCGAGCTGACCCGCAGCGCGGTCAATCGTGCTGTGTCGGCCGATGCCACCCAGTATGCCCCGGTCGAAATGCGCGCTGCCCAGGACAAACTCAGCGCCATGGACCGCGCCCTTGGCCAGCAGGACCTTAAGCAGGCTCGCAGCCTTGCCGAGCTGGCCGAAGCCGATGCTCGCCTGGCCGAGCGCAAGGCGCTGGCACGCAAAAACCAGGAACAGCTGGAAATCGCCCGCAAGGGGATCGAAGTGCTTAGGCAGGAGCTGCTCGAGGCGCCTGACAGCAACCCTGCCAACACTGCTCAATAAAGGCACCGAACATGTCGAAATTCTATTTGCTGCCCACCGTTTCAGTGCTTGGCCTGCTGTTGGCCGGCTGCAGCACCACGCCGGAAAACCCCAAGCTGCTGGAAGCGCGTGATTCCTATTCGGTGCTACAAAGCAAGCCCGAGTCCGCCCACATCGCCGCCCTGGAAACTCAGGAGGCGTACGTCGCACTGGGCAAGGCTGAAAGTGCCTCGCTCAAAGATCGCAAGTCGTCCCACGTCGAGCAGTTGGCCTACCTGGCCCAGCGCAAGATCGAAACCGCCGAGCAGACCATCCTGCTGCGCCAAGCGGAAAAGAGCCTGCAAGGCATTGAGGCGCAGCGTACCCAGGCCCGCCTGGACGTGCGTACCGCCCAGCTCAAGGCGCTGCAGTCGCTCAAGGCCAAGCAGACCGACCGGGGCATGGTGGTGACCTTCGGTGACGTCCTGTTCGACACCGGGCGCGCCGAGTTGCGCGGCACAAATCATCGTAATATCCAACAGCTGGCCGAATACCTGCGGGCCAACCCGGAGCGCAGGGTACTGGTGGAGGGCTTCACCGACTCCACGGGCAGCGATGCCCTCAACCAGCAGCTTTCCGAGCGTCGCGCAGCTTCGGTGGCTAATGCCTTGCGCCGCCTTGGAGTAGCAGCTGAGCGCATCGCGAGTGGCGGCTACGGCAAGGAGTATCCAGTGGCGGACAATGCCGACGTGCAGTCGCGTCAGCTCAACCGCCGGGTCGAGGTGATCATTTCGCAAGGTGCCGAGGCGGTGGTACCGCGCTTCTGATCCTTGGCAAGGCGCGGCAGCCTGCCGCGCCTTCGGTCGGCTCTGTCGAGATGGTCAAACCGCCGCGTTGTGCCTAGAGTGGTCACTTCCACTCATCCAGGGACCGAGCATGACCGATCTCAGCGCATTCCCCGTCACCCGCAAATGGCCCGCGCAACACCCCGAGCGCCTGCAGCTTTACTCGCTGCCCACGCCCAATGGCGTCAAGGTTTCGATCATGCTGGAGGAGATCGGCCTGGCCTACGAGCCGCACAAGGTCAGCTTCGACAATGACGACCAATTGAGCCCCGAATTCATCTCGCTCAGTGCCAACAACAAGATCCCGGCGATCCTCGACCCCGATGGCCCGGGCGGCAAACCGCTGCCGCTGTTCGAGTCGGGCGCGATCTTGCAGTACCTGGCGGAGAAGAGCGGGCAACTGCTCAGCCAGGACCCGGCGACCCGCTACCAGACGATCCAGTGGCTGATGTTCCAGATGGGTGGCATCGGGCCGATGTTTGGCCAGGTCGGTTTCTTCCATTTCTTTGCAGGCAAGGAATACGAAGACAAGCGCCCGCGGGACCGCTACGTCAACGAGTCGAAGCGCCTGCTGGGGGTGCTCGACCGGCACCTGCAGGGCCGGGAGTGGGTGGTCGATGAGTACAGCATCGCCGACATCGCCATCTTCCCCTGGGTACGCAACCTGGTGGAGCGCTACAACGCCCGTGAGTTGGTAGGGTTCGATGAGTTCAAGGAAGTGCAGCGCGTGCTGGCGAAGTTTCTGGAACGGCCGGCCGTGCAGCGAGGCCTGAAAATCCCTGGATGATGGGGCTCGACTGAACTTGTGGGAGCGGGCTTGCCCGCGAATGCTGTAGTGGGTTCACCATTGCATTCGCGGGCAAGCCCGCTCCCACAGGTGCTTTATCTCGCGCTAGAAAATCTGGTTCAGAAGCCAGTACAAACTACCCGCCAGCACCATCGCCGCCGGCAAGGTCAGCACCCACGCCATCAGCAGGTTGATCAGCGTACGCTTCTGCACCCCCGAGCCATTGGCGACCATGGTCCCGGCCACGCCCGAACTCAGCACATGGGTCGTCGACACGGGCAGCCCGAACATGTCTGCTGCACCGATGGTGCACATCGCAACCACCTCAGCCGATGCACCCTGGGCATAGCTGAGGTGAGTCTTGCCAATTTTTTCACCCACGGTTACCACGATGCGCCGCCAGCCGACCATGGTCCCCAGGCCCAGGGCGATCGCCACGGCCACCTTGACCCACAACGGAATGTAGCGCGTGGCGTCGTCCAGTTGGGCCTTGAACAACTGCACATGGCTGCGGGTATCAGCGTCGAATGCCACCAGCTGGTTCTTCTCGATCAGGCGGATGGCTTCGCTGGTCAGGTACATGTCGTTGCGCACGTTGGCCATGGCTTCGGCCGGTATGCGCTTGATCGAGCCATAGCCCTTGACCTCTTCGCCGATCATGCCGGTGAGCGCCGCAAGGGCGGGCACCAGCTGCGGGTTGGCCTTGGGTTCGGTGATGAACAGGGTAAGTACCTGGCGTGGGTCTGCCGGCAGGGGCTGTGGGTCACTGCGCACCAACGCCTGGCGGGTGACCTCGGCGACGGCGGAAAACTGCAGCGCCTGCTCAGTGGGCATGGTCTTGTTCAGCGCATAGGCCATTGGCAGAGTACCGACCAGGATCAGCATGATCAGGCCCATACCTTTCTGCCCGTCATTGGAGCCGTGGGCGAAGGAGACGCCGGTGCAGGTCAGGATCAGTACGCTGCGGATCCACCATGGGGGTGGTGTCTGGCCTTGCGGCGCCTCATACAGTTCCTTGCGTTTGACCAGCGCACGCAGGGCGAGCAGCAGCAAGGCCGCGCAGGCAAAACCGATCAGTGGCGAGAACAGCAGGGCGTAGCCCACTTTGCTGGCTTGGCCCCAGTCCACCCCGCTGGTGCCGTCACGCCCGTGCATCAACGCATTGGCTACGCCGACGCCGATGATCGAACCGATCAGGGTATGCGAAGAAGACGCCGGCAAGCCCAGCCACCAGGTGCCAAGGTTCCAGATGATCGCTGCCAGCAGCAGGGCGAAAACCATGGCGAAGCCGGCCGTGGAGCCCACCTGCAGGATCAGTTCCACCGGCAGCAGGGCGATGATGCCGAACGCCACTGCGCCACTGGAAAACAGCACACCCAGGAAGTTGCACAGCCCAGACCACACCACCGCCGCCGGTGCCGGCAGCGAGTGTGTGTAGATCACCGTGGCCACAGCATTGGCGGTATCGTGGAAGCCATTGACGAACTCGAAGCCCAGGGCAATCAGCAGGGCCAGGCCCAGCAGTAGAAACGGCGTGACCGTGGTGATCACGGTGCCGCTGGCGCTGACATCCTGCTTGAGGCTCCAGGCGGTGTAGGCGATGCCGGCCATGAGCAGGCCGAAGAACAGAAATAGGGTGGCACGCCCGGGTTTGTGGCCTAGCTGCGGGCGGGCATCGCGTTGGGCCAGTTGCGGCTGGCTGGCCAGTGACGGGGTTGCCATGGGGGCTCCGATTGGCGTCGGGCGAAGGTGCCGAAGGCTGTCAGCATAGAAACAATTGCTTACCGTGATGTGACCTCGGTCAATGGATTGCCTAGGCTCAAGACGAGCGGTAGAGGCAGGAGAAACCAATGATTCGCTGCAAGCGTGTCTATGACGAGGTCGACGAAAGCGATGGCCAGCGCGTGCTGGTCGACCGCCTGTGGCCGCGCAACAAACGCAAGGAGGACCTGCATGGCCAGTGGTTGCGTGAGGTGGCGCCCTCCAATGCATTGCGCAAGGCGTTTCACCTAGGTGAGTTGGATTTTGCCGGTTTCACCCACCGCTACCAGCAGGAGCTCGCTGCGCATCCCGAGCACTGGTACCCATTGTTGGATAAGGCGGCCAAGGGTGACTTGACCTTGCTTTATGCAGGCAAGGACACCGAGCACAACAATGCCCGGGTGCTGGCCGAGTGGCTGGAGGACGAACTGGAGCGCCGCAGCCCCGGGAGTTCGCCAGTGTGCTATGCCACGTGAGCGGTGCACAATAATGCTATGAAACTGACCGCCGCCACCGATGAATACCGCACCTTCGCCCGTGACCTCACGCGCCGAGCCATGCTGCCTTATTACCGCGAGTTCGACCTGCTGTGGATCGAGGAAGCCTTCGACCAGGCCTGGAGCTGGCGCGAGCAGTGGCTGATCGTTGAAGGTGGCGCCGTGCTGGGTTTCTGCAGCCTCAGCCAGGACCGCCAGGCGTTGTTCATTCGGGAGTTGCATTTGTTGCCTGAGCACCGTGGGCACGGTGTCGGGAGCCAGGTGCTGGAAGCACTGGCCACCTGGGCGGCTCAGCGGCGCTTGCCATTGCTGCGGTTGATGGTGTTCAAGACCAACCCGGCGCGCGCGCTGTACCTGAGGCATGGTTTTGCGGAGATGGGGGAGGATGAGTGTTTTGTGCGGATGCAGCGCGTGATCGAATAACCGGCGACGGCAGTTGATGGCGCAATGCTGGCTTGCGACGACGGTAAGCGATGGGCATAGTGGCTGCGCACGTCTAGATGCTCACAGGGTCGTGAGCAGTATCCGATGACGATCAGGGAATAAGGAGACACGTCATATGAATGGACTCGGACCGCGTCTTAGGGAAGAGCGTGAACGGCTGGGGATGACCCAGCGGGTATTTGGTGATATTGGCGGCGTCGAACCCAATGCTCAGGGCAAGTACGAAAGTGGCGAGCGCACGCCGCGGCTTGATTACCTGGCAGCCCTGGCGGCAAAGGGCGTGGATGCGCTCTATGTGCTCAACGGTATTCGCACGCCCGCGCCGCTGGAAAGCCTGACGGCAGAAGAAGCCGGCCTGCTTGGCGCTTTTCGGCGCTTGCCAGCGACTGATCAGGCGGCCTTGTGGCATTTGTTGGGGCGCCTGGTGGGCGAGGGCGTGGGCCGCGAAGCGTCGCGGCCGCAGCGTGTTGAGCGTCAGGCATTTCTGTCGGAAGTTTTACGCTAGGTCCATCTTGAAAAATTTTGTTAAGGTGGCGGGATCCAATCGCCCTGTTGACGAGGTGTCTGCTTGATTAGGGTCCTAGTGGTCGATGACCACGATCTGGTACGAACCGGTATTACACGCATGTTGGCCGACATCGACGGCTTGCAGGTGGTGGGTGAAGCGGATTCGGGCGAGTCGGCGCTCAAGCAGGCCCGAGAGCTCAAGCCGGATGTCGTGCTGATGGACGTCAAGATGCCTGGGATCGGCGGCCTGGAGGCCACCCGCAAACTGCTGCGCAGCCACCCCGACACCAAGGTGGTGGCGGTTACCGTGTGCGAAGAAGACCCGTTCCCCACCCGCTTGATGCAGGCCGGTGCGGCCGGTTACCTGACCAAGGGCGCCGGGCTGGACGAAATGGTCCAGGCCATCCGCCTGGCGTTTGCCGGGCAGCGTTACATCAGCCCGCAAATCGCCCAGCAGCTGGCGCTCAAGTCTTTCCAGCCGCAAGGCTCGCCCTTCGACGCGCTGTCGGAGCGGGAAATACAGATTGCCTTGATGATCGTCGGTTGCCAGAAAGTGCAGATCATCTCCGACAAGTTGTGCCTGTCGCCCAAGACCGTCAATACTTACCGTTATCGCATCTTCGAAAAACTCTCGGTCACCAGCGACGTCGAACTGACCTTGCTGGCCGTTCGCCACGGTATGGTCGACGCAAGCCTGTAAAACCTCATGCCCCAAGTCTTTGATGCCAGCGCATTCCTGGCGACCTGCAGCGGTCGCCCGGGCGTTTACCGAATGTTCGACGCCGAGGCTCGTCTGCTCTATGTGGGCAAGGCCAAGAACCTCAAGAAACGCCTGGCCAGCTATTTTCGCAAAACCGGCCTGGCGCCGAAAACCGCCGCACTGGTGGGCCGCATCGCCCAGGTCGAAACCACCATCACCGCGAACGAGACCGAGGCGCTGCTGCTTGAGCAGAACCTCATCAAGCAGTGGCGGCCGCCGTACAACATTCTGTTGCGCGACGACAAATCCTACCCGTATGTATTTTTGTCTGACGGCCAATTCCCACGTTTGGGCATTCACCGTGGTGCGAAAAAAGCCAAGGGTCGCTACTTCGGCCCGTACCCCAGCGCTGGGGCCATCCGTGAAAGCCTCAGCCTGTTGCAGAAGGCCTTTTCGGTGCGCCAGTGCGAGGACAGCTACTACGCCAACCGCACACGCCCATGCCTGCAGTACCAGATCAAACGCTGCAAGGGGCCGTGCGTGGACCTGGTCGACGCGCAAGAGTACGCCGAGGACGTGCGCCACTCGGTGATGTTCCTCGAAGGCCGCAGCCAGCAGCTGGGCAACGAGCTCAATGCCGAGATGGAAAAGGCCGCCATGGCCCTGAACTTTGAAAAAGCCGCCGAGCTGCGTGACCAGATCGCCCTGTTGCGCCGGGTCCAGGACCAGCAATACATGGAAGGCGGTTCTGGCGATGTCGACGTGGTCGCAGCCTTCGTCAACCCCGGTGGCGCGTGTGTGCACCTGATCAGCGTGCGCGGTGGGCGGGTGCTGGGTAGCAAGAACTTCTTCCCGCAGGTGGGCATCGAGGAGGAGGTGGCCGAAGTCATGGCCGCATTCCTGTCCCAGTACTACCTGGGTAACGCCGAGCGCGAACTGCCGGGCGAGTTGATCGTCAACGTGGTGCACGAGGATTTCGCCGCCATCAGCGAGGCGCTGCAAACCCTGCGCGGCCGCGAGCTGACCATCAGCCACCGCGTGCGCGGCACCCGCGCGCGCTGGCAGCAACTGGCCGTCACCAATGCCGAACAGGCGCTCAATGCCCGCCTGGCCAACCGCCAACACATGGCCGCGCGCTTCGAGGCCCTGGCCGAGGTGCTGGGCCTGGACGAAGTGCCGCAGCGCCTGGAGTGCTACGACATCAGCCACTCCAGCGGTGAGGCCACGGTAGCCAGTTGCGTGGTATTCGGCCCGGAAGGCCCGCTGAAATCCGATTACCGCCGCTTCAACATCGAAGGCGTGACGGCTGGCGATGACTACGCTGCCATGCACCAGGCCTTGATGCGCCGCTACGGCCGCATCAAGGACGGCGAGGGCAAATTGCCAGACGTGCTGCTGGTGGATGGCGGCAAGGGCCAGCTGAACATGGCCCGTGACGTGATGCAGGAGCTAGGTTTCACCGACCTGACCCTGCTCGGTGTGGCCAAGGGCGTGACCCGCAAGGCCGGTTTCGAAACCCTGTACCTTAATGATGTGGCCCACGAGTTCACCCTCAAGGGCGACAACCCGGCGCTGCACCTGATCCAGCAGATTCGCGACGAAGCCCACCGCTTCGCCATCACCGGCCACCGTGCGCGCCGCGGCAAGGCCCGGCGCGTGTCCAGCCTGGAAGACGTTGCCGGGGTAGGGCCCAAGCGCCGTCGCGACCTGCTGAAACACTTCGGCGGCCTGCAAGAGCTCAACCGCGCCAGTATCGATGAAATCGCCAAAGCCCCCGGCATCAGTAAAAAGCTTGCCGAGTCGATTTATGCCAGCCTGCATAGCGAGTAGAATGCCGGGCTCAACCCGCAGCCAGTCGTACCGATGAATATTCCAAACCTGCTCACCGTTCTACGCGTCCTGCTCATCCCGATCTTCATCCTGCTGTTCTATGTGCCCTATCACTGGAGCTACATGGCCGCCAGCACGGTGTTCGCCATCGCCGCCGCCACCGACTGGCTGGACGGCTACCTGGCGCGTCGCCTGCAGCAGAGCACGCCGTTCGGTGCCTTCCTCGACCCTGTGGCCGACAAGCTGATGGTCGCCGTGGCGCTGGTGCTGCTGGTGCAGGTACACGCCAACTTCTGGCTGACCCTGCCGGCCGCCGTGATCATTGGCCGTGAAATTGTCGTGTCGGCGTTGCGCGAATGGATGGCCGAGCTGGGGGCGAGGGCGCATGTTGCGGTGTCCAACCTGGGCAAGTGGAAAACCGCAGCGCAGATGCTGGCGCTGGTGATCCTGCTGGCCAACCCACCGGCGGTGACGTTCTGGGTCATTCTCGGTTACGGCCTGCTGCTGGTGGCTGCCGCGCTGACGCTGTGGTCGATGGTGCACTACCTGCTGGCGGCCTGGCCGCACCTGCGCGAAGGTTCTGAGCAAAAATAAAACTTTTTTGAATCAAGGGGTTGACGCCGTTTTAGATGTTGCTAGAATGGCACCCATCACGACGCGGGAATAGCTCAGTTGGTAGAGCACGACCTTGCCAAGGTCGGGGTCGCGAGTTCGAGTCTCGTTTCCCGCTCCAAATTCGATCCTCAGTGCGTCGCTGGGATCACAAAAAAGAGGCCTAAGGGCCTCTTTTTTTATGCCTGCGATTTGGCAATCAGCCGCGTTGTGCTGTCATCATCGCCGGCTTGCCGGCGATAGGGCCGGTGAAAGCTAAGGGTGTCTATGATTAGGGCAGACACCCTCAGGAATTTCACCCATGACCCTGATCAGCCGTGAACCCTGGTGGCTAGTGCCACCCACCCCTGGGCAGAAGGAGCAGGACCTGCACTGGGGCTACCTGGAAATCTATGCCGACGGCCGCACCGTGTTCGTCGACCAGCGCCCCAGTGATCAGGAGTTGGCCGAGCGCAAAAGCTGCCGCAACTTCCCCAAACCCGAACACTGAGCGTATTAGCCTTCGAGCTCGGCCAGGCGCGCCTCCAGCGCTGCAATACGTGCTTCCAGGGCTTCGAAGCGCTCCTCCGATACAGTGCCAGCACTGCTGCGAGCGCCCCCTTCCTGCTGGCGCGCGGCAAGAATCGCCTCGATTTCCGCCGGGTCACCCATGGCGTGGGTATAACGGTCTTCACGCTGCCCGGCCTGACGTGGCAGGTGCAGGGCCAGGCCGCGCGAGATCAGGCGCTCGAGCTGGTGCTGGATCTGATCGGTGTCGTCGAAATCGTGCAGGCGGTTGCTGCGAGTCAGCAGCTCGTTGAGGGTTTGAGGCCCGCGCAGGAACATCAGGCCCATCAGTATCAGCTGCGCCGGTACCAGTTCCAGGGCTTTGTCCACGCGCTGCTCCCAGCGGTCGGCGCGGCTGCCCATCTGCAGCCGAGTCATGTCCTGGCCTTCAAGGGCGCGCAAGGCTTGGCCGACTTGGCCCTGTGTCAGGTTCATGACGGGCTCGCGGCTGGTCTTCTGGTTGCAGGCCAGAAGCAGGGCGTTGAGGGTCAGCGGGTAGCTTTCCGGGCTGGTGGCCTGCTTTTCGATCAGCGAGCCGAGAATGCGGATTTCGGTACTGGTGAAGCGGCCTTCGTCTGCGGTTTGGTCTTCTGACATGGCCCTGTCTCATTGCGAGGAAAAGGCCACTAGCGTAGGTAAAGCGCCTGGCTTAAGCAATCACTGCTCTGACAGATATAACCAGGCGCTCAAGGCCTGTGCGGTACCTGTGGGCGCCGGCTTGCCGACGAAAGGGCCGCAGCGCGGCCCCAGTACACTCAGGCGCTGCGCCGTTCCTCGGCCTCGCACGCCGCCGCCGTGAACAGCACATCCGTCGACGAATTCAGCGCAGTCTCCGCCGAGTCCTGCAGCACGCCGATGATGAAGCCCACCGCCACCACCTGCATGGCGATTTCGCTGGGAATGCCGAACAGGCTGCACGCCAGCGGAATCAGCAGCAGCGAGCCACCGGCCACACCCGATGCACCACAGGCGCAGATGGCCGCCACCACGCTCAGCAGCACGGCAGTCGGCAGGTCGACCGGGATGCCCAGCGTGTGCACCGCTGCCAGGGTCAGCACGGTGATGGTGATCGCCGCGCCGGCCATGTTGATCGTCGCACCCAGCGGGATCGATACCGAGTAGGTGTCTTCATGCAGCCCCAAACGCTCCGACAGCGCCAGGTTGACCGGTATGTTGGCCGCCGAGCTGCGGGTGAAGAATGCCGTGATGCCGCTTTCGCGCAAGCACAGCAAGGTCAGCGGGTAGGGGTTGCGACGAATTTTCCAGAATACGATCAGCGGGTTCATCACCAGCGCCACGAACAGCATGCAGCCGATCAGCACCCCCAGCAGATGCAGGTAGCCAAGCAGGGCGTCCAGGCCGGACTGAGCGAGGGTTGAGCTGACCAGGCCGAAGATGCCCAGCGGGGCGAAGCGGATCACCACGCGCACGATCAGGGTCACGCCGTTGGACAAATCGTCTACCACGGTGCGGGTGGTCTCGCTGGCGTGGCGTAGCGCAACGCCCAGGCCAATGGCCCAGGTCAGCACGCCAATGAAGTTGGCGTTGACCAGTGCGCTGACCGGGTTGTCGACCGCACTCAGCAGCAGGTTCTGCATCACTTCGACGATGCCGCCCGGCGCGCTCAGCGTGGCCTGGCCGGTGCTCAGCGCCAGGGGCGAAGGGAACAGCATGCTGGCGACCACGGCTACCACTGCAGCCGCGAAGGTGCTCAGCAGGTACAGAAAGAGGATCGGGCGGATGTGGGTTTCCTGGCCGTGGCGATGGTTGGCGATCGAGGCCATGACCAGGATGAACACCAGCACCGGCGCCACCGCCTTGAGGGCGCTGACGAATACCTTGCCGAGAAAGGCCAGGTCGCGGGCGATGGCCGGTGCGAGCAGCGCCAGAGCGATGCCGGCAAGCAGACCTATGACGATCTGGGTCACCAGGCTGGTGCGGTTGAGGAGGCGAAGGACAGGGGACATGTGCAGCGGTATCTCGGTATCTTGAAAGCGCGCGACTTTACCATGTCACCAATGAAACAACTCCTTTCTCGCACCTTCGGTGATCGCCACGATCCCCGGATGCTTGACCTTGCGCTCCACCGAAATGGCATAGAACGACTCATGCACCGCTTCGGTCTGCCCGATCAACTCCACCCCATATTGCCGGCACACCTCCTCGGCAATCACGCTCGGGGCAACGAAAATACCACTGCCCGACTGGCCGAACGCCTGCATCAAGGCACTGTCGTCGAACTCGCCCACGATCCTCGGCTGTACGTGCTGCTCTTCGAGCCAGCGCAGCAGGCGGCTACGCACCACGGTTTCCTGGCCGGGGATCAGCAATGGCGCGTCGTGCAGGCAGGCGGGGAAGGCACCGGCATGGCGCTGTGCCAAGGCCTGGGTGGCGAAAAAGCTCAGCCCGCATTCGCCAAGCTTCTGGCTGTAGCCTTTGATGTCCAGGTGGTTGGGCATCGGGCTGTCGGAAATCACCAGGTCCAGGCGCTGGATGGCCAGGTCGGCCAGCAACCGCTCCAATTTGTCTTCGCGGCAGTTGATGCGCAGCACGTCGTCCAGCTCCATGGTGGGTGCGAGCAGGCGATAGACGATCGACTTGGGCACCACGTCGGCCACCCCCACGCGGAACAGGATCTGCTCTTGCGGGCCGGCCCGCAGCATGGCCTCCAGCTCACCGCCAAGCTGGAACATCTGCTCGGCATAGACCAGCGTCTGGCGGCCGGTTTCGGTCAGCTCCAACTGCCGGCCGACGCGCTGGAACAGCTCCAGGCCATAGGTCTGCTCGAACAGGCTGATCTGGCCGCTGATGGTTTGCGGGGTCAGGTTCAGTTGCTCACTGGCACGGGCGATGCTGCCGGTCTTGGCCACAGCCCAGAAGTAGTGCAGCTGGCGGTAGTTGAGCATCGATGGTTTCTCGATTCGTAAAAACCGAAGTATACCCGCTGAAAATACGAATTTTCCTGATGTATCGGCATCTTTAGAATTCGATCCCATCAGGCGCATTGCGCGCCGCCGGGATATCGACAAGCGAGGACCCCATGCTGCAACTCAAATCCATCGGCACGCCACTGGTGCTAGCCTTGGCTCTATTCAGCTTGGCCGGCTGCGACCAGGCCGAGAAATCCGCACAGCAAATGCTCGACCAGGCCGCCAAGTCGGCCAAGCAGGCCATCGATGACACCAACAAGGCGGCGCAGGATGCCTTGAGCGATGCCATCGGCACCGAAGGGCAAAAGCCCAAGGATGCCGAGCAGCAAGACAAGACCCAGGACATCTGACCCAGAACCGTTGCAGGATTGAAAAATGGAATATTTGCTGGAACTCGCCGCAAGCCCCACCGCTTGGGTAGCCCTTGCCACCTTGGTGGCCATGGAAGTCGTACTGGGCATCGATAACCTGATCTTCATCTCGATCCTGACCAACAAGTTGCCGGTCGAATACCGCTCCAAGGCGCGCCGTATCGGTATCAGCATGGCGTTGATCATGCGCCTGGCACTGCTCAGCACGGTGGCCTGGATCGTCCAGCTGACCGACCCGGTGTTCGAAGTGTTGGGCAACGCCTTCTCCTGGAAGGACGTGATCCTGATTGCCGGTGGCCTGTTCCTGCTGTGGAAGGCGACCAAGGAAATCCACGAGAACGTCGACCCGCACGGCGCCAAGGAGGAATCCAAGGTCTCCTCCACGGTCACCCTGGGCTTCGCCGCCGCGATTTTCCAGATCCTGTTGCTGGACATCGTGTTCTCGGTCGATAGCATCATCACCGCCGTGGGCATGACCGAGCACCTGCCGATCATGATCATCGCCGTGATCACTGCTGTGATTGTGATGATGGTGGCTGCCGACCCGCTGGCCAACTTCATCAACGATAACCCGACCGTGGTGATGTTGGCCCTGGGCTTCCTGATCATGATCGGCATGACCCTGATCGCCGAAGGTTTCGGTGCCCATGTGCCGAAGGGTTATGTGTACGCGGCCATGGCCTTCTCGACGGTGATCGAGATCCTCAACATCCTGTCGCGCCGGGCGCGGATGAAGCGCGAAGCGGCCGAAGGCTGATAGTTCATAGGGGGCGCTTTGCGCCCCATTCGCGGGTAAACCCGCTCCCACAGGTTCTCCACTGTTCTTGAAACCAGTGGTAAACCTGTGGGAGCGGGTTTACCCGCGAATGGGGCTCAGAAAATTCAGGATCAGTGCACCTGCGCGTGCCGCCGCTCACGGCTGATCGGCCGCGTTTTAGCCGCAACCTGCGTAGGCAGGTGATGCTGTGAATGACGCCGCACGATACGTAGAACACCCCACAACATGGCGGCCGCGACGCTAAGCCACATACCCACCAGCATGAGAATTGCCATTGTCAGGCTCATGTGTGCCTCCTTCTCTCGGGCCAGCCCACGGCTTGCCCTCCAGACACTGCTTTAGTCTAGCTCCGGCTGTGTGACGTTCCATTGATCAAAGGTCTATTGCTTGGTCCGTTTGGTTCCAAGCCTGCGCCGGGCTATACCGATGCAGCGTGGCACCCTATGATCGTTGGCCAGAGCCAGGCGCTGCCAGCCTGGCGTCAGAACAAGCGAGTGTCCATGGAGCAAACTTCCTTCAAGTCTTTGGCTGCCGGCTCACGTCGGCTCATGGTGGCCTGCCTGCTGGCGGCGACGGTGGCCGGTTGTGCAAGCGCGCCACCCGCCACGCTCAAGGGCTTGCCGCAGCGCGTCGAGATCAGCAGCGTGCCGTTCTACCGCGGCAACGCCAACCACAGCGGCGCAATGGCGTTGGCGGCATTGCTGTCGCAGCAGGGCGCACCCATCACGCCAGGGCTGCTGGACAAACCATTGAACCTGCCCCAGGGCGCCGAATCGCTGGACACCAGCATCCCCCGCGTGGCCCGCGATTACGGCATGGTCGTATACCCGCTGGACAAACACCTCGATGCGCTGTTGGCGCAGGTGGCCGCCGGCAACCCGGTGCTGCTGCGTTACCAAGAAGGTTCGGCGTGGTGGAGCGAGCCGCGCTATGCGCTGTTGATCGGGTATGACCGCTACAAACAACGGGTGCTGTTGCGCTCCGGCATGCACCGGCGGCAGATGATGGCCTTCGACGATTTTGCATCGGCGTGGGAGCAAGAGGGGAGTTGGGCGGTGCTGGTACAGCCGCCGCGGCAGCTGCCAGCCCAGGTGGACCGGCAGCGCTGGCTGCAGGCTGCCGACGAACTGGCCCGGGCGGGCCAGGAGGTTGCGGCGAAGCAGGCAGTAAGTAGCCTGGATAAATAGCTAAGGCAACGCCGGCCCATTGGCGGGCCGGCGCTGTTTACATCAGAAGCCCAGACGATCGCGCAGGCTGTAGTACCAGGCGCCAATGGCGCTGAACGGCACACGCAGCATCTGGCCACCCGGGAACGGGTAGTGCGGCAGCCCGGCGAATGCGTCGAAACGCTCGGCCTGGCCGCGCAGCGCCTCGGCCAGCACCTTGCCCGCCAGGTGGGTGTAGGTCACGCCGTGGCCCGAGCAACCCTGCGAGTAATAGATGTTGTCGCCGATACGGCCAACCTGAGGCAGGCGCGACAGGGTCAGCAGGAAGTTGCCGGTCCAGGCGTAGTCGATCTTCACGTCCTTCAGTTGCGGGAAGGCCTTGAGCATTTTCGGGCGAATGATCGCTTCGATGTTGGCCGGGTCGCGCGCACCGTACACCACGCCACCGCCGAAGATCAGGCGCTTGTCGCTGGTCAGGCGGTAGTAGTCGAGCAGGTAGTTGCAGTCCTCGACGCAGTAATCTTGCGGCAGCAAGGTGCGGGCCAGTTCTTCGCTCAGCGGCTCGGTGGTGATCACCTGAGTGCCGCATGGCATCGACTTGGAGGCCAGTTCGGGTACCAGGTTACCCAGGTAAGCGTTGCCGGCGACGATGATGAACTTGGCGCGTACCTTGCCCTGCGGAGTGTGCACCACCGGGTTGGCACCACGCTCGATGCGGATGGCCGGGGTCTGCTCATAAATGATGCCGCCCAGCGACTCGACCGCAGCAGCTTCGCCCAAGGCCAGGTTGAGGGGGTGGATGTGGCCGCCGCTCATGTCCAGCATGCCGCCGATGTAGCTGTCGCAGGCAACCACTTCACGGATGCGCTTCTGGTCCATCAGCTCCAGCTGGTTGTGGCCGAAACGTTCCCACAGGCGCTTTTGCGATTCCAGGTGGCCCATCTGCTTGGGCGTGAGGGCCGCGAATACACCGCCGTCCTTCAGGTCGCACTGGATGTTGTACTTGGCAACGCGCTCACGGATGATGCGGCCGCCTTCGAATGCCATGTGGCCCAGCAGTTGTGCCTGCTGGGGGCCGACGGTGCGTTCGATGACGTCGATGTCGCGGCTGTAGCTGTTGACGATCTGGCCGCCATTGCGGCCCGACGCGCCGAAGCCGACCTTGGCCGCTTCGACGATGCTCACCTTGAAGCCGTTTTCCAGCAGGAACAGTGCGCTGGACAGGCCGGTGTAGCCGGCGCCGATGATGCACACATCGGTTTCCACCTCACCCTGCAGCG
>Ga0213827_1000814_pt1 | contig 20704 bp, 21 predicted proteins | sample MC6MC0898MG_FD_180669 | JGI IMG/M metagenome (GOLD analysis project Ga0213827, IMG submission 180669) | Enriched soil aggregate microbial communities from Iowa State University, Ames, United States - MC6-MC0898-MG | ecosystem: Environmental > Terrestrial > Soil > Unclassified | place: USA: Iowa...
CGTTGGCAGTCTTCTCGCTGTCGGCATCTTCCTGCTTGAAGTCATTGGACGGCACACCAAGCATTTCCAGGCCTTGGTCGTGATACTCCTTGTACGTCGCCTCAAGCCCCTCGAACTGCGGTGCAAAACCACAATAACTGGCCGTGTTGACCACCACCAAAGCCTTGCCGGAAAAGCGCTGGCACAGGTCGACCTGCCCCTTGCCACGCAACTCCGGCAGGCTGCCCTGCAATAACGCCGGGCAATCGGCAGCCCAGCTCGAAGCGCTGGCAAGCACGGCCAACAACGGCACTGTCAACCAATGAGCACGCATGATTCGTTTCTCCTGCTAGACAACCCTTGAGCTTGCAGGGTAGCGCCTAACAAACACTCATGCCCAGTTGCATCAATGCCATCCCACCCTTGTGCCATCCCCACCACGCCAGCGCCAGCAGCACCAGCGCGCCAAAGGCCAGCAACCCGCGGGCCAGGTAGCGGTTCATGCGGCCTGCGCCTGCAGGCGCGCAACCGGCCGTTCGCGCACGGGCCAGTTAAGGGCAGCGGCCAACAGACTGAGCAGGATGGAAATCTGCCAGACCAGGTCGTAGCTGCCGGTACGGTCATAGACCACCCCGCCCAACCAGCCACCGAGGAAGGCACCCAGCTGGTGGAACAGGAAGACGATACCGCCGAGCATGGACAGGTTACGCACCCCGAACAATGTAGCCACGGTGCCATTGGTCAACGGCACCGTGGACAACCAGAGCAGGCCCATGGCGATGCCGAACAGGTAGGCACTGAAGGCACTCACCGGCGCCCAGAGGAACAACACGATCACCACCGCACGCAGCAGGTACAGCCCGGTCAGCAGGCGCGGCTTGGACATGCGACCACCCAGCCAGCCAGCCGTGAACGTACCCACGATATTGAACAGGCCGACCAGCGCCAGCACGGTGGTACCGGTGGTCGCGGCCAGGTGCTGGTCAACCAGGTAGGCCGGCAGATGCACGCCAATGAACACCACCTGGAAACCACACACGAAGAAACCCAGCGCCAGCAACCAGAAGCCGGAATGCGAGCACGCCTCGCGCAGCGCCTGGCCCAAGGTCTGTTCGGCGCCATGGCTGGGCAGCGGGCGGTCACGCAGCAGGCCAACGAAGGGCACGATCAACGCCACCATCAGGCCCAGCACCAGCAACGCTGCGGACCAACCCAGCCACTGGATCAGGCCAAGGGTGCCCGGCAGCATGGCGAACTGGCCAAACGAACCGGCGGCGCTGGCAATGCCCATGGCCATGCTGCGCTTCTCTGCCGGCACCGCACGCCCGACCACGCCGAGGATGACCGAGAACGATGTGCCGGACAGGCCGATGCCGATCAGCAAACCGGCACTGAGCGACAACGACCAGGCAGAATCAGCCATGCCCATGAGGATCAAGCCGGCGGCGTAAAGAATACCGCCGATGATTACCACCCGCGCCGCCCCCATACGGTCGGCCAAGGCACCGGCGAACGGTTGCGCCAGCCCCCAGATCAGGTTTTGCAAGGCAATGGCAAAGGCGAACACCCCACGACCCCAGCCAAAATCGGCGCTCATCGGCGCCAGAAACAGACCAAAGCCGTGCCGCACACCCAGAGACAGCGCCAGAATCAAAGCCGCCCCTACCAATACCCACCCGCTGGTTCGCCACACCGAAGTCATTGTCGTTATCTCCAGCACATCGCAAGGTTTTTACGGGTATATACCCGCTTATAGTCGTATCAAATCAGGCCAGTTGGCCCAGCAAACGCACCAGTTCATCCCGCTGCCCTGCGCCCAATCGCTCCACCAGCTCGATCTGGGCTTGTTCCCAGGCCGGATGCGCGTCGCGCAGCAGCTTCGTTCCAGCCTCGGTCAGCAGCACCACGCGGTTGCGCTGGTCGTCGCCATCAGCCAGGGCCACCAGCCCTTCAGCCTCCAGCACCCGCACGTTACGGCCCAGGGTACTGCGCTCCAGGCCCATGGCCTCGGCCAAGGTAGTGATACTGGGGCGATCAAGCCGCTGCAGGTGCCTTAGCAGGGAAAACTGCGCGACATTGACCCCGAAGCCGGCAAGGGCCTCGTCGTAATGCCGGCTCACCCCGCGGGCGGCACGACGCAGATGGGTACAGATGCATTCACTGGTCAGCATGGATACGTGTATATACCCGCGTCGTGACTGTTGCAAGAAGTTTCACAGCTGGAGAGAGGCATCATTCCCTGTTATGCGCCTTCGAATCGGCTCGAACTCAGCCGTGGCCTTGCGCGCCAACGGGTCTGGCGCACCTTGCTCTATCGCTTGCCAGTAGCGCCACGGCACCTTCGCCGAGCCCAGTTCGTAATCCATGCCGTCCCAGTTGTCTTCACGGAAGCTATAGAAAGCCCAGTGCAACTGGTTACGATCCAGCACGGTGAGTACGTCTTCCAGATACTGCGAGCAACCCGGTAGCCTGCGCATGCAGCCAAATTCGCCTACCACCAGCCGCGACCGCGGCAGGCCCATGGCTTCGGCCCATGCCAGCGGCTGGCGCAAATAGCGCTCAACGCGTTGACCATCCCACTGCTGTGTCTGCCCGGCGAAGGGTGTGGGGCCGGGGTAGGGGATGGGGTGTTTACGCGCCATGTTGGGCGCACTGGTAGCGGCATAGGGTTCGTACATGTGCACGCTGTACAGTACTCGCGGGTCTTCCAGGTGGGCAGGCCAGTAGCCGAAGGCGTCTGCGGCGGCATACCAGCCGGCATCGACCATGATCGGAGTGTCGGCGTCCTCCTCGCGAATTGCCGCTATCAGTTGCCGGTACAGCAACGGCAGATCCCGCGCGGTGCCCTGCTCTTTCACATACCACTGCCGCATTTGCCCCAGTTCGTCGTGTTCGGCCAGGCCGCCCTGTTTTTCCGGGGCGGGTTCATTGATCAGGTTGTAGGCGGCAATGGCCGGGTGGCCCTTCAGTTCGCGCGCCATGTCTCGCCAGAAGGTCATAGCCTGGGACCAGTAGCGCTTGTCTTGCCACAGCCGATCATCAAATTGGCCCTGGTTGTTTTGCGACCAGCGCATACCGGGTAGCGAGAGAGGGGCAATGACGACCTTGAGGCCCGCCTGATGAGCACGATCGAGGGTGGCGCGCAGCGTAGCCAGGTCGGCGGCGGGCAGGCCTTTATAGGCATCGGCATTACCGAGGAGGAAATCACGTTCCCGCGGTTGCCATTTGTCGTACGACAATCGTACCCATGTCGCGCCATAGCCCCTCAGGGCATCGAAGTAGGCTTGATCGGGTGGCAGCCGGTTGAAGCTGTTGCCGCCGTGGCGTGGCGCGTCCCAGAATGCCATGAGATCTGCCGCAGTGGCTGGAAGGCTGGACAGCACCAATAGACTGGCGAGGATCCGGTTTCGCACGGGAGGCCTACCTGGTTGCAGGGGGGGAGACTGAGAATACGATGACAATGGAGTGCAGGATTTATCAAACCGTTGCCAGACGTTACTGCACCCTCGCTACCGGCAAGGCCGCTCCTACAGATCCCAGGCCCTGGCCGAGCGATTAAAGGCCCATTGCCAAGCCAAGTATCACTGCCAGTTCGAGCAACTCCAGCAGCGCACCCGCTGTATCCCCGGTAGTCCCACCCAGTCGTCGGCAAATGAGGTGCCGCAGCCAGGCAAACATGGCCAGCGCCAGCACCACCACCCAGCCGCCCAAGACCAGGCAGAAAAGTGCACTGGCCAGCAGCACCCACCCAGCTGCACGTCGCGGCAAGTGCTCGGCCAACGCTTGGCCCAAGCCGCCAGGCCGCACATAAGGGGTACAGAGGAACAGGCCCAACATCGCCGCGCGCCCAATCAAGGGAGCCAGCAGCAATTGCGCCCCGATACCCTGCTCCACCAGCACCCACAAGGCGCAGAACTTCAGCAACAGCACCAGCACCAGGGTGACCACGGCAATCGGCCCGCTACGCGGGTCTTTCATTATCTGCAGGGTGCGCTCACGGTCGCCGAAACCACCCAACCAGGCATCAGCGCTGTCGGCCAGGCCATCCAGATGCAAGGCGCCACTGAGCAATACCCACACCGTCAGCAGCAAAGCCGCATGCAACGGCGCTGGCGTACCCTGCAGCAGAAGGCTGGCCAGCCACAGCAGCAGCCCGAACAACACCCCGATCAGCGGATAGAACAGCAGCGAACGCCCCAGCTCACGCGGCTCCGGCATGCCCGGCAGGCTCACGGGCAAGCTGCTGAGGAACTGCAAGGCGATCCAGAACGGCAACATTTCAGTGGCCCTCGGCCAGTTGACCGTCGTCACCCATCACTAGCCGCACCAGCGCCCCATGCCCGACGTCAACCTGCAGCAACTGCGCCTTCGGCAAGCCTCGCGCCCGGGCCAGCAGCAACCGCATCACACCGCCATGGGTAACCAGCAGCACCCGCTTACCTGCATGCTGGCGGCTCAAACGCTCGACAGCGTCCAGCACTCGCTCGGCAAATGCCTGCACCGGTTCGCCATTGGGCGGGGTGTAGGCGTACGGGTCCGCCCAGAAGCGCCCCAGCGCATCGGCCTGGTCTTCCATGATCTGCGCCGCGCTACGGCCTTCCCAGTCACCGAAATGCAGCTCTTGCAAACCTGGTTCACGCTGCACAGGCAAATCAAGCCGCCCACCCAGTTCATCGGCAAAACACGCACAGCGCTGCAGCGGCGAACTGACCAGCACCTGCCACGGGCCGGCTTCGGCCACGGCGCTGCGCATCTGTGCCCAGCCCTTGTCGGTGAGCGCATCGTCCAGGCTGCCACGCAGGCCGCCCTGCTCCGTTTCACCGTGGCGCAACAGGTCGAGGATCATGCCGGGCGGTCCGCCACGGCGGCCTCGGCAAAGGTCGCCATCTGTCCGTGCAGCGCACAGGCCAGGCGCAACAATGGCACGGCCAACGCAGCACCACTGCCCTCGCCCAGGCGCAGGCCCAACGCCAACAGCGGTTCAGCCTGCAATGCATCCAGCAACGCCTTGTGCCCAGGCTCTGCGCCCTGATGGGCAAACAGCAACCACGCCCGGCACTGCGGGTTGAGGCGCACCGCCACCAGGGCGGCAACGCTACAAATGAAGCCGTCCACCAGCACGGCGATGCCCGCCTGCGCGCAGCCGATATAGGCCCCGGCCAAGGCCGCGATCTCGAAACCGCCGACACAACCCAGTGCCTGCAATGGATCTGCGGCCTGCAGGCCATGCAGACTCAGCGCCCGCTCGATGACCTCGGCCTTGTGCCGCACGCCAGCGTTGTCCAGGCCGGTGCCCGGGCCGCTCAGTTCAGCAGGCGGGCAACCTAGCAGGACGCTGGCCAAGGCAGCGGCGGCCGTGGTGTTGCCAATACCCATCTCGCCGCCGATGAACAGCTGCGCGCCCTGTTCGGCGGCACGCAAGGCGCTGTCGCGGCCGGCCTGCAAGGCAGCTTGCAACTGCCCCTCGGTCATCGCTGGCTGACCGGCGAAGTTGGCCGTACCGGCCCCCAGGCGCAGGTGGCGTACACCAGGCAGTTCCAGATGAGGGTCGATGGTGCCCAGATCGACCACCTCAAGACTGGCCTCCAGCTGGCGGGCCAACACGCTGATCGCCGCACCACCGCCGACGAAGTTGCGCAGCATCTGCCCGGTGACCGCCTGCGGATAGGCCGAGATACCCTCTTCGACCACACCGTGGTCACCGGCAAAAATGCTGATGGCAGCCTGGTCCAGGGTTGGCCGTTCACGCCCTTGCAGGCCCGCCAGCTGGATGGCCAGGCCCTCCAGCTGGCCGAGTGAACCGGCAGGTTTGGTCAGCTGTTGCTGACGGGCGCGGGCCTGGTCCATGGCGGCGTTGTCGAGGGATTGGCAGGCGTCGCGCCACCAGGCTTGAGTCATAGTGCAGCTCCTTTGAGCATTAAGGGCAGGCCGGCCACGGTCAGCACCACACGCTGGCAGCGTTCGGCCACGGCCTGGTGCAACCAGCCGGCCAGGTCGACATAGCGACGGGTCAGCTCGCCCATGGGCACCACGCCCAGGCCGGTTTCGTTACTGACCAGAATGAGGGTGCCAGGCAGCTGCTCCAGGCAGGCCAGCAGGGCATCACGCTCTTCGGCCAGGCGCTGGTCGTCTTCGAGCATCAGCAGGTTGGTCAACCACAACGTCAGGCAGTCCACCAGCAGGCAGCGCCCTTCGGCCGCTTCGGCGCGCAGTACTGCCGCCAGGGCCAGCGGTTCTTCGATCAGCCCCCAGTCTGCGGGACGGCGCTGGCGATGCAGCGACACGCGTTCGTTCATTTCACCGTCCAGCGGCTGGCTGGTAGCGATGTAGGTCACTGGCAGGCCGCTGGCGCTGGCCAACTGTTCGGCCAGGCGGCTCTTGCCGGAGCGGGCGCCACCGAGGATCAGGCTGCGCATGTCAGGCCACCCCGCACAGTTGGCGCAGGTGAGCGGTGTCCAGGTGCTTTTCCACCAGGTCGGCCAGGCGCTCGATGTCGCGTTCACGCAGGGCTTCGTAATCGATGCTCTGCACATCCTCCAGGCCAGCCCAGCGCAGCAGCGCAGCACACGACTGGCTGCCCTCGAACAGGCCATGCAGATAGGTGGCGAGGATCTGGCCATCGGCACTGACAGCGCCATCACAGCGGCCATCGGCCAACTGCACGGCGGGCTGCTCCAAGGCAGGACCGGTGGTGACGCCAGCGTGAATTTCATAGCCGCCAACCGGTGCTGCTTCAAGGTTCAGCGTGCCGGCAACGTTGCGCAGTTGCTTCTCGGCTTCCAGCACCGTGGCGTAATCGAGCAGGCCCAGCCCCGGGCTTGAACCTGCAGCCCCTTCGAGACCCAGCGGGTCATGCACGTCGCGGCCAAGCATTTGCAGGCCGCCGCAGATCCCGATCAGCTTGCCACCGTAGCGCAGGTGCCGCTCGATGGCCTTGTCCCAACCGCGCTCGCGCAACTGCGCCAGGTCACCGCGCACGCTCTTGGAACCCGGCAGGATAATCAGGTCGGCAGCCGGGATCGGCTGGCCCGGGCCAATGAACTGCAGGTCGACCTGCGGGTGCAGGCGCAACGGGTCGAAGTCGGTGTGGTTACTGATGCGCGGCAATACCGGGACGATCACCTTGAGCACACGCTCGCTTTTGGCGCCTTGGCGCACATCGATGCCGTCTTCGGCTTCCAGGTGCAGGTCGGTGACGTAAGGCAGCACCCCCAGCACTGGCTTGCCGGTGCGTTGCTCCAGCCAGTCCAGCCCCGGCTGCAACAAGGCGATATCACCACGGAAGCGGTTGATGACAAAGCCTTTGACCCGCGCCTGCTCACTGGGCGACAGCAACTCCAGCGTGCCCACCAGGTGGGCGAACACGCCGCCGCGGTTGATGTCGGCGACCAGGATCACCGGGCAGTCCACCGCTTCGGCAAACCCCATGTTGGCGATGTCGCCAGCACGCAGGTTGATCTCCGCCGGCGACCCCGCGCCTTCGACCATGACCACCGGCCAGGCGGCACTCAGGCGCTGGTGCGAAGCCAGCACCGCCTGCATGGCGATGGCTTTGTAGTCGTGGTAAGCCACCGCGTTCATGCTGGTGACCGCACGGCCATGGATGATGACCTGGGCGCCGGTATCGCTGTTGGGTTTGAGCAACACGGGGTTCATGTCGGTGTGGGGTGCCAGCCGGCACGCTTGCGCTTGCACCGCTTGGGCGCGGCCAATTTCGCCGCCGTCGGCAGTCACCGCGCTGTTCAGCGCCATGTTCTGTGGCTTGAACGGCACCACGCCAACGCCCTGGCGCAACAGCCAGCGGCACAGGGCAGTTACCAGCGTGCTCTTGCCGGCGTCGGAGGTGGTGCCTTGCACCATGAGGGTGGTCATGCCGATTCCTTTTGGTAGTCCGCCAGGGCCTGGGCCAGGCGCTGTTCGTCCGCCGCACATTCGGGCAGCCCCAGGCGCACGGCCGGTGGGTGTTCGAACAAGCGCACCAGGATGCCGCGGCGGGCGAGAAAGCCATGCAACTGCACGGCGCGCTCACTGCGCACGTACTGGAACAGGTCACAGCCACCGCTGGGCGCAAGGCCGTTACTGGACAGCAATGTGGCCAAGCGCTGGCTGGCGGCAGCGCAACGTTCTATCTGCATGCGCTGGGCAGGCTTGTCGGCCAGGCTGGCCTGGGCCAGCACCCGGGTTGGCCCGTTGACCGTCCACGGGCCAAGCAGCTCGGCCAGGCGCAGCAACAGGCTGCGCTCGGCGGCGACGAAGCCCAGGCGCACCCCGGCCAGGCCAAAGAACTTGCCGAACGAGCGCAGCACGATCAGCCCCGGGCGCTCGGCGCATTCGACCACGCCATCCGCCGGGGTGTTGTCCATGAACGCCTCATCGACCAACAGCCAGCCACCACGGGCAGCCAGGCGGGCATGCCAGCCCAGCAGGCGCTCACGCGGCACCCGCCGCCCGGTCGGGTTGTTGGGGTTGACCAGCACCAGTACATCGAGGCTGTCGAGTGCTGCCTCAACCTGCGCCTCATCCAGCTCAACCAGTTGATGCCCCGCCCGTTGCCAGGCGTACGGGTGTTCGGCATAACACGGCGTCAACACCCCTACCCGGCCAGCCGCACGCAGCAGCGGCAACGCCTGGATCGCTGCCTGGGAGCCCGCCACCGGCAGCAACTGGCGGGCGCCGTAATACGCACGGGCAGCCTCTTCCAGGCCGTCCTCGGTCTCTGGCAGGCGGGCCCAGGCATCAGTGGGTATCGGCGGAATCGGGAATGGCCAGGGCGCAATGCCACTGGACAGGTCGAGCCACTGCTCGCGAGGGATACCGTATTGCTGCACCGCACGCAGCAGGCGGCCACCGTGTTCAAGCATTGACGTAAGCCCCCAGGCAGATCAACAACAGCCACAGCCACACGCCGCGCTGCACCAGGCTCCAGCCACGCTCGATGGCATCGGCGTCAGCCATCGGCCCTTCACCCAGTCGTGGCCGCTGATGCAGTTCGCCGTGGTAAACCGCCGGGCCGCCCAGCTCTACCCCCAGCGCACCAGCACCGGCGGCCATCACAGGCCCGGCGTTGGGGCTGTCCCACAACGGGCCCTGCTTGCGCCAGCAGGCCAGAGCCAGGCGGGTCTTGCCCAGCAGTGCGTAGGTCAGCGCCACCAGCCTTGCGGGAATATAGTTGAGCACGTCATCAACGCGCGCCGCGCACCAGCCGAAGCGCTCGAAGCGCTCGTTGCGATACCCCCACATGGCGTCCAGCGTGTTGCTCAGGCGGTACAACACCACGCCCGGCGCACCGGCCACCACAAACCAGAACAGCGCGGCGAACACCGCGTCACTGCCGTTTTCCAGCACCGACTCGGTGGCGGCCCGGGCCACGGCAGGCTCGTCCAGCTCGCGGGTTTCGCGGCTGACCAGGTAGCCGACGCGGCGTCGCGCTTCTTCCAGGTCGCCCTGGCGCAAGGCGTTGGCCACCGGCAGCACATGTTCACCCAAGCTGCGCAGGCCCAGGGCGCAGTACAGCGCCAGCACATCCACCAGCCAGCCAATATAGGGCAGCCAGGACAGGATCAGCGCCACCAGGGTGAGCGGCACCACTGCCAGAAACCACGCACTCACACCGTGGCTGCGCCAGCCGCGGCCACCTGCATTCAGGCGGCGCTCCAGGTTACCGGCCATATTGCCGAAGGCCACCAGCGGGTGGCGCCGCTGCGGTTCGCCCAGCAAGGCATCCAGGGCCACCCCGGCCATGGTCAGCAAGGCCACGCTCATTGGCGCTCTCCCCATTGGTTTTCGTACAGCATGTCACTCAGGGGCCGTTCATCGGCCCAGTTTTCCAGCACCAGCATGGGTGCCGGGTAAAATTCGGTCACCGGCCCCAGGCACAGCACCGCGACCGGCTTGGCTCCATCAGGCATGCCCAGCAGTGCCGCCAGCGCCAGGGGGTCGAACAGCGATACCCAGCCCATGCCCAGCCCTTCGCCACGGGCCGCCAGCCACAGGTTCTGGATGGCGCAGGCTAGCGAGGCCAGGTCCATCTCCGGCAGGGTGCGACGGCCGAAGATGTGCGGCTCGCGGTTGTCCATCAAGGCCGCTACGAGCAGCTCGGCACAGTCGTTGATGCCTTCTACCTTCAGTTTCATGAAGTCATCCGACCGCTCGCCCAATGCTTCGGCGGTGCGCAGCCGCTCCGCCTCCACCAGGGCCTGGATGCGGGTGCGCAAGTCACGCTGGGTAATGCGGATGAAACGCCAGGGCTGCATCAGGCCGACGCTGGGTGCCTGGTGCGCGGCCGCCAGCAGGCGGCCAAGCAGCTCCGGCGCCACCTGGCCACCGGCGAAATGGCGCATGTCACGGCGCTCGCCGATGGCGCGGTAGATCGCGGCGCGTTCGGCGTCGCTGTAAGCGTGTTCGCTCATGGTCGCAACAACGCCGCCGCCGCATCGGGGTTGGAGGGGAAGTAGAAGTGCACGTAGGAGGCCGTCAACCGGCCCAGGCGATACACCGCTTCGTTGCCACGCCCACCGTTGGGGCTGAGGCCACGGGCAATCGGGTCCAGCGCCGTGCTGGTCAGCGAGTGATGATAGGTGTGACCGCGCAGGGTACCTTCCGGCAGCTCCACCGCCTGCAAGGCCAGGGCCGCCAGGCGCTTCTGCATGGTCGCCTCGCCCGGCAGCAGGCCGAGCAGTTCGGCACGCTCACCGGCCACGTCAGTCAGGGCATCGAGCAGGTACAGCATGCCGCCACATTCAGCCAGCAACGGCTTGCCCTGAGCATGATGGGCACGAATTGCCTCGCTCATCGACGCATTGGCGGCCAGGGCGTGGTGATGCAGCTCGGGATAACCACCCGGAAGGTACAGGCTGTCCACCACCGGCAGTTCACGGTCATGCAGCGGCGAGAAGAATTCCAGCCGTGCACCCAGTTTGCGCAGCAGTTCCAGGTTGGCGCCATAGGTGAAGGCGAACGCCTCGTCCCGCGCCACACCAATGCGCACACCAGCCAGCGAGGCAGCACACGCTTGCGGTTCGGGTTCGGCAAAAGTCACCGGCGGTGGCAAGGTTGCGTCGCAGCTGGCGCCGAGCGCCTCGGCTGCGGCGTCCAGGCGGGCATCCAGGTCGTTCAGCTCGCTGGCCTGCACCAGGCCAAGGTGGCGGCTGGGCAGCTCGATGCCGCGCTCGCGGGACAAGCCGCCATACCATCGCAGCCCTTCGGTCAGGCTGCCTTCGAGCAGTTGCGCGTGGCGCAGGCTGCCCACCCGGTTGGCCAGTACGCCGGCGAACGGCAGGTCGGCCTGGTATCGCGCCAGGCCCAAGGCCAGGGCGCCGAAGGTCTGGGCCATGGCCGTGCCGTCGATCACCGCCAGCACCGGCACGCCGAAGTGGCGCGCCAGGTCGGCGCTGGACGGGGTGCCATCGAACAGCCCCATCACCCCTTCGATCAAGATCAGGTCGGCCTCGCCGGCCGCTTCCCACAGCAGGCGGCGGCTTTCCTCGGCACCGATCATCCATAAATCCAGCTGGTACACCGACGCGCCACTGGCCCGCTCGAGAATCATCGGGTCCAGAAAATCGGGCCCGCACTTGAACACCCGCACCTTGCGCCCGAGGTTGCGGTGCAGGCGGGCCAGGGCAGCAGTGACAGTGGTCTTGCCCTGGCCAGAGGCCGGTGCCGCAATCAACACGGCGGGGCAGTGGCGCGATTGACTCACAGTTCGACGCCCTTCTGCGCGCGGATACCGGCCTGGAAGGCGTGCTTGAGCATACCCATCTCGGTCACGGTATCAGCCAGTTCGATCATCTCCGGCTTTGCAGCGCGGCCAGTGACGATCACGTGCTGCATGGGCGGACGGGCCTGGATGTCGGACAGTACCTGATCCAGGTCGAGGTAGCCGTGCTTGAGGGCGATATTCAGCTCATCCAGCACCACAAATTGCACACTCGGGTCCTGCAGCAACTGGCGCGACACCGCCCAGGCGGCTTCGGCGGCGGCGATGTCACGCTGGCGGTCCTGGGTTTCCCAGGTAAAGCCTTCGCCCATCACGTGGTAGCGTACCTGCTCGGGGAAGCGGCGGAAAAACAGCTCTTCGCCGGTGCTGTTGCGGCCCTTGATGAACTGCACCACACCGCACTGCATGCCATGGCCCAGGGCGCGCGCGAGCATGCCGAAGGCCGAGCTGCTCTTGCCCTTGCCATTGCCGGTCAGCACCAGCAGCAGGCCGCATTCGTTGGGGGAATTGGCGATGCGTTCGTCGATGACCGCCTTCTTGCGCTGCATGCGCGCGAGGTGGCGTTCGTCGCGGTCGGTGGGTTCGCTCATCAAGGGTTCTCCGCAGGCTGGCGCCACGGCAAGGCGTGGCGACAGGTAATAGGCAGGCAGACGAAGAACGCGCAGGGGCCATGGCAGGGCGCCACGGTGCACCGCGCATCACCCTCCGTGATGCCGTTGACAGTTTCAGGCCGGTCTCCGGGCTTGTGAGCGGGCCTTGGCCCTGGCCTGCGCGCCTTCCCGGATGCTGGCATCCAGTGGCCCTGCGCGGCCTTCTACTCACCTACCGTTGCGGGGGCAGCGCCGGAATCGCGCCATGCTGGCGCCCACCGGCTTCCCAGTTTCACCCTGCCCAGTTGGGGCTGGCAGGGCACCTGAAACACGCGCGAAGGTTAGAGGGTTGCACCCTGAGCGTCAATCGAAGCGGGTGTTGCCGCGACGTATGCGCTTGATCTTGCTCCGGCTTTTGATCTGGCTCTTGATCTTGCTTTTGATCTGGCTCTTGATCTTGCTTTTGATCTTCGCGACTTCACGAGGCCGAACGCAGGCCTTGCGAAGGGAGGTGACGGGCATGGATGCCCGTCAAGCGCTGGGCCCCAGGATGGGGCCTGCAGCGCGGTCCTCCCGGGAGCGAGGCCGGCGCTCGGCCTCCTGAAGTCGCAATCTGCGTCGCTTGAACTACCGCACGCTTAGAAGCAAAAGCCGAAGCAAGAGCAAGAGCAAGAGCAATAGCCAGAGCAAACGGTGGGGAACCTGGCGAACACGGCCGGCCTCTCAATTCAACAGGCTTCTTGAGAGGACGCCGCACATGAAATGCCTGATGCCTTGGTTAATCGCAGCCAGCTTGGCAGGCTGCGGCGAAACAGCCCTGTTGAGCGTAAACGAGGGCAGCGGGCCAACCCCTAGCCTCCCCGCCCCCGTCAAAACACTGATCCCCACCGTAAACATCGCCCCCGCCGTCGGCTGGCCAAAAGGCAGCAAGCCGACCGCAGCTGCAGGCACGCAAGTCGAAGCCTTCGCCAGCGGCCTCGACCACCCGCGCTGGCTCTACTTGCTGCCCAACGGCGATGTGCTGGTGGCAGAGACCAACGCGCCACCCAAGCCCGAAGATGGCAAGGGCATCCGCGGCTGGGCCATGGGCAAGGCGATGAAACGCGCCGGCGCGACCGTACCCAGCGCCAACCGCATCACCCTGCTTCGCGATGCCGACCACGATGGCGTGGCAGAAATCCGCAGCCCTTTCATCGAAGGGCTCAACTCACCGTTCGGCATGACGCTGGTGGGCAAGGACTTGTACGTGGCCGACACCGACAGGCTGCTGCGCTTTCACTATGAACCGGGCGCCATGAAGGTGACCGACAAGGGCCACCCGGTGACCGAGTTGCCGGGCGGGCCGCTGAACCATCACTGGACCAAGAACGTGATCGCAAGCCCCGACGGCAAGAAGCTCTACGTCACGGTTGGCTCGAACAGCAACGTCGGGGAAAACGGCATGGAAAAAGAGCAAGGCCGCGCCGCGATCTGGGAAGTGGACCGGGCAAGCGGCAAGCACCGGCTGTTCGCCACCGGCCTGCGCAACCCCAACGGACTGGCCTGGGAGCCGCACAGCAACGCCTTGTGGACAGCAGTCAACGAACGTGACGAAATCGGCAGCGACCTGGTGCCGGACTACATCACCTCAGTGACAGACGGCGGCTTTTATGGCTGGCCATACAGTTACTACGGGCAGCACGTAGACCAACGGGTGCAACCGCAGGCCCCGCAGAAGGTCGCCCAGGCGCTAGCGCCCGACTACGCGGTGGGCCCGCATACCGCATCCCTGGGGCTGGCATTTGTCCAACCTGGCATGCTGCCGCCGCCTTTCGAACAGGGAGCTTTGGTCGGCCAGCACGGGTCGTGGAACCGTAAACCCCACAGTGGCTACAAAGTGTTGTTCGTACCCTTCAACCGTGCAGGCAAACCTGCAGGCCACCCCATCGACCTGCTCACCGGGTTTCTCGACAGCGATGGCAAGGCGATGGGGCGACCGGTGGGAGTGATCAACGACGGGAAAGGCGGGATATTGGTGGCTGACGATGTGGGCAATGTCATCTGGCGGGTGAGCAAAGCACCTTGAACCCGACGGCCTGTACCGGCCCCGCTGAACGGGGCCGCTGCTTCAGGCATTGAGAATCAGGGGTTCTGTGCCAGATGGCCTTGCGGAATCACACGCTTGGCTTGCAGATAGGCCTTGGCCCAGTAGCTGTTGGACAGGTAGTCCAATCGTACCGTGCCGCCCGTTGAGGGCGCATGCACGAAACGCCCTTCCCCTACATAAATGCCTGCATGGCTGACCTGCGAGCCGCCACTGGTGGCGAAGAACACCAGATCACCGGATTGCAGCGCCTTGGCATCCACCGTCGGTGCACGCATGACGATCATCTCCCGCGTGGAACGCGGCAAGCTGATGCCGGCTGCATCACGGTAGACATATTTGATCAAACCACTGCAATCGAAGCCGGAGTCCGGGGTGTTGCCGCCCCAGCGATAAGGCGTACCCACCAGGCCAATGGCGCGGATTAGCACGTCATCGGCAATCGGCGAAGGGCTCGGTTGGCTATAGCTAACCTGCGGCTGAACCACAGGGGCCGGCGCAGGCGCACGGCTGGAGCAGGCAGCAAGCAATGTCGCCAAGGAGAGAAATGCGAAGCGCGCCATCTTTATCATGGCCAGAACATCCTGTCTGAGACCGCTGCGCAGCAGCCGAAAAGAGTTGAGAATTTAGATTAGACGCTTTCTATAAATGCGCACGGCGGCGAGCTTTTTTCAAAGCATCGCCGCCGCGGCAGGATATATCATTTCGCCATCAGTTGCGCGCGATGTTGGTCGGCGCCATGGCCAAGGCACGCTTGGCTTCGATGAAGGTCTTGCTCCAGTAGCGGTCACCGAGGCTGTCGATGCGCACGCCACCGCTGCGGCGGCTGCTGGAGTGGATGAACTGGTTGTCACCCAGGTAGATGCCGGCATGGCTGACGCGGCCGCGACCATTGGTGCTGAAGAACAGCAAGTCACCTGGCTTGAGCTTGTTGCGTGCCACTTTCGGGGCATCGACGTTGATCATTTCACGCGTGGAGCGCGGCAGGGTCATGCCCGCCTCTTCGCGGAACAGGTAGCCGATGAAACCACTGCAATCGAAACCAGACTTCTCCGAGGTACCACCGAAGCGGTAGCGGGTGCCGATCAACGACATACCGCGCTCGAGAATGCTGTCCGCCAGCACTGGCAGCTGGTAAGGCTTGCTGTTGCTGGAGAAAGCCTCCAGGTCATCTTCAGTGGCCAGCTCTTCCGGTTCGCCGAATACCGACGAGGACGAGGCCTTGGCCTTGATCACCGATTGTGCGGCGACCGGGGTGTGATCCTGAACCTGAGAAGCTGGGCCTTGGGCCGCGCAGCCAAACAGCAGGGTCACGAGTGCGAGTGGCACGAGGGGTGCGAAGCGCTTTAGCATGGGCACGACCGTGTCTGTAATCCTTTAGAGGGGGAAACTATGCCCTCTATCATGGCCATTTGCAAATTTTATCGAAAAAGATGTGACTTTTCTGTTTTGCCGCTCTGGCCCAGCGTTTTCAGGGGGTTACCAGCCGAGGGTTTCCTTGAGGAAAGGGATGGTGAGCTTGCGTTGTGCCTGGAGCGAGGCCTGGTCGAGGCGTTCGAGCAGGTCGAACAGCGCGCTCATGCTGCGCGCACCGCGGGTGAGGATGAAGTGGCCGACTTCGTCGGTAAGGTGCAGGCCGCGGCGCGAAGCACGCAATTGCAGGGCGCGCAGCTTGTCTTCGTCGGACAGGCCACGCATCTGGAACACCAGGGCCAGGGTCAGGCGCGACTTCAGGTCGGGGAGCTTGATCGGCAGCTCCCGTGGCGATGCCGAGGCGGCCAGCAGCAGGCGCCGGCCGCTGTCGCGCAGGCGGTTGAACAGGTGGAACATGGCCTCTTCCCAGTCTGCCTTGCCTGCAATCACATGCAGGTCGTCGATGCAGACCAGTTCGTACTGGGCCAGGTAGTCGAGCACCTCTACGCCACGGTCGAGCAATTGCGCCAACGGCAGGTAGACGGCGGGCTCACCACGTTGCTGGAAACGATGGGTGGCGGCCTGCAGCAGGTGGCTACGGCCAACACCCTGCTTGCCCCACAGGTAGATAAGGCTCTCGGTCCAGCCGGCGTCGGCTTCGCATAGCCGCTCGACGTAACCCAATGCCGCAGCATTGGCGCCCGGATAGTAGTTGATGAAGGTGGCGTCATCGCGCAGGCGCACACCCAGGGGCAACTGGATCGGTGGTTTCATGCTCGCGGGCGGTCAGCAGGACCGCAGGGGGCCTTTGGTGAACAATCTGCAAAGTCTATACCCGCAACGCGAGGCGCACAATGACGGCAATAGATAGCGCAAGCAAAATCAACAAGTTGCGCTGTCTTGCGGCTGAAATCGGTGCCTGTGGGAGCGGGCGTGCCCGCCCCCACAGGTTTAACATAAGCCTGTACGTTACAGCTCCGGGTCAATATCCCCGGCATACATGTCCGATTCTTTATACAAGTCATGCATATGCCGCAGCAGCACCATGATCACCGCCGCCACCGGCAGGGCCAGGAGCACCCCGGTAAAGCCGAACAGCTCACCACCGGCGAGGATGGCAAAGATCACCGCAACCGGGTGCAGACCGATGCGATCGCCCACCAGCAGCGGGGTCAGCACCATGCCTTCCAGCGCCTGCCCGACCATGAATACCGCGACGATGCCCAGCATCGGGTACAGGTCGCCGCCAAACTGGAACAGGCCAGCCACCAGCGCGGCACCAATGCCAATGATGAAGCCCATGTACGGCACGATGGCCGCAAGGCCCGCGAGCATGCCGATCAGCAGGCCCAGTTCGAGCCCCACCAGCATGAGCCCGGCCGAATAGATGATACCCAAGGCCACCATCACCATGAGTTGCCCGCGCACGAATGCCCCCAGTACCTCATGGCATTCGCCAGCCAGGCCCATCACCTGCGGCTCACGCTGGCGCGGTAGCAGGCCGCGCAGCTTGGCCATCATCAGGTCCCAATCGCGCAGCAGATAGAAGCCAACCACAGGAATCAGCACCATGTTCGCCAACCAGGCCATCAACGCCAGGCTCGAGGCGGTGGCATGGGACAACAGCATGCCCACGATATCGGTGGTCTGCCCCATGTGCGAGCCGATGGCGGCCTTGATCTTGTCGAACTTCCAGAAGCCATCGGCCAGGCCCAGACGACCCTGCACCCATGGCAGCGCCACCTGTTCGAGCCAGTCGAGCATCTGCGGCGCCAGCTCGTACAGGCGCACCAGCTGCTTGGCCAGCATCGGCACCAGCACCAGCAGCAAGGCCATCAGTAACAAGGTGAACAAGCCGAACACCACCACCACGCCCCAGGTGCGCGACAGCCCCAGGCGCTCCAGGCGGTCAACCAGCGGGTCGGCCAGGTAGGCCAGCAGGATGCCGACCAGAAACGGTGTAAGAATATTGTGCAAGCTATAAAGCAGCACAGCGATCAGCAGGGCTGCACCCAGCCAGATCCAGCGACGAACATCGATCAAGGTATGCTCCCTTTACCAGCGAAAACGCAGGCCGTCGAACGGCTTGGGCGCAGCCGAGGCCGGCGCGGGTTGCTCACCCGTTGCACTCGCGACCGGGGCTGGCGTGACGGGCACTGCGGGCGCCTGCTCGACGGGTAGCTCCTGCAACTTGGCCAGGCCAAGCTGGGCACGCAATTGCTCGCGGTTGCCGGTCACGCCATAGGTCAGGGTGGTGCCTTCAACCATCTTCAGGCGCGGGCCGTAGGGCTCAAGTACGCGGGCAAGCTCGGCATAGCGCTGCAGGGTCATCCCCTGTACCTGCACCTGCATCTGGCTACTGGCGCCCGGTCGGGCGACGTAACGCGGCGCCAGGCGGCTGCTTACCGCCAGCATAACCGCATCGGCCAAGGCTGCCGGGTCGGCCCCTTCGGCAGTACCCTGCTCACGCTGGTCGCCCAGCCACAGTTGCCACTTGCCCTGCCACTTGCCATCGGCTTCCTGGGCATGTACCGCCAGCAAGGCGTCGGCGCCATAGCGCTCGGAGGCCTCACGCAACGGTGCCGGGTCGCTGCTTTCGATCTGCTTGGCATTGGCCACCAGTTGCTCCTGCAGGTCGGCCAGCGGCAGGCGCAGCGGCAGACCACGGTGCTGGGCGGCACGACGCAGAGGCTGGGCGCTGGCCTGGCCGTCACCGACCAGGCTGCTGCCGTCGACACTGTCATTCAGCCACCAGCCGAGAATCGAAGGCCGATTGCTGCCCCACAGCGCGAGGCCGGCCTTGCGCAGGGCACGCTCGGTACTGCCGGGGTCGAACTCCACCAGCACCGACTCGGGCGGGCCGGCTTCGCTGCCAACCTGGTTGATGATTTGCTGCGGGGCCTTGCGCAGCTCGGCCAGCGCCGGGCTCTGCGCGGCCTTGGCGTCGCCGGTGAGGCGCAGCACCAGCGTGTCGAGGGCTTTGGCGGTAGCTGCGGTACGGGCTTCAGGGCCCTGCCCGGTGACCGGCTCGCGTACCTGATAAAGGCCGGAGACATTTTCAGCCTGAGCGGTGGCCGCTATCAGGGCCAGGCAACCGGCTGCCAGAATATTGAAAAAACGCATGGAGGATTCCTGTCCAGTCGAGCACGAAGCTCGCTACTTGCAGCTTATACACATGCAACCACATCAACCACCCTCGGCCCTTTTTCAACAATTTACCGCCCTGCCCGTCGGCCTGAGGATGGCCGCTGCCCGGCAACCCTGATAAAATCGCGCGCCTTCACAGACCACTGATGTTTCAGGCAGCCGCCGCTTACCCGCCGGTCTTGGCCGTCATGGTCGTTTTTAAGAATCCCTCCCTCCTAAAGGCCTGGATCAATGAGCAAGCAACCCTCCCTGAGCTACAAGGACGCCGGTGTAGACATCGACGCCGGCGAAGCACTGGTCGAACGCATCAAGGGCGTGGCAAAGCGCACTGCACGCCCTGAAGTCATGGGTGGCCTGGGCGGCTTCGGCGCCCTCTGCGAGATCCCGGCCGGCTACAAGCAGCCAGTGCTGGTCTCCGGCACCGACGGCGTTGGCACCAAGCTGCGCCTGGCGCTGAACCTGAACAAGCACGACAGCATCGGCCAGGACCTGGTCGCCATGTGCGTCAACGACCTGGTGGTGTGCGGCGCCGAGCCGCTGTTCTTCCTCGACTACTACGCCACCGGCAAACTGAACGTTGACGTAGCTGCCACCGTCGTCACCGGCATTGGCGCCGGTTGCGAACTGGCCGGTTGCTCGCTGGTTGGTGGTGAAACCGCCGAAATGCCTGGCATGTACGAAGGCGAAGACTACGACCTGGCCGGCTTCTGCGTCGGCGTGGTGGAAAAGGCCGAAATCATCGACGGCTCCAAGGTTGCCACTGGCGACGCGCTGATCGCCCTGCCGTCCTCGGGCCCGCACTCCAACGGCTACTCGCTGATCCGCAAGATCCTCGAAGTGTCCGCCACCGACATCGAGAACACCCAGCTGGACGGCCAGCCGCTGACCGACCTGCTGATGGCGCCTACCCGCATCTACGTCAAGCCGCTGTTGCAGCTGATCAAGAACACCGGTGCCGTGAAGGCCATGGCCCACATCACCGGTGGCGGCCTGCTGGACAACATCCCGCGCGTACTGCCGAAAAACGCCCAGGCCGTGGTTGACGTCGCCAGCTGGCAGCGCCCGGTGGTATTCGACTTCCTGCAGGAAAAAGGCAACGTCGACGAGCATGAAATGCACCGCGTGCTGAACTGCGGCGTCGGCATGGTCATCTGCGTAGCCCAGGATCAGGTCGAAGCTGCCCTGAACGAACTGCGCGCCGCCGGTGAGCAGCCATGGGTCATCGGCCACATCGCCGAAGCCGCCGAAGGCGCCGCCCAGGTCGAGCTGCAAAACCTCAAGGCACACTGATGCCGAGCAAGACCTGCAATGTAGTGGTGTTGCTGTCGGGTTCCGGCAGCAACCTGCAAGCCCTGATCGACAGCTGCCAAGGCCAGGACAGCCCGGTGCGCATCCGTGCGGTGGTTTCCAACCGCGCCGATGCCTACGGCCTGCAACGTGCGGCGGCGGCCGGCATCGACTGCGTCGTGCTCGACCACACCCAGTTCGACGGCCGTGAAGCCTTCGATGCCGCACTGGTTGCGCGCATCGACGGTTTTGCCCCGGACCTGGTGGTGCTGGCCGGTTTCATGCGTATCCTCAGTGGCGGCTTCGTACGCCACTATCAGGGCCGTCTGCTCAACATCCACCCGTCGCTGCTGCCCAGATACAAGGGCCTGCATACCCATCGCCGGGCGCTGGAGGCAGGCGACGCCGAGCATGGCTGCAGCGTACACTTCGTGACTGAGGAACTCGATGGCGGCCCACTGGTCGTACAGGCTGTGGTACCGGTGG
>Ga0213827_1000817_pt1 | contig 20656 bp, 21 predicted proteins | sample MC6MC0898MG_FD_180669 | JGI IMG/M metagenome (GOLD analysis project Ga0213827, IMG submission 180669) | Enriched soil aggregate microbial communities from Iowa State University, Ames, United States - MC6-MC0898-MG | ecosystem: Environmental > Terrestrial > Soil > Unclassified | place: USA: Iowa...
TTCCACCGTGGTGCGCGAACCCACGTTGAAGGTCTCCCAGTTCAGGACGGCCTTCGCGCCCGTCTGCTCGATGGCGACCCTGGCGCGCCCATCCTGAAGGGTCTGCACGGGCGCCTTCGCATTGCGCCAGCCTGCCGTCAGCGGATTGGTGTCCACCTTCAGCCCACCTTCGGCCAAACCGTCCGGCACCGGCACGCCTGACGCCAACGCTGCGTCGCGCGCGGCGCGCTGCGCCGCCTGCTGCGCAGCGATCGCCGCCGCGGTCCGGCCCAAATTGCCGACCGACCGCTGCAACTGGTCGCGCGCCGCCTGCGACTGCCGCGCGCCCGTCAGCGTGGTCACCGGCGCCCCATTGGGCAAGCGGCCCGTGGCGGCGGCCTGGGCCTGCGTCGCGCCCTTGGCCGCGAACCAGCCGCCGCTGAACGCCTGCTGGGCCGACGCTGGCGCAGCGACACCCCCCGACACCAGCAACACCGCCAGCGCCGCCGGCAGCGGCTTGAGCCGGCCTGTCCGCGAGCCGGCCGCAACAGAGCGGGTCATAGGGAGTTTGCGGAGACGCGATGTCATAGCGGGCAATCCTGATCCGAGTAGCCAAGGGAGTACGGGCACGTCATCGGCGCAGTCAGGACGCGTGATGGCGGCTCATACTCCAATGACGAAAGGACGCGATGGAAGGGCTACCGGAAACGCCGGGTTTTTTTGTAACAGCGCGATCAGCTCAACAGCACGATGCCGCCGGGCAGGCGCGTCAGCTGCGCGCCATACAGGTCACGCAGCATGTGCAGCGCCAGATCGGTCTGGGTAATCTCGAAGCGCATGCGCACACGCCGGGCAGCCAGGTCGGCGTTGCGCACCAGCACGCGGCCAGCGCGATAGCGGTTGATCTCGTCGACCACCTCGGCCAGCGTCTGCCCCGCAAAACTGAGCGTGCCCGTGCGCCAGGCGTCCACTTGCGCGGTATCCACAGCCAGCGCCGGTTGCAGGCCGGTATCGTCGTAGATCACCTGCTCGCCTGGCGCCAGGGTCTGCATTGCGCCCGCCGCTTCCACCTGGACCGCCCCCTGCAAGCACGTGACGCAGACCTGCGGCCCGGTATAGCGCAGGTTGAAGCGCGCCTGCCGCGCGCGCGTGGCGCCCGCCCCAGCGTAGACGACCACCGGCGCGCCGCTGCCGGCGGCTTCGACCTGGGCTTCGCCCGCCACCAGTTCTATGGCCTCGTTGCCGGCTTGCGCGCCACGCTGATTGATGCGCGTCTGCGTGTTCATCTGTACGCGTAGCTGGTCCGACAGCGCAAGCTCGCGCTGCTCCGCGGTGCCGGTACGGAAGTCCGCGGTGAAATCCAGCAATGACGGCCACAAGGACAGCGGCGGCCACACCGCCACCGCGGCGGCGCCGGCGGTGACCGCCCCCAGGAACGCCCGGCGGGCCGGCCGGCTCGGGCCCCGGGCGGGAGGATGGGCCAGCCCGGGTTCGCGACTAACGGCCCGCCGCAGTACCGGATCCATGTCCTGCCACAAGCGCGCCACCTCGTTCCAGGCGCGCGCGTGCGACGGGCTGCGCGCGCGCCATTGCTTCATCGCCTCGGCATCGCCGCGCGTCGCGTCGCGGTCGCGCAGGCGCAACCACCATTGCTCGGCTTCGCGCCGCAAGCGGTCGGGGTCTTCTGAAGGGTTCATGGCGCCGAGCATCGTGTCAGAATTTCCGCCGGCCTACAAGATCGCCATTGGCCACGGCCTCCGTGCCGGCCAGGCGTTCGCGGCAATGCCGCATGGCCGCGGCCAGTTCCTTTTTCACCATGGCCACCGATATCTGGAAACGTTCCGCGATCTCGGCATTGAGCAGTCCGTCCACCCGCGCCGCGGCAAGGATGGCGCGCTGGCGCGACGGCAGCTCGTCCATGGCCGCCTCAAGCGTTCGCACGTCGCGGCGCGCCGCGACAATCCGCTGCGGGTCCGCGGTTTCGTCCACCACGTGCAGCAAGGCCTCGCGCTCGTCGTCGCCCAGCAATTCGCGGTTGCGCCGCCAATCGTCGGTGGCGATGCGCGCCGCCATGCGCAGCAGGTAGGCATCCGGATTCAGCACCGGACTGGCGGGCTTGGCCACGTCCAGGCGCAACCAGGTTTCATGCAGCGCGGCCGACGCCTGGTCGCGCGATCCGACGATGCGTTCCAGGCTGCGTCGCAGTTCGGCGTAGCGGGTGATCAGGCGCAGTCGCAGCAGCGCGGCGGAAATCATGGACATGCGGTCACTCCGCCGGCCGGCGCGGGGCCGCGCAATGGGTGCCGCCAGGCAGCAGCAATACCGAGACGGGCTGCGGCATGCCCGCAGGCGGCGGCGCCCCGACATCCATCCCGGTGATCGCGCGCGTCACGGCCATATCCACCCGGTCGCTGCCAGTGGTGTCCAGCAGGCGCATCCGCGCCACATGCCCACCGTCATCCAGCCGCAGTTGCAGCGCCAGACGATAGCCGCCCGGCTTCGCGGCGGCATTGCCGCACAGCGTGCGCAAGATGGCCTTCTGCAAGCGTCCGATATAACCGCTGAAATCCGCGCCGCCGGCCCGCGCCCCCGGAATGTCCTCGACGTTCAGCGGGGCCGCGCCGCTCGCGGGCTGCCGGGCCGTCCCGTCGGCGGCCGGCGCGTAGACCACGATGGCTTCGCCGTCTGTCTGGCGGATGCGCAGCCCCGATCCGTCCAGCAGCCGGCGCAGCGCCTCCATGACCGTATGGCGGCCCGACAGCGCTGGCGCACGTTGCCGCGCGTGACGCTCGTCGACCAGCACCGCCACGCCCGCCAGACGCCCGATGGCCTCCAGGCTGTCGCCCAGTGGCTGCGCCGGCAATGCGAATTCATAGCGCTCGCCGCGCAAGCGGTCCGGCGACGCGGCGGACGCAGACGCGGCGCCGCCCGCCAGGACGGGCATCCCCAAACACAGGAGACACACGCCAACCAGCGCCAACACACTGAGCGGTGCCGGGGTACCTATCATTGCGCGATATGGACGTCGGGAAATGGAATGGGCCGGCGGACGCCCGGACAGGGCTACGCCGGCCAGCAGGCTAGCTCAGCCAGATGACTCAACCGTGACACGGGAAGGGGTACGCAGTGACTACGCTGATGGCGGCGAACGAACGCCGCTCGCGCCTGGGGGTCAATACGGGGATATCCACCGCCAGACAGGCGGCGAAAGGTGGACCGGCATCCTCGCCGGTCCGGCCTTCATTTAATCGGCGTCCACCGCCAATTCCACGGGCGACGCGACGGCGTCCTTGGCCGACTCGGAATTGGCAGAAGCCGGCAGCTTCTTGCCCTGTTTGGCGCGGTAGTCTTCCAGGAACTTGGCGATCCGGCCAATGGCGATCCGCAGGTCCGGCTCGTGCGGCAAGAACACGATACGGAAGTGGTCGGGACGCGACCAGTTAAAGCCCGTGCCCTGCACCAGCATCACGCGGGTCGCTTCAAGAAGCTGCAGGAAGAACTGGCGGTCGTCCTCGATGGGATAGACGTCCGGGTCCAGCCGCGGGAACATGTACAGCGCAGCCTGCGGCTTGACGCAAGTGACCCCCGGAATGGCGGTGATCAACTCGTAGGCCAGGTCGCGCTGGCGGCGCAACCGCCCGCCTTCGCATACCAGGTCATTGATGCTCTGGTAGCCGCCCAGTGCCGTCTGGATTGCCCATTGGCCGGGCACGTTTGCGCACAGCCTCATGTTGGCAAGCATGTTCAAGCCTTCGATGTAGTCGCGGGCGCTGTGCTTGTCACCCGAGACCACCAGCCACCCTGCGCGATACCCGCAGGCGCGGTAGCTCTTGGACAGCGAATTGAAGGTCAGCGTCAGCACATCAGTCGACAGGCTTGCCAGCGCGGTGTGCTGCACGTCGTCGTACAGCACCTTGTCATAGACCTCGTCGGCCAGGATGACCAGCCCGTGTTCGCGCGCGATGGCGATGATTTCCCGCAGCACGTCATCGGGGTAGAGCACGCCGGTCGGGTTGTTCGGGTTGATGACCACGATGCCCTTGGTGCGCGGCGTGATCTTGGCGCGTATGTCGTCCAGGTCCGGGATCCAGCCCTTGTCTTCGTCGCACAGGTAATGCACGGGCGTCCCGCCCGACAGGCTCGTCACCGCCGTCCACAGCGGGTAATCGGGCGTGGGCAGCAGCAATTCGTCGCCATCGTCCAGCAGCGCGTTCGTCGCCATCGCAATCAGGTCGGACGCGCCGTTGCCCAAATAGACGTCTTCCAGCGTCACACCCTGCACGCCCTGCTGTTGGGTGTAGTGCATGACCGCCTTGCGCGCCGCGAAGATGCCCTTGCTGTCCGAATAGCCCGCCGAATTGGGCAGGTTGCGGATCATGTCCTGTTGGACTTCCTCGGGGGCATCGAAGCCGAACACGGCCAGATTGCCGATATTGAGCTTGATGAGCTGCTGGCCTTCGTCTTCCATCTGCTTGGCGCGATCCATGATGGGACCACGGATGTCGTACAGGACGTGCGCCAGCTTGCTGGATTTTTTAATGCTCTTCATAGACGGCTCTTTCCGTGAAATTCTTGTCTCGCAATGTCGGGCGTTCATTGATTAGCACCTCTATCGCCCGATGGATGCCAATAATAGCCGTCTGACGGAAAGGTGTGGGCCGGGGCGGCCGACTGTTTGCGGCGATAGCCCATCCGGGCGCCCGGGAACGAACCAACCGGTGCCCGGGTTTTATTGGGGACATATTGCTCAAACAAGGGCTTCTTTGCATTCAGCGAAAAGGCGCGGGCCGGGGGCATGACACGGTTCGACCCAGCGCCAGTTCCTGCACGAGTTGGCCGATGTAAGTCTCCTTGAAGCGTAGAACGCGATCCCGCTCGGCGATCACCGCCGTTGATGCGCGTCGAGGTGATCCGGGGTGCGGTACTCATGGCTGTCTTTGTGCCGGTTACGCTATTCTGAGGTTCATGCTCCCATCTCATAGACTAGGCCGTAGCGGCCACCACTTCGTTTGATTCGCGCGAAGCCCATTTCTCCCAGATGCATACCGGCGATCAACAGTCCCTCCGAACTGACCAGGTCCAGAAGCTGTGATCGTGTGGCGGCTGCCAGGGTAGCGTCCTGATCGAATGCGATCGATACCTCCGGCCGTTCAATCTGGATATGGGGGAAATGCACAATGTCTCCCCAAATCAGCAGGCTCTGCTCGGGGGATTCGAAAAGATATCCGGAGTGTCCCGCCGTGTGCCCCGGCAATGGCATCGCCTTGATACCAGGAAGCACTTCCCCGTCAACGAAAGTGCGAAGCGTGTCGCGATAGCCCTCGAAGACTCGACGCGCGATCAGGAAGTTGCCTCGAGCGCGCTCGCTCGCGCGGCTTAGATTTCCGTCGTCCTGCCAGAAGGCAAGTTCTCGCTGATGCACGACCAGTTCCGCATTCGGAAAGACGATGTGTCCGCCTGCGTCCACTAGCCCCCCGACATGGTCGGGATGGGCGTGGGTGAGCAGAATGGTGTCGATGTCGGACGGTGCGAGGCCAGCAAGCAATAAGTTCGTAGTCAAGCGCCCTCCCCATTGCTTGATCCCTCCAGCCCCTCCGTCGATCAAAATGGTGCGGCCCGCTCCGCGTACCACGTAGCAATTGATATGCACGGCAGCGGGTTCTTTCTGCCCCGCATCGGTTTGCATTCTGGAGGCCTCAGACGAATCGATATTCGAGAGGAAGTCCAGGCTGGCAGTGAGGTAACCGTCACTGATGGCGGTGATCGTGAAATCCCCGGCTGTCTGACTTGGAAACGTAATGGCGGACACCGCTTTTCTCCGGAGGGCTTTCTAGTTTCGGGCGTAAATGCTCGACGCCGCAGATCCAAAGCAGCGGATGCGCGCCTTGAGACCCGTGCAACGCGTGATGGCGGCGTCCAGGGCTTCCATGAAGGTGTTCATGACCGCTGGCGTGCGAAATGTCTCAACGCGATATTGGACATCCGCGAATACGGGATGTCCGTGCCCATGCCGAACCTCGACATAGATGATGTGAACGTTTTCGAGTGTCGCGGCAAGGACCTTGGTACAAAGCTGGATGCAGTCGCGGGAAAGCTCTGCAAGTCTCTCGTCCGAGGGCGTTTTCCCCGCAGGAATATGGATAGTGACGTTGGGCATCGCGGACCTGTTTGCGGTTGGCTTTAATCGGCGCGGGAGCTCGTCAGTTGTTCGGTCATTGGCGAATAGAGGTGGACGCTTCTGGGCAGGCTCTCCACGCACTGAGCATTCTTCCCAGCCAGTTTTGCCAGCCAACGGCGTTCTGGATACTGCTCCAGCGCAACGGCTCGCATGGCCAACGGAGTAAGGCCTATCTGGACCAGAGGTTCAGGGCCGCTTGCGCAAAGCACGAGGAGTTCGGATGCATCGACTGCCGGCGCAAAGCCGATATCGCCGTACAGATTTCGGTGCCAGTCGGTAATGTGTTGCTGCCATCTGGCGAAATTACCGCCGCCTTTCTGACGATATTCCTCACCCGTCAGAACATCCAGACCGTCGATGGTGTGCAAAGCCAGATAGCGGGGGCAACCATCCCTTAACGCCTTGAAGCGCTGCGACGTATGAAAGCCCCCCACCGAGATCAGGGCGCGAAGTTTTTCACGGCTGTAGAAGTCGTTCCATTCGGCTTCGCTACTGGGATCGGCGTAGCCACATTCCACGGTGTAAATCATCAGGTCATCCTTCGTGACGGGTCAGGCTCTTACACCAATCGACCCGCTATCATTGCGGTAACGTAATGCTAAGTGGATACTTTCACCGAATATAGCGATATAAAGTCAGCCTTCAGTGACATTTGCTCAATTTGGCATTGACTACACACCCGCCCCCCGAGATCCCATGCGACGTAAGATTCCAAGCAATTCCGCCCTCCTTGCTTTTGAGGCAGCGGCTCGACATGGCAGCTTTGCCCGCGCGGCCGACGAATTGGCGCTGACCGAAGGCGCGATCAGTCGCCAGATCGGTCGCCTGGAGGCATTTTTGAATGTCGCGCTGTTCGAGCGTGTGGGAAATCGGGTAAGGCTTGCGCCCAACGGCTCGCGATACGCGGTGCAAGTTCGCGAGATCCTGGATCGGCTGGAACGGGATAGCCTCTATTTAATGGGGCAGCCCATGCACGGGGCGAGCATAGATATCGCCGCGATTCCGACCTTCGCTACCCGTTGGCTTATCCCTCGGTTGAAACGCTTTCATGATGCACATCCGAACATTACCGTGCATATTGCCGAGCGGATGGAGCCCTTCATTCTTGCCGGCAGCGGTTTCGACGCAGCCATCCATTTTGAGCATCCAGCATGGGCGGGTATGCACTTGCATCCCCTATTGGAGGAGGTGCTTGTGCCCGTCTGTAGTCCGGCGCTCCTCGCGCAAGCGGGTGCGAATGCGTCACTCGACGAACTGCCGCGTCTGCATCGGCGGCAAAACCCGGACGCATGGCAGCTTTATGCAAAAGAGACCGGCATCATGCTGACCAATTCGGCGGTAGGCGCACGGTACGATCTTCATTCCATGCTGATAGCAGCGGCGATAGCCGCCCTGGGGGTCGCATTGGTGCCACGTCTTTACGTCGAGGAAGAGCTTGAACAAGGCCGCCTGGTCGCACCGTGGCCGTACGGCAAAGCGATCACCAAGAACTTTTGCCTCGTTCTTCCAGAGCCGATCGCGTTGAGTGAAGGGCCACTACAGGCGTTTGCAAAATGGATCCTTCACGAAGCGCAGGGCTTGTGATCCGATCTCCTGATTAGCGCACGGTGGCAACGACCGCGCGGGCGGACAGTCCGTTTGAGAACCGATCAAGACGGAATGCTGGGTCGCCTTTAGGCAGGCCGTGCCTCTGACAGTCGCGCCAATACATCTGCCCGACACACATCCAGGATTTCGTCCGCCAACGGCGAATCGTCGGGGCAGGATCTTGACAACACAATCGCGCCAATCGCCTGCGCCATCAGGGCAATCCTGCGCGCGCGTGCCTCGTCGCCCGAATCTCCGGGCAACTCGGCCCCCTGGCGAGCAGGCGTCGACAGTTGACGCTCGATGCCCGCCGCAAAAGCGGCCTTGACCGGCTCCGATTGACGCGCGGCGTCCGCGCACAGCGCGGCCATGGTGCAGCCATCGCCCGGCCTGTCGCGATGGTCTCGGGAGAGGTAGTACCTCATGAAGTCCGCCGGATCGACGCACGTCGTGGCGTCCGCGGACCGAGCGAGGCCGCAACTTGCCGCCTCCGCCATTAGGTCGGCCTTGGAGCTGAAGTGTTTGTAAAAGCCGCCGTGGGTGAAGCCGGCAGCTGCCATCAGATCCGCCACGCCCACGCCGTCGTAACCCCGCTCCCTGAACAGGGTGGATGCAGTTTCTACGATGTGCGCCCGATTTGCTTGCGCCTGTGCCTTGGTGACCTTCATCGCCCGATGTCTCTGAGTGTTCTATCAACGGATAAGCGGCACTATACCACCCATAGATGATGATCATCATCAAACTATTGACTTTAAAGATGATGACCGTCATCATTAAGTCCGCTTCTCACAGAACGAGCTCAGGGACAAGCACTACCCGGGGCTCATCCCGGATCAACCCTCGGACTTGACATGACCGACACCCCACTTTTCCAGCCCTACACCCTGGGCTCGCTGACCCTCGCCAACCGCATCGTGATGGCACCCCTGACGCGAAACCGTGCGGGCGCGGGACTCGTGCCCAGCGCGCTGGCCGCCACCTACTACGCGCAACGCGCCTCGGCAGGCTTGATCATCACCGAGGCCACCCAAGTCTCGACGCAGGCGCAGGGCTATCAAGACACCCCCGGCCTGTACACCCAGGAACAGATTGATGGCTGGCGTGAAGTCACCAGCGCCGTCCACGCCCGAGGCGGACGCATCTTCGCGCAACTGTGGCACGTCGGCCGGATCTCCCACGTTGACCTGCATGCCGGGGCCGCCCCCGTAGCCCCGTCGGCCATCCGCGCTCAGACCAAGACCTTCGTCAACAACGGCTTTGCCGACGTTTCCGAGCCGCGTGCGCTATCCGCCGCTGAGTTGCCGGGAATCGTCAACCACTTCCGCCAAGCCGCCGCCAACGCGATCGCGGCCGGATTCGACGGCGTGGAAATCCACGGCGCCAACGGCTATCTGCTGGAACAGTTCATCAAGGACGGTGCCAACCAGCGCACCGACGAGTACGGAGGGTCTATCGAGAACCGCGCACGCCTGTTGCTGGAGGTCACCGCGGCAGTGGTCAAGCAAATCGGCGCCGACCGCACCGGCGTGCGCATCTCGCCGGTGTCGTCGGCCGGCGCAATTTCCTGCAGCGATCCACAACTGCAGTACGACTACGTCGTCGAACAGCTCGATGCGCTTGGCATTGTCTACTTGCACGTGGTGGAAGGGGCCACGGGCGGCCCACGCGACGTAGCGCCGTTCGACTTCGGTAGCTTGCGACGTCGCTTCACGCGCACCTATATGGCCAACAACGGCTACGACCTTCAATTGGCCAACGCCCACCTGCTCGAACGCAAGGCAGATCTGTTTGCCTTTGGCCGTGCGTTCATCAGCAATCCCGATCTGGTCGAGCGCTTGAAATCCGGCGCGCCGCTTGCCGCGTTGAACCCGGCCACGTTGTACGGCGGCGGTGCGCAAGGCTACATCGATTATCCGCCCTTGACGGACGCCCACGCGCAGTAAGGCTGGTGACGAGGCCGCAGTGCATGCGGCCCTTCAGGCCAGACACCTCCGCCCGCCCCTTTTTCCCCCTCACACTCCAGACAGATACACCATGACCATTCGTCCAACCGTCCTCGTCACCGGTGCCTCCAGCGGCATCGGCGCCACCTATGCCGAACGCTTTGCGCGGCGCGGCCATGATCTCGTGCTGGTCGCACGCGATCACGCCCGACTGCAAGCCCTCGCCACTCGCTTGCGCCAGGAATCCGGGACCACTGTCGAGGTCCTGCCCGCTGATCTCACGCAGCCCCATGAATTGGCAACCGTCGAAGCGCGCCTGCGCGTAGACGCGCGCATTGGCATTTTGATTAACAACGCAGGCATCGCCCAATCAGGCGGCTTCGTCGACCAATCGGCCGACAGCATCGAACGGCTGGTGACCTTGAACACGACGGTGCTGACGCGCTTGGCCGCCGCGGCCGCACCACGGCTGGTCGAGGCTGGCGAAGGCGCGATCGTAAATATCGGCTCGGTGGTCGGCCTGACGCCGGAATTCGGCATGTCCGTCTATGGCGCGACCAAGGCGTTCGTGCTGTTCCTGTCCCAGGGACTCAGCCTGGAACTCTCGCCCAAGGGGGTCTACGTGCAAGCCGTTCTGCCTGCAGCGACGCGCACCGAAATCTGGGAGCGTGCCGGTATCGACATCAACACGCTGCCCGAAGTGATGGACGTGAACGAACTGGTCGATGCGGCATTGGTGGGCTTCGATCGGCGCGAGACCGTCACTATTCCCCCACTGCACGTCGCTGCGCGCTGGGAGACGCTGGAAGCCTCACGCCAAGCCTTGCTCACCGACATCCGGCAGGCACAGGCTGCGGAACGCTATCGCGCCATCACCTGAGGCGGCAAATTCGGTTCGACCTCACGACACCCTCTTTTGGCTTGCCCTGCCCTCCAGAAACTCAATACGATGAAAGCCTTCCTCATCGACCGCTATAGCAAGACAGACGCCGGCCGCATCGGCGACATACCTAAGCCGGATCTGCGGGATGATGATGTCCTGATCCAGGTGCACGCCACAAGCGTCAATCCCTTGGATTCCAAGATCAAGCGCGGCGAGCTCAAGCTGATCCTGCCCTATCGATTCCCGCTGGTTCTAGGCCACGACGTGTCCGGCACGGTCGTGCGCGTCGGTGCCCGTGTAAGCCAGTTCAAGCCGGGCGATGACGTCTACGCACGCGCCGACGATGATCGCATCGGCACCTTTGCCGAATTCATTGTCGTCAGGGCATCGTCACTGGCGATCAAGCCGACAAATATCGGCATGGTCGAAGCCGCCTCCCTCCCTCTAGTGGCCCTGACTGCCTGGCAGGTGCTGGTGGAAACCGCCAAGCTGAAAAAAGGACAGAAAGTACTGGTCCACGCAGGCTCCGGCGGCGTCGGCACCATCGCCATCCAGCTTGCCAAACACCTGGGCGCCTTCGTCGCCACGACCACGAGCACCTCCAACATCCCGTTGGTGAAGGCCTTGGGGGCGGACGTCGTTATCGACTACAGGCAGCAGGATTTCGCTGCCGTTCTGCGCGACTACGACGTGGTGCTCCACAGCCTTGGCAGCGACGAGTTGCACAAATCTATCCAGATCCTGAAGCCGGGCGGGCATCTGATCTCCCTATCCGGACCGCCAACCCCAGCGTTCGCCGCCGCACGCGGACTGACATGGCCGCTCAGGCAAGTACTGCGCCTCTTGAGCTATGGCATCCGCAGGAAGTCAAGGCAAAAGAATATTGCGTACACCTTTGTCTTCATGCGCGCCGACGGGGCGCAGTTGCAGGCGATCACCGACCTCGTTGAATCTGGCGCAATTCGCCCTGTTGTCGACAGAGTGTTCGCGTTTGAAGACACCCACCAAGCGTTGGCCTACTCCGAAAGTGGACGCGCCAGGGGCAAGGTCGTGGTGCAAATGCCATCGCTGTGACGCGAATCGCCCAATCTTTGAACGCCCTGTCGCTTCAGGCGACGGGCGTTCGAAGGACGCACCCGAGGCGAGCCGGGTGGTCGCGCAGCGATCTTAGCTGCGAAACCGTCGACCCCGACGGACTAGTTGGTGGATTGTTGACAGGCGGCATCAACCTCGTTCAATCCGACGTTGATGAGCCGACGGGCTGATAACTGCCCATCGCGGCGCGAAATTTCTTGACCGTAGTCAGACGTTGGAGCTGCTGCGTCAAACGTCTTGTCCAATAGATGTTGGTATCGTCGAGGTCAAAGGAGCAGTCCGGTTCAGACTCGCTAGAAACGAACACTTCCAGCCATGTGCTGGTTACTGTCGCGCTGCCGTATCTGCGAAAACCCACGAACTTGACCGCTTGCCAAGGAACCGCGCCGGTCTGTGGTGACCAAAGCCCCTCGTTTCTGATCTCCAGCAGCACCCGCCGTTGCGCACGCAAGACCGGAATCAGGCCGTACACGGATAACGGCGTCACTGTGCCCAGCACCAAACTGAGCAGCAGAATCCAGCCCTCCCATTCGCCATAGACCACCTCAAACAGGAGAAAGAGGGACATCGCCATCCCGAATGGCGCTCCAACAAAAACATAAACCCAGAAAAACAGGCGCCACGTCCGGATGACGACGGGCTTCTTCAGCTCCAGGGAGGACGCGGTTGCCAGTTGGCTTGGAGTCTGGGGTTTGGCGCGCTTCATTTCAAATTCTATCGAGACGATGGAAGTGTACGCGCAATTTTTCGCCGAATTTCCTTTTGGCCCCGATGGGGGAAGCCCGTGCATCATAGAGATGGCGGCTCCAAGAGCGGTTGCACCTGTCTTACAGGACAACGTTGCAAGGTCACCGTCGGAGCAGCGGCAAGGTTGGCCGTGGGTCGGCAGCGGGCGTCTGCGATGGCCGACTCCTGACCATGAACAGCTGTTGCTAATTTACAGCCAATACAATTGCTCCAAACGAATTTCAGACGGGGAAGACAATGCAACGTCAACTACGCATTGCATCGAAATCGGATGCGGAAGGAATTTCCAGCTTGTGGACCGAACTCATAGATGAACAAGCTTGACGACCTCGGTTCGCGCATCTGCATTCTAGGGCCCAGCAATAGCGGGAAGTCCACGCTTGCCCAGGTCATTGCGCGCAAGCGTGGACTGCCGGCCATCCACCTGGACCAACTTTTCCATCTGCCACACACCGACTGGAAGCCGCGTTCCAGCGAAGAGTTCCTTCGCCTGCACGAACAGGCGATACAGCGCGAGAAGTGGGTCATGGAGGGAAACTACACAAGCAGCATCGGCCAACGGCTCGAGCGCGCCACCGGGTTCATTCTGCTCGACGTGTCGACAGCCACGAGCCTACTTCGGTACTTTCGCCGAACCTTGTTCGAACGCGACCGGCGCGGCGCGCTGGAAGGCAGTCTGGACTCCGTGAAATGGCGAATGATCCACCACATAACGGTCGTCACCCCGGCCAACCGACGACGTTATGCGGAGATGTACGAGAGAATCACCCTGCCCAAACTGAAACTGGCGACGATGGCTGACGTCAGGAACTTTTATCGAGCCGAGCAACTTAGCGTCTAGTCGTAGATGGGGCTCGCATCTGGAGCTTTTGAGCCCGCCTAAAAAGATCGCTCTGGGTCGAAAGCCCCCCTTCACCCCCCCTTGGCCGCCGCAAAATGCGGCGACGGCCCGAAATGTTCGATCAACAGCTCCGTCAAGACGCGTATCTTTCTTGCGGGATGCTGGCCCGGCGGGCGGATTACGTAGGCGCCGGCAGGTGGCGGCGGATAGCGGGTCATGATGGGCACGAGCGCCCCAGCGGCCACGTAGTCATGGGTGAGGCAATCGGGCAGATAAGCGACCCCCAGCCCGGCCGTCGCGGCGGCGACCAAGGCCGCGCCGTTGTCGGCCTTGAAGCGCCCTTGCGGGCGGACCGTGATGGTCTTGTCGCCATCCATGAACTGCCAGGTCTCGGTGCCCTGCATAAGGGCCTCATGCGCGGCGAGTTGGTCTGGCGCTTCAGGCGCCCCATGCGCCTGGATGTAGCCGGGGCTGGCCAGCAGCTTGCCGTGAATGGGACCAACGCGCCTTGCGATCAGGTTGGAGTCCTGCAGATAGCCCACTCGTATCGCACAATCGTAACCTTCAGCGATGAGATCGACGAAGCGATCGCTGTAGCAGGTCTGGACATAAAGCTTGGGGTGACGTCGCGCCAACTCCGCGACCACCGGCGCGAAATGCGTCAGGCCGAACGACACCGGAACGGCGACTCGCAAGCGGCCATGCAGCTCGCCAGCAGGCACGATCGTTTCCCGGGCAATGTCGATTTCGGCGCAGGCCCTGGCCGCATGGTCCCGGAAGATCGCCCCCGCCTCGGTAAGCGCCGCCCCGCGTGTGGTCCGCGCAAGCAACTGGACGCCAAGTTCCGTTTCCAGGCGCAGCAACCGACGGCTGACGATCGATTTGGAAACGCCTAGCCGAAGTGCGGCGGGCGACACGCCGCCCGCATCGGCGACTTCGATGAAGGTCTGAAGTTCTTCGATATCCAATTTGCGTGGCTCCCCATTTTGCGACGCAGTTCGCCGCAGGATAGCACTACGTGCCCAGCATGGAATCAGCATGCTCCGCGTTACGGCAGCCTACCGTGGCGGTGTTCCCGTTTATGCGACACAGCTTGCCTTGGAATGGAACTACCGCATCAAGATAGGCGAAAACATAATGCGAGATCCGGGCAGCGTCGCCACAAGCGCACGCTTTCCGGAAGGCACTTGCAGCGCGACTCGCAATGCAATTTCTGCAACCCACAGCAAACCAGGGATCACTAATGACTATTCGTAATGGCCTCGATTCGCTTCTACGTCCTGAGGATTCGGTACTCGTCCTGATCGACCACCAGCCTTATCAACTCACCAACCTGAACAGCCACGATCCGCATGCCGTCGTCAACAACTCGACGGCTTTGGCAAAGGCCGCCAAGGTCTTCGGCGTGCCCACGATTCTGACGAGCGTGATCGCGGCGCGGGGCGGCGTCATCTTTCCCCAGATCACCGATGTCTTTCCCGGCCAGGAAGTCATAGATCGCACGTTCATCAACACGTGGGAAGACAAAAAGGTGGTCGACGCGGCCAAGGCCACAGGCCGCAAGCAGCTGATCATCGCCGGGCTGTGGACGGAGGTCTGCGTCGCAATGCCGGCGATCCAGGCGGCGGGCGAAGGTTGGGATGTGACGGTCGTCACCGATGCCTCCGGCGGCGTGTCGGTCGAAGCGCACGAAGTCGCCCTCCAACGCATGGCGGCGGCCGGCGTGAATCTGATGACGTGGATGGCAGTGGCCGCCGAGTGGCAACGCGACTGGGCGCGCGTCGACACCGCCGCCGGGCTGACCGACATCCTCGTTCAGCATGCCGCCGGTAGCGGCATTGCCTATCTGTGGGAACAGCAGTTGCTGAACACGCCGGTACCCGCCACGGCAGGCTGATCGAGCCGGGGGATGACCCGTTCGCCAGCACCGTGTGTTTCAGGGTGCGGCTTGGTCATCCCTTGCACGCGCGCGCCGGGGCCCACGTCCGGAGGTACCTTGATGACGAAACCTATTTTGTTGATGGGCGGCACAGGCGCTATCGGCCGCTTGAGCGCAGGCGCACTGCGCGCCGTCTACCCTGATGTGCCGCTGCTGATCGGCGGGCGCGACGCGGTAAAAAGTGCCCAAGCCGCGAGCGACTTGGGTAACGCCGAGGGGGTGGCGATTGACCCCAGCGCAGAAGGTCTTGGCTTGGGTGATCGCCCGGTAGCGGCTGTCGCGGTGTTTTACGCGGATGATCGACTGGCCGGACTGCGCTACGCGCAAGGTCGCAACCTGCCCCACCTGGGCATTTCTTCCGGCATCTATGAAATCGCCCCCGAAGTCGCGGCCTATATGCAGGCGCCCGACGCCGCCGCGATCGTGCTGGGCTACGAATGGCTGGTGGGCGCCACGACCGTCGCCACGTTCGCGTGCGCGAAAACCTACGCGCAGCTGCACGACATCAAGATCGGTGCGCTTGTCGATGAGCAGGATGGCGGCGGCCCCGCCGTCGCCGAGGATTTCGAGCGCCTGAACCGCATGATGCCCGCGGCACTAACGCGTCGGGACGGCCGTTATATCTGGCGCGATGAAGACGATGCCAAAGCCGAATTCCGCGCCATCGATGGCGCGACGATGCAAGGGACCGGCTTCTCGTCTATCGATGTTGCCGGCCTGGCGGCCGCAACCGGGGCGCCGAACGTGCAGTTCAACATCGCGACCGGAATCAGTTCGTCCCGGCGTCGCGGCGAACCCAAATCGACGGAAATCATCATCGAACTGTCGGGCAAGGATCATGACGGGCTAGCGCAGCACACACGTCATGCCGTCGTCCATCCGCGCGGCGCCGCCAACCTGACCGCACTGGGCGTCAGCATGATTCTTGAGCGGCTGGCGGGCCTGGACGGCAATACGCCGACCCCAGCCGGCTTGTATTTCCCCTTCCAGGTCATCGATCACCGCACGTATCTGTCTCGCTTGCAGGCCGAAGGCGGAAGTCTCGTTTCGTTGGATGCCGAGTGACGCCAGCGCCAGGTCTGGCCCTGGTACGGACGAGTCCATGAACCCGGGGCTTAAGCTGGGTGCAACGGGCTTCGCGCTGATCGCCGTCTGCTACGGGTTTGCCCGCTTCGCGTTCGGGTTGTTTCTGCCCCGGATCGATGCGGACCTGACTTTGTCGTCGACCTTGAGCGGGTTGATTTCAGGCGCGGCGTTCCTGACATATTGCATTGCGGTCACGCTGTCCGCGTGGCTGACCGAACGAATCGGCGCGCGCGCTGTGGCCATCGGCGCCGCGCTGATCGCAGCAGCAGGCATGGCGGGCATCGCGGCCGCGACCTCGCCCGCCTGGCTTGCAGGCGCGGTCATGCTGGCCGGATCAAGCACGGGGCTGGCTTCGCCGCCGCTGGCGGCGGCAGTGGCTGCGGCGGTCAGACCCGATCGGCAGGACGCGACCAACACGATCATCAACGCCGGCACCGGTGCAGGCGTTGCCTTGTCGGGCGCCGTGGCGCTAATGATGGGCGACCTATGGCGCTTTGCGTTCGCGGGGTTTGCCGCCGCCGCTATCGCCCTGGCATTCGCCGTAGCGCTGACCCTGCCGCGAAGCCCACCCCGCACGACAACAAGCGCGCATGGCATGCCATCGCTTGACGGCGTGCTCCGGCGCCTGGTGTTGGCGGCGTTCCTCGCGGGCGCGGCCAGCACGGCGGTCTGGTCCTTTGGCGGGCAACTTGTCGCCCTTCGACTCAACTGGGGCAGCACCGGAGCGGGCCTGCTTTGGATCGCCATCGGGACGGCCGGTATCGCAGGTGCAGGCGCCGGCCATTTGATCGCGCGGTTTGGCATCGACGGCGTGCATCGGGCGTTTCTGACAGCGATGGCGGCAAGCATTCTGCTGATCGGCGTCGAAGGCACTTCGACATCCCTGACGCTAAGCGGCGGCGTGCTATTCGGCGCCGCCTACATCATGCTGACAGGGGTCTATCTGCTGTGGGGAGTGGCGGCGCTGCCCCACCGGCCCGCCACCGGCGTGACGATCGCGTTTCTGGCCCTGGCTATTGGGCAGACCGCAGGGGCCGCAGGCTTCGGGCTGCTGATGGACCGGCTGACGGCCCATTACGCCGTGATCGCTTTTGCATGCCTTGCCCTGTCGGCCGGGGTGGCACGCGCTGACCCAGTGCCTTAACCCGTTCCGTCTCCCCGTGGCAGCCACGCCCCATGGAACCCCGCCGGAATCCGCTGCGGCAACCGCACTGTCGCCAACGGCCCCGCATCCAGATCACGCCCATCCAGCACCACCACGTCACTGGTGTCGCTGGCCTGGCGATACACGCACGCGAGCACCCAGCCATCGTCCTCATCCCGCGCGTCGGGACGCGGCACGAAGACCGGCTCGCTGTTCTGGTCGCCGGGCGGCACGCGATACTGCTGGGTCGGGCCGTTTTCCAGGTCGTAGCGCACCACGCCGCGCATTTCCACGTTGCTAGGCTGCTGCACCGCGTAGGCATAACGGTAAGGCCGCCCGGTGCGGCTCTCGTTGATGCGCGGCAATTCGATGCCGGCCTCGTCCCATTGCCGCTCGCTGACCTCGCCGCGCGCCAGATCGATCACATAGCGCCACAGCACGCCCAAGGGGTTCTCTTGGAAGCCCGCGCCGTTGCGCGACACACGCAGGTATTCCGGGTAGCGCACCACATCCAGCACCAGCGTCGTAGCATCCAGATCGTACGCGTTCACCACGTGCAGGATGAAGCATGGCGCCACCTCGAACCAGCGTATCGGCCCGCCATGGCGCGCAATCACGCCCAGTCGCGACTGCCGTTCGTCGTGCCAGCGCAGCGGCATGCGGTAGCCGCGCGACAGCATGGAAAAATCGTACGCGACGTTCAGGTCCAACAGGATGCTGTAGCGGCCGGTGATCGCCATGTCGTGCATCATCGACGGCGCAGGCATGTCGATCAGTTGGTCCAGCACCGGCTGGCCGTCGGCGTTCGCCACGCCATAGCGCAACCAGGGCTGTTCCCAGTGGGAATGGAAGCTCATCAACTCGCCGGTCACGGGGTCCACCTTCGGATGCGCGGTCATGCCGCCCGCCAGGCCTGAATGACGCCGGCTGGTTCCCAGAAAGTCCAACCCCGGCGTCATCGCCAGCGGCGCGCCGCCCTCGGCCAGCGCCAGCGTTTCACCGGCGTGGCGCAGCACGTTGACGTTGGGGTTGGTGTCAGGCAGGTCGGCGGCTAGATGCGGCGCATGTTCGCTCGCCCAGATCCGGGTGCGAGCCCAGCGGTTGCGGTAGCTTGCCGCCCGGCCCTCCCGGAATTCAATGGCGTGCAGCATCGCCGGCTGGGGCCACCACGACAGCACGTCATTGCCCTCGAAGCGCCCGCGCAGCGGATTGGGGCCGTTGCGCACCAGTATCCCGTCCAGCTCGGGCGGCAGCGCGCCCTCCACGGGCAGGTCCATCAGGTCGATTTCATTGGACAGCGGCGCGGTGGCGCCAGCGTTCAAATCGAATGAGCTCATCGTTGCATCCTTGATCGCGATAATCGCTGGGACGCATTTTTACCCGGATTAAATTAATCCGTCAATATTACCCGGATATAAATTAGCCAAAAGCAGGTCCCGGCAGAGGCCCATACCCCATCTTGGGTATGGATGAGCGGGACTCGGTACCCGTAGGCCAAGCTAGACTGAAAGCGTCAGGGTCCCCATCACCTGAATGGAGTTTTTCATGAAAAAGTCCATCTTCCCCGGGGCGGCTCCCCTAGTTCTTTATTGCCTTTGCGCGACCGCACAGACCGTGACGCCGATGAACGGCCAGTCTGCCGAATTGACTCAGCAAGACGTCGCCGCATGCCAATCGCAGGCAGGCGGCACAGGCAACGCCGCGCCGCCGCCATCCGGCGGTCGTGCCCGAGGCGCGGCGACCGGAGCGGTTGCCGGCGCGGCGGTCGCGGGCGTACGTAGCAATCAACACGAAGCGCTCTCTGACCGCGTCGACGACGACGTCAAGCAAGACTATCGACAAGAGAAGGCGAAAAACGCCGCGGTGGCCGGCGCAGTGGTAGGCGGTTCCCGCCAGCGCCAGGATCGGCGCGAAACGGCGCAAACCAACGCCGCCGCGTCGTCGGCCTACACGAGCTGCATGCAACAACGCGGGTATCAGGTCACGCCTTGAGTCATCATCAATCCTTTCCCTGAACGGAAGCAGTTCGCAAAAAGGACAGGACCCGCATCCATAAAGCGATACCATCTCGAACACCGCCAGGAGCCGGAGCCCGGGATGGGAACCAACAAAACGCGCCAGTTGGGCGTATTCATGACCGCTGACGACGAAGTGGCGTTCTTCCATGCGCTTCACACTCGATTGCCGGCGATTCGCTGCATCGATGTGTCCCAACAAACTCATACCGCCACGCCCGTCTATGGGACTGATATTTCCGCTTGCGCGGGCCGCCTCGTCACGCTGGTCGATTCAGACCTCGTTCCGGAATCCGACTTTCACGCGCGGTACGTGGTTCGCCATCCCGGTGGCGATCACTGGATATACGCCATCGTTGGGCGCGGGCTGATCAACCTGCTGCGCGCCACGCCGGCGAACTATGCGCCCGACTGCCTGCTGAACGGCGAACTTCGCGCCGCCATCCCGGCGTCTGACACCGAGACCGCTGCGCTTGCTGACATCGCCTTCGATACTGCGGCGCAGGCGCACAAGGTCTACGGCTTGGACCTTGTCAATGGCGAGACCGCGCGCCGGGCCGAGCGCAAGCTGATAGCCTGGCCCGACGCCGCCGCGCGATTCAATGGCAGCGATGGCCGCTATCTGACTAACCACACCGAAGCGTGGTTCGTGGCGCGTGCGGCAGGCAACAGGCGAGACTGAATCCTCTAGTGAAGATCCGGATCCCGGCTTTACGCCATCAGATACTGCGTCAGCTTCTCCATCATGGCGTCGCACGCTTCCAGCTGCGATAGCTCGACGTACTCGTCGGCCTTGTGCGCCACTTCGATGCTGCCCGGTCCACAGATCAGCACCGACGTCTGCGCCCACAGCTGCTGGAACAACCCGCCCTCGGTGCCGAAAGCGGCTTTGACGAGCGGCGTGTCCGGCGGCAGCCACGAGGCCAGCAGCGTGACGGCTTCCGAGTCGTCCGCCGTGGCAAGGCCGGGATAGGTATTGACGGTCGTGACCTGGGGCGGCTCGGCATCGGGCCGAGCGCCCGCGGCGCGCATTTTCGTTCTGGTAAGCGCCAGCACCCGCTCCAGGATCTGGTTCGGGTCATCCTGCGCGACGTTGCGGATCTCGAAATTGACTTCGCACTCCGCGGGCACGATGTTCAGCGCCGTGCCGCCCTTGATGGTGCCCGCATGCACTGTGGTGTACGGCACGTCATAGCCGGGCTCGCGTGGCCCGTGTTCG
>Ga0213827_1000819_pt1 | contig 20617 bp, 17 predicted proteins | sample MC6MC0898MG_FD_180669 | JGI IMG/M metagenome (GOLD analysis project Ga0213827, IMG submission 180669) | Enriched soil aggregate microbial communities from Iowa State University, Ames, United States - MC6-MC0898-MG | ecosystem: Environmental > Terrestrial > Soil > Unclassified | place: USA: Iowa...
CCTGCTGGTGGCGTTCAGTGCGGTGATCCCGATGATGACCGTGGTCAACTATTCGGTGCAGGACATCTTCGACCAGTCCAGCCGCTACTTCGTTGGGGCCGACTGGTACAAGCAGGTGCTGCTGGACCCACGGCTGCACGATTCGCTGCTGCGCCAGTTCATCTATTCCGCCTGCGTGCTGCTGATCGAGATCCCCCTGGGCATCGGCATCGCCCTGACCATGCCGACCAAGGGCCGCTGGTCGTCGCTGGTGCTGATTATCCTGGCCATCCCGCTGCTGATTCCGTGGAACGTGGTCGGCACCATCTGGCAGATTTTCGGCCGCGCCGACATCGGCCTGCTGGGCTCGACCCTCAACGCCATGGGCATCAGCTACAACTACGCGGCCAACACCATGGATGCCTGGGTCACGGTGCTGGTGATGGATGTCTGGCACTGGACCTCGCTGGTGGCCTTGTTGTGTTTCTCCGGTCTGCGGGCGATCCCGGATGTCTACTACCAGGCTGCCCGGATCGACCGGGCATCCAGTTGGGCGGTGTTTCGCCACATCCAGTTGCCCAAGCTCAAGAGCGTGCTGCTGATCGCGGTGATGCTGCGTTTCATGGACAGCTTCATGATCTACACCGAGCCGTTCGTGCTCACCGGTGGTGGACCGGGCAACGCCACGACCTTCCTCAGCCAGACCCTGACCCAGATGGCGGTCGGTCAGTTCGACCTGGGGCCGGCGGCGGCCTTTTCGCTGGTGTACTTCCTGATCATCCTGCTGGTGTCCTGGCTGTTCTACACCGCCATGACCCACTCCGACGCCAACCGCTGAGGCCCGACATGAGCAAGACCAAGCTGCTGCCTCTGTTGCTCTACATCCTGTTCCTGCTGGTGCCGATCTACTGGTTGCTGAACATGTCGTTCAAGAGCAACACGGAAATCCTCGGTGGCCTGACCCTGTTTCCCCAGGACTTCACCCTGGCCAACTACAAGGTGATCTTCACCGACCCGAGCTGGTACACCGGCTACCTCAACTCGTTGTATTACGTGAGCCTGAACACGGTGATTTCCCTGAGCGTGGCGCTGCCAGCGGCCTACGCGTTCTCCCGTTATCGCTTTCTCGGCGACAAGCACCTGTTCTTCTGGCTGCTGACCAACCGCATGGCACCGCCGGCGGTATTCCTGTTGCCGTTCTTCCAGCTGTATTCGTCGATCGGCCTGTTCGACACCCACATCGCGGTAGCCCTGGCCCACTGCCTGTTCAACGTGCCGCTGGCGGTGTGGATCCTGGAAGGATTCATGTCCGGAGTGCCGAAGGAAATCGACGAAACCGCCTACATCGACGGCTACAGTTTCCCCAAGTTCTTCGTCAAGATTTTCATCCCGTTGATCGGCTCGGGCATCGGTGTGACGGCGTTCTTCTGCTTCATGTTTTCCTGGGTCGAGCTGCTGCTGGCGCGCACCCTGACCTCGGTCAATGCCAAGCCGATTGCCGCGGTGATGACCCGCACCGTGTCGGCCTCGGGGATCGATTGGGGCGTGCTGGCGGCGGCCGGGGTGCTGACGATCCTGCCGGGCATGCTGGTGATCTGGTTCGTGCGCAACCATGTGGCCAAGGGCTTTGCCCTGGGCCGAGTGTGAGGAACTGATGATGGAGTGGATGAACTGGACCCTGCCGACCGCGCTCTTCTTTGGCGCCATCGCCTTGCTGCTGGTGGGCATGACCACCTGGGAACTGCGTTCGCCGAGCATCGCCCGGCGCGGCTTTTTACCGATCAGCACCACCCGTGGTGATCGGCTGTTTATCGGTCTTCTCGGCAGCGCCTACCTGCATCTGCTGGTGATTGGCGCTACCGGCTGGAGCATCTGGGTGGCCACCGGCCTGTCCCTGGTGTGGCTGTTGGTCGTGATGCGTTGGGGCTAGCCGACAATCGGCAATCGTGCTCCGAAACTAAACAGGAGGTCTCTATGTTCGAGAAAAACAATAAGCTGCGACATAGCGTTTCAGTGGCAGCCATGCTGGCACTCAGCGGGTTGAGCGTTGCGGCCTGGGCCGATGCCTATGAAGACGCCGCGAAAAAATGGATTGGCAGCGAATTCAAACCCTCGACCCTCACGGCCGAGCAACAGCTGGAAGAGCTGAAGTGGTTCATCAAGGCCTCCGAGCCGTTCCGTGGCATGAAGATCAACGTGGTCTCGGAAACCATCGCCACCCACGAATACGAGTCCAAGGTGCTGGCCAAGGCCTTCAACGAAATCACCGGGATCAAGCTGACCCACGACCTGCTGCAGGAAGGCGACGTGGTGGAAAAACTGCAGACCCAGATGCAGTCGGACAAAAACATCTATGACGGCTGGGTCAACGACTCGGACCTGATCGGTACGCACTTTCGCTACGGCAAGACCGAATCGATCACCGACCTGATGGCCAATGAAGGCAAGGACTACACCTCGCCGACCCTCGACCTCAAGGATTTCATCGGCCTTTCCTTCACCACCGCGCCGGACGGCAAGATCTACCAACTGCCCGACCAGCAGTTCGCCAACCTGTACTGGTTCCGCGCCGACTGGTTCGAGCGGGCGGACCTGAAGGCCAAGTTCAAGGAAAAGTACGGCTACGAGCTGGGCGTGCCGGTGAACTGGTCGGCCTATGAGGACATCGCCAAGTTCTTCACCGAAGACGTCAAGGAAATCGACGGCAAGCGGGTGTATGGGCACATGGACTACGGCAAGAAGGACCCGTCCCTGGGCTGGCGGTTCACCGATGCCTGGTTCTCCATGGCCGGTGGGGGCGACAAGGGCCTGCCCAATGGCCTGCCGGTAGATGAGTGGGGCATTCGCGTCGAGGATTGCCACCCGGTCGGTTCCAGCGTGACCCGCGGTGGCGATACCAACGGCCCGGCGGCGGTGTTCGCGACACAGAAGTATGTCGACTGGATGAAGGCCTACGCGCCACCGGAAGCGGCCGGCATGACCTTCTCCGAATCCGGGCCGGTGCCCTCCCAGGGCAACATCGCCCAGCAGATCTTCTGGTACACCGCCTTTACCGCCGACATGACCAAGCCAGGGTTGGCGGTGATGAACGCCGACGGCACGCCGAAATGGCGGATGGCGCCATCACCGCGCGGACCGTATTGGGAGGAGGGCATGAAGCTGGGCTATCAGGACGTGGGGTCCTGGACGTTCATGAAGTCGACGCCGGAGAAACAGAAACTGGCGGCCTGGCTCTATGCCCAGTTCGTCACTTCAAAAACCGTGTCGCTGAAAAAGACCATCGTCGGCCTGACGCCAATTCGTGAGTCGGACATCAACTCCCAGGCCATGACCGACCTGGCGCCCAAGCTCGGTGGCCTGGTGGAGTTCTACCGCAGCCCGGCCCGCGTGCAATGGACCCCGACCGGGACCAACGTGCCGGACTATCCGCGCCTGGCCCAGCTGTGGTGGAGCCACATTGCCGAAGCCGCCAGCGGCGAGAAAACCCCGCAACAGGCCCTCGACGGCCTGGCCAAGGACCAGGACGCAATCATGGCCCGCCTCGAACGCTCCAAGGTCCAACCGGTCTGCGGCCCGAAAATGAACCCGGAACGCGACGCGCAATACTGGTTCGACCAGCCGGGCGCACCGAAACCGAAACTGGCCAACGAGAAACCCAAGGGTGAGACCGTGAGCTACACCGAACTGCTGAAGTCGTGGGAGGCGGCGCGTAAGTAACTGAGGGTGGGAATGGCACGATAGAAGCGACGGCACCCTTGGGTGCCGTTTTTTTTGCAGCCGAACCATGCCCAGTCGAACATTCATTCCTTGAAAGCATTTCTGTAGGAAACAAATTGTTTCTTTGGGTGAAGTTTCCTATTCCTCTTGACCGGCCTGCTTTCGGGGGCGTGATCTGGTAATTGTGTGCCGTACTATTTTCTTCGCGCAGCTGAGGGTCATGGCGGTGCGTTTTTACGCCAGTAACCAATGGTTTTCTGCCTCAGGTACATGGCCACATTGTTCATGGAACTGACAGTCAATAACCTGAACTCGATCGGATGAAATGGAGAGCAAGATCAATGAATGAAGGTCATTTTATCGGTTTGAAAGACAAAACCACCTGCGGTGGCGTGGTTCTGGACGGTGATATCGGGATTATGCTGTACGGCCTGGCCCATGCCCGTGAAGGGGACCGGGTCACGTGTGGCAAGGACGGCAAGACCTATCGTATCGTCGAGGGTGTTGCACACATAATCACGCACGGCAAACCGCTGGCGGGCACTCTCGACAGCTTCAGCAACTGCCCCTGTAAAGCCCAACTGATCCCCTCAGTGTTCACGGCCACTTATCGGAATGAGGTGGTTTCAGGCGCTCATCCCTGATCCAGGCGACCTAAAAGCCGGCACTTTGATCGTGTTGAGCAATCCGAGCTATAAGCCGTCCACCGGTACGGCATGCCCTGTTCGGCGAAACCGGCTAAACTGCCGCACGATTTTTGTTGAGTGTTTTCCATGCAAATTGCCTTGGCGCCCATGGAGGGGTTGGTCGACAACATCCTGCGGGACGTGCTGACCCGGGTTGGCGGTATCGATTGGTGCGTGACCGAGTTCATCCGGATCAACGATCAACTGCTCACGCCTGCCTATTTCCACAAGTTCGGTCCTGAATTGCTCAACGGTGCCAAGACCGCCGCCGGCGTGCCGCTGCGTGTGCAATTGCTCGGTTCCGACCCGGTGTGCCTGGCGGAAAACGCGGCGCTGGCCTGTGAGCTGGGTTCGCAGGTGATCGACCTGAACTTCGGTTGCCCGGCCAAGACCGTCAACAAGTCCCGTGGCGGTGCGGTGCTGCTCAAGGAGCCCGAGCTGCTCAATCAGATTGTCGAGCATGTGCGGCGTGCCGTTCCGGCGCATATCCCGGTGACCGCCAAGATGCGCCTGGGCTTTGACAGCCCGGACGGTTCGCTGGTGTGTGCCACCGCGCTGGCCGAAGGCGGCGCGGAACACATCGTGGTGCATGCGCGGACCAAGATGGACGGCTACAAGCCGCCGGCGCATTGGGAGTGGATCCCGCGGGTGCAGGACGTGGTCAAGGTGCCGGTGTTCGCCAATGGCGATATCTGGAGTGTTGACGACTGGCGCCGCTGCCGCGAGATTAGCGGCGTGGAAGACATCATGCTGGGGCGCGGCCTGGTGTCGCGTCCGGATCTGGCCCGACAGATCGCTGCTGCCCAGGCGGGGGACGAGGTGGTCGAGATGACCTGGGCCGAGCTGTTGCCGCTGATCCAGGAATTCTGGCTACAGGCCAAGGCGCAGATGACCGCGCGCCAATCGCCGGGTCGCCTGAAGCAATGGTTGGCGATGTTGACCCGCAATTATCCCGAGGCGGTGGAGCTGTTTACCCTCATGCGCCGGGAGACGGAACTGGACCAGGTTTCGCGTTTGCTGGGTTTGCAGGTCGCTGAGGCGGCCTGAAAAAATCTGCAGAAAACCTCTTGAAATGCAATCAGCGGTCCCTATCTAAGGGTTACGCGATGCCGAATTCGGGTCGCGGAGAGAAAAAACCTTGCTGATTGTTTTCAGGAGATTTGAACCATGAGTACCGCATTTTCCCTGGCTCCACTGTTCCGTTCTTCGGTGGGTTTCGATCGTTTCAACGATCTGTTCGAGTCTGCGCTGCGCAACGAGCCCGGCAGCAGCTACCCACCCTACAACGTTGAAAAACACGGTGACGACCAGTACCGCATCGTCGTGGCGGCAGCCGGCTTCCAGGAAGAAGACCTGGAGCTGCAAGTCGAAAAAGGCGTGTTGACCATCAGTGGTGGCAAACGCGACAGCAACGATAGCGTGACCTTCCTGCACCAGGGCATCGCCCAACGCGCTTTCAAACTGTCGTTCCGCCTGGCCGATCACATCGAGATCAAGGCCGCGGACCTGCGCAACGGCCTGTTGAGCATCGACCTGCTGCGTATTGTGCCCGAAGAGGCGAAAGCCAAACGCATCCCGATCAACGGCGAGCAAAAACCTGCACTGCAGCACTGAGTCACCGCAATGAAAGAAGGGCGCCCATGGCGCCCTTCTTTTATCCGTTTGTTGTCGGAGCAGCCGGGTGGTGCTCACGTCCAGCCATACCGCACCAGGTGAAAGAAGATCGGCGCGGCGAAACACACCGAGTCCAGTCGATCGAGCATGCCGCCATGGCCTTCGATCATGTGTCCCCAGTCCTTGACGCCGCGGTCGCGCTTGATCGCCGACATCACGATGCCACCGGCAAACCCCAGCAGGTTGATCAACAGCGCGATCAGCAACGACTGCCAGACGTTGAACGGGGTAATCCACCACAACGCAGCCCCGATCAAGGAAGCCAGGAGGATACCGCCGACAAAACCTTCAACGGTCTTGGAGGGGGAGAGGTTGGGCGCGATCTTGTGTTTGCCAAACAGTTTGCCGCAGACGTACTGCAACACGTCCGACATCTGCACCACGATCACCAGGTAGGCGATCAGCAGCAGGTTGCGGCCCTCATAGCCGGCAATGTCCAGGGTCAGCAGGGCGGGCACGTGGGACACGCAGAACACCGCAATCATCAGCCCCCATTGGACCTTGGAGGCGCGCTCGAGAAAGTGCGTGCTGTCCCCGCCCAATGACGCGAGGATCGGCAGCAACAGGAATACGTAGACCGGAATGAAGATCGAGAACAGCCCGTACCAGTCGAAGTAAATCAACAGGTACTGCAGCGGCAGCGCCAGGTAGAAGGCCGCCACCAGGGCCGGGTAGTCGCTGCGCCGGGTCGGGGTGAGGGTCATGAACTCGCGCAGGGCGTAGAAGGAAACGGCGTAGAACAGCAGGATGACCGCGCTGGTGCCGAGCCAGAAAGCGCTGCCGATCACCGCCACCATCACCCACCAGGCGTTGATCCGCGCGTTGAGATTATCGATCACCGGGTCCGGTGTGCCGCGCTTGCGCAGCTTGAGGATCCCGCCAACCAGCGAGGCGAGCAGCAGGAAAGCGCCAATCCCGCCAAACAGCATCAGGGTTTGTCTATCCATGTCAGGCCAGCTCCTCAGCCAGGTCCAGCAGCGCTGCACGGCTGCGCTGGAGAAATTGCTCTTTGCTTTCATCAACCTCTAGGGTGAGCGCCGCGCCAAAACGGGTGGTGCATAACAAGGGCAGCGGCAGGAAACGCCCCTTGGGCATGACGCGGTTGAGGTTGGCGATCCATACCGGCACCAGTTCGACCTCGGGGTGCGCTTTGGCCAGGTGATAGATCCCGCTTTTGAACGGCAGCAGGCCGTCCTCGAGGTTTCGTGTGCCTTCGGGGAAGATGATCAGTGAGTCACCGTTGGCCAGGGCGTCGAGCATCGGCAGCAAGGGGTTGTCAGTCGGCTCCTTGCGATCACGGTCGACCAGGACACCGTTGAACACCCGATTGATGATGTAGCGGCGCAGCGGGGTGGTTTGCCAGTAATCGGCGCCCGCCACGGGCCGGGTCATTTTGCGCAGGGCCGGTGGTAGCGAGGCCCAGAGCAGCACGAAGTCGCCATGGCTGCTGTGGTTGGCGAAGTAGATGCGCTGCACCGCCTGGGGCGCGCAACCGAGCCACAGGCTACGGGCGCCGGTGATGGTGCGTGCCGCGGATGTGATGAGGGTGGCGACCAAGGGTTCGAGCATGAACACTCCTTATCCAGCGAAGGCCAGCCAGGGGCTGGCCAGAATGAAGCCCAGTGTCAGCAACACTTGCGCCGCCACCAGCAGGGCCTGACGCCGTAGCAGATTGAGGGCGCCGCCCGTGCGTTCGCTCCACAGGCGGCCACCCCGTTCTGCAGGTTGCAGGCCGAGGGCGGCGAGGGCGTGATCCAGGGCCTCGGTGCGCAGGGTCAGGGCTTGATTGCCGTCGGCCACGCGCTGGAACAGTTCCGCATCGAGCGCCACCCGCAGGGCCCAGTATTTCTGCACCAGGCCCAATACCAGCAAGGCGGCGCTGCACAGCACCGCCCAGACACCGGGGCTGGCCAACAGATACTGGCCCAAGCCGAGCAAGGCGCCGACCAGCGCGAGGCCGGTGGACAGGTGATCCAGGGAGGCCCCGCGGCGCAGCAGGCTGGCGGTCGTGTGCAGTTCCATGTCAGTGGTCATGGGCAGACTCCGTGCTCAAGCACAAGGGTGTCAGGGCCACTCGGTGGGCATGGCGCAGGACGATGCCCGGGCGGGCCCGTTGCAGTTGCAGGATCGCTTGATCGAGGTTGGCGGCCCTGCCGCTGCGCAACAACCAGGCGGCCACCGCGGTGGCACTGCGTGAATAACCGAGGGCGCAACAGACCAGCAGCGGACCGTGCTGGCGCAGGTCTTCGATGGCCTGCGCGGCCTCCAGGCATTGCGCGGTGGTGGGGGCGGTCAGGTCGAGCACGGGCAGCGAGCGGTAGGCCCGGTTTCCCGGGTTCAGCGACAACTCGGCACACAGGTCGAGCACCGCCTTGAACGGGCTGTCCTGCAGTTCCCGATGGGTCGGAATCCGCCCCAGCCACACGCCATCGAGCACCAGGTCGGGCTGCGGATGGCGGCGCGTCCACCCGCGTGAGTTGAGCCAGGCCGCGGCCAGGTAAGGCGCCAGCAACCAGCGTGCGGCCCAGCTCAGGCGGCCGTCGGCGCGCTTCTGAAAACCGCTGGCGTCCAGCACCGCGTAATTCAGCGCGACCAGCAGCAAGGCCAGCGCCGGCCAGAGCAACCACCACCCGCCGCCACCGATGCGCCAGGCCAGGAGGCACAAGACCCCGGCGCCTGCCAGGTAGCACAGGCTGAGCTTCCAGCGTTTGCTGTCACGGGCCAGCCGGGCACTGCACAGCGGACTTGGGCGATCCAGCGGCCACAGCCAGACACACAACCAGCCGAGCAAGGCGCCCGTGGGCAAATCGATGAAGTGATGCTGATAGGTGGTCAGCACCGACACCCCGATCAGGCCGAACCAGACATGCATCAACCCGCGCCAGATACCCGATAGATGGCGCTGATAGCAGCTCCACAGCACCACCAGCAGGGCAATGTGCAGGGAGGGTGCCTGATTGAACGGTTTGTCGAAGCCGGCCAGGACCTCGAACAGCCAGCCGAAAACCCCATCGAGTTCGGGTCGTTCGAAGGTGAAGCGTAATGGCCAGAGCAGAAAACAACTGACCGCGATCAATTGCGCGGTCAGCAGGCGCAGCGCATGGCGCTTGAGCTCCTGGCGAGTGTCGGGTAGCAGCAGCGACAGGCCATACAGCAGGTCGATCGACCAATAGGGCACGATGGTCCACGCCCAGAACGGCATGTGGTTTTCCCAACCGAATACCAGGCTGCCAACCTCGGCGCGCTGGGTGGTGGCCCAGGTGGCAAAGCCGTAGGTGGCAAAAAAAAGCGGTGCCAACACCAGCAGCCAGAGCACCGCGGGCTTCAACATGCCGGGTTCTCGCTGCCCGATGCTGGCGTCAATCATGCCTGCACGCGCTGGGCCAGGGCGACGCTGAAGATGCCCCATTCATCGACCCGCTGGGTGATTTTGCGAAAACCTGCGGCCGCGACCAACTGGTCCATTTCTGCCTGGCTGCGGCGGCGCATGACCCAGGCCTGGCCTTCGCGGTGGCTGGTCAGGGCGCGGGCAATCAGTTCCAGTTGCGGGTGCCAGGGTTGACCGGTGTAGACCAGGAATCCGCCGATTGGCACCGCGTCCGCCAGGCCCGCGAGGGAGCCGCCGACCATTTGGTTGTCGGCGAACAGTTCATACAGGCCGGACACCACGGCGAGGCTCGGTTGCGGGTCGAGGGCCGCCAGGTCGGCGCGGTCGAACGCATCGGCCTTGACGAAGCGTGCGATGTTTTCCAGGCCCTTCTCGCGGATCAACGCACTGCCGTCGCGCACATTGATGTCGCTGTAGTCACGCAACACTATTGATTCGGGTAGCGGGGCAACCCCCTGCAAGGCTTCGAGAATGTAGCGTCCGTGACCGGCGGCGATGTCGACGATTCGTACCGCGCTGCCTTGCTCGCGCAGCAGGGTGATCGCCAGGCGCAGCAGTTCCTCGACATGCAGTTTGCGCTGGCGGATGCCGCGCCAGCCAATCGAGTCCAGGTAGTTGCGGTCGATCATCCGCCCCACGGCAGAGGTGCCGGTGGGGGTGTTGCGGTAGACGTAGTCCAGGGTGCTGCCGGAGTCGAAACCGCTGTCGAAACCCAGCTTGAGCCCGCTCGACAGGCGACTGCCCAGGCGCATGCTGGCGCGGGTCATGCGCCAGTAGCGGTCGCGCAGGGAGTGGTGGGGCAATGGCGCGGCCAGGGCTTCCGATTCGGCGCAGGTCAGGCCGAGGCGGTCGGCGGCCAGCAGCGAAGGGCGGGCGAGCGGTTGCTGGAAGTTCTGCACAATGAAGCGCCGGGCACTGGCGACGGCGATAGCGCGACGCTGCTCGCCGAGGGTGTCGTGGAAGAAGCCGGGCAGGATGTGCTTTTCCTTGTGCAGGCTGCCCAGGCGCTCGAAGAACTGCTCCTGTGGTTGGCGATGCACCACGAAGTCGGCACCGGAGATCAGCAACTGGGTGGGCACCTGAATCGCTTGGGCATCGGCCACCACGCGCTCGGCGGCGTCATACAGGCCGAGCAGTACATTCACTGAAATGGCCTTGGTGATCAGCGGGTCGTTGTCGTAAGAGGCCACCCGCTCCGGGTCATGGCTGAGAAAACGCGCCTTGACGTAGCTGTTGACGAAAAAGTTGCCGCGAAACCGCCGCATCAGGGCCAACCCCTGGCGGGCGAACGGTACGTAGAGCTTCACTTTGAACGCTGGCGACGCCAACACCAGTGCGCGGATGCGTGGGGCGTAGTCGTGGACCCAGGTCGCGACGATCACCGCGCCGACGCTCTGGGCAATCACGGCCATGTCCGACTCGGCTATCGGGTAGCTCGCCTGCAGGTGATCGCAGAACGTCTGCACGTCACGCACGCTGGTGGCGAAGCTCGGGCTGTCGCCACGCTCGCCGGGGGACAGCCCATGACCGCGTGAGTCCCAGGCAAAAAAATCCACTTCAGGCAGGTCGAGTTCGTCCACCAGATGGGCGATGCGCCCGGAATGTTCGTGGCCGCGGTGAAAGAGCAGCACGGCTTTGCGCGGTTCGCCCGGGGCCGGGGTGCCTGGCCAGTAGCGATAGAACAGTTGCACACCGTCGTGGCTGGTGAATGTCTGGTGCTGGGCTTGGCGCATGGCAGCTTCCTTAGACTGGAGGGGCGTTTTCCCGGACTTCCTTGAGGCCCTGGCGGACCCGGTTGACCAGGGTCCAGGCCAGCAGGGCTGCGATCAGCGCGAACACGCCGTTGATCCACGGGGCGCTGGCCCAGCCCAGTGCGATCGCCATGGCCAGGAGCCCCAGCACCAACGCCCGGTCGCTCTTGCCCATCGGCCCGTCATAACGCCGCGAAGCACCGATCATCGGGCCCAATACACCGCTGTATTCGCTGAATACCGCAAGCAGGGTCACCAGCAGTACCAGCAGCAGGCTGACGTCGACGATCAGGGCGAAGGGCAGAATCAAGGCGCAGTCGGCGACCACGTCGCACAGCTCATTGAGATAGGCCCCCAGGGGGGATTGCTGGTGGAACTCGCGGGCGAGCATGCCGTCGATGGCATTGAGGGCCATGCGCAGCAGCATCCACAGGGGAACCAGGGCGAACAGCCAGACGTACTGGGCAAAAGCACTGATCGCGACGCCCACCAGCACCGAACCGAGGCCTGCCAGCAGGGTGATCTGATTGGCTGTGGTGCCGTTGGCGAACAAGCGCCGGACCAGCGGCCGCAAGCAGTTTTGAAACGCCGGTTTGAGCTGATAGATGCTGGGCACGGCAGGGAGTCTCGGCGAGGGGGGCGTGCGGCAATGTCATGCCGGGAAATATGAGGTGTGAGTGTAGATGGCTTCTGGCCAATGACCGGCGCGCGCGACCTCGCCGCCGGTTATTGCAGCAGCAACTGAAACTCCTCCACCGGCAACGGCCGGCTATGCAGGTAGCCCTGGTACAAGTGGCAGCCCAGGCCCTGCAAAAACTCAAGCTGTTCCGGGGTTTCCACGCCCTCGGCGATGACTTCCAGCTCCAGGCTGCGGGCCATGGCGACGATGGCGCGGATGATTTCGGCGTCGTTGGGGTCGCTGGTGGCGTCGCGGATGAACGACTGGTCGATTTTCAAGGTGTCCACCGGCAGGCGCTTGAGGTAGGTCAGTGACGAGTAGCCGGTGCCGAAGTCGTCCATGGCAAAACTCACGCCGAGTTTTTTCAGGCGGCGCATTTTGCTGATGGTGTCCTCCAGGTTCTGGATCACGATGCCTTCGGTGATTTCCAGTTTCAGCAGCGAGAAGGGCAGGCCGTGGCTGCTGAGGCTGTGCTCGATGCGCTCGACAAAATCGGCCTGGCGGAACTGTCGCGGGCTGATGTTCACGCACAGGCTGAAGTTGAGCGGGTCGATCTTGCCCCTGGTTATCAGTTGCTTGAACGCCTGGCAGGCTTCATCGAGGATCCAGGTGCCGACTTCGAGGATCAGCCCGCTGTCTTCCAGCACCTTGATGAACTCGTTGGGCGACTGGGCGCCCAATTGCGGGTGGGTCCAGCGCACCAGCGCTTCGGCGCCGACGATGCGGTCGTCGCGGGCATCGATCTGGGGTTGGTAGTGCACCCGGAATTCACCCCGTGACAGTGCCAGGCGCAGGTCGGTTTCCATGCGCAAACGCTCGCTGGCGGCCTTCTGCATGGTGTTGTGGTACATCTGCGTGGTGTTGCGCCCCGAGTCCTTGGCCCGATACAGGGCAATGTCCGCGCGCTTGAGCAGGTCGGTGGGGGTGGATCCGTGGTCGGGAATCAGGGCCACGCCGATGCTGGGGGTGACCTGCAGACGGTGACCGTCGAGGAACATCGGCTCCGACAGCAGTTCGCGCAGGGTGTCGGCCAGGCCCCGCACCTGATCGCTGACTTCATTGCGCGAGCCTTCCAGGCCGCTGAGCAGGACCACGAACTCGTCACCGCCCAGGCGGGCCACGGTGTCTTCCATGCGTACACTGGCTTCCAGGCGCGCAGTGATGATCTTCAGCACCGTATCGCCCACCGGGTGGCCCAGGGAGTCGTTGATGTGCTTGAAGTGGTCGAGGTCGAGGAACAGCAGCGCGCCGCGCAGGTTGTGGCGCTTGAGCAGGGCGATCTGCTGGCTCAGGCGGTCCATCAGCAGGGCGCGGTTGGGCAGGTTGGTCAGGGAGTCGTGGTAGGCCAGGTGGCGGATCTGCGCTTCGGCATTCTTCAGCAGGCTGACGTCCCGCGCGGTCAGTAGCAGGCAGTCGGTTTCGTTGAGGGTGATCGGCTCCACCGAAACTTCGACGGTGAGCAACTGCCCGCTCTTGTTGCGCCCGAGCATTTCCAGGTGGTGCACCCGGCCCTTGAGTTGCAACTCCGCCAGCAGCATTGAGCGCTGTTTTTCTTCGGCCCAGATTCCCACCTGGTACACGGTCTTGCCGACCACCTCCTCGGCGCGGTAGCCGGTCAGGCGGCAGAAGCCGTCGTTGACCTCCAGGTAACGCCCGGTGTCGCGTTCAGTGATGGTGATGGCGTCGGGGCTGGAGTGAAACGCTTTGGCGAATTTCTCTTCACTGGCCTTGAGTGCGGCCTCCGAACGCTGTTGTTGGGTAATGTCGCGCAGGGTGGTGACGATGCACGGCTGTTCGCCGACGCTGATCTGCCGGCTGGAAATCACGCAGGTCAGGGACTGGCCGTCCTTGTGCTGGACCACGATCGCCACATTGTTCAGGCCTTGTTCGCGGATCACCTGTTCGATCCGCCGCAGGCTCTGCGCCGAGGCGTCCCACAGGCCGATGTCGTCGGCGCTGCGGCCGATCACGTCGGCGGCGGTCCAGCCGAAAGTCTGGGTGAAGCTGTTGTTGATTTCGATGAACTGGCCGCTGTCCTGGCGGGTCACGCAGATCGGGTCCGGGCTGACCTGGAACAGGGTGGCGAACTTCTCTTCGGAAGCCACCAGGCGTTGCTCGCGCTCCACCTGGTCGGTGATGTCCAGCAAGGTTCCGGCCATGCGCAAGGGCTGGCCGTTGTCGTCGCGGTACAGGCGCGCGCGGCTTTCCAGGTAGCGCGAGCTGCCATCGGCCAACTGCACCCGGTAGGTCAGCTGATAGTTGCCGGCCGGGCCTTCACGCAGGCTGCGGTAGGCGTCGCGCATGCTGTCGCGTTCTTCGCCGGGCACCCCTTCGAAAAATTCCTCGAAGGATTCATGAAAGGGGATGGGTTCCAGCCCGTGCAGTTGGGCGGCCCGTGCCGAGCCATAGAGCATGCCGCTGGGAATGTGCCAGTCCCAGGTGCCCAGTTGGGCGGAATCCAGGGCCAGGTCCAGGCGCTCCTGGCTGTCCTTGAGCGCGTCTTCGGCGATTTTGCGTTCGGTGGTGTCGAGAAAGGTGCTCAGCAGGTAGGGCTGGCCTTCGAGTTCGACCTTCTGCGCGCTGAGAATGCCGTCATGGATCTGCCCGTTGCTGGCACGGAACTGCACTTCCATGCTCACCAGTTCGCCCTTGGCCTTGGTCGCCTTGACCAGCTTGGCCCGCTGCTCGGGGTGCACCCACAACCCCAGCTCCAGGGTAGTACGCCCGATGGCGTCCTGCACCGGCCAGCCGAACAGGCTTTCGAAATACTGGTTGGCCTCGGTGATCAGGCCATCTTCCTGGCGAGTCAGCAGGACCATGTTGGGGCTCAGGTGGAACAGCGTGGCGAAGCGTTTTTCCGAGCTGCTCAGGGCCTGTTCGCGCTGGCGCTGCTGAGTGGTCTCGCGGATCACCCCGATCATCCGTGGCCGGCCCTGTTTGTCCGGCAGCAGGCTGCCGCTGATTTCCAGCCAGTGCAGGCTGCCATCCGGCCAGCGGATGCGGTGGTGCATCACTTGTTCCAGGGGCGCGCCGGCGATGACCGCGTTGAACGCACGCAGGGTCTTGGCCCGGTCCTCGGGGGGCAGCAGGTCGAGGTAGTGGAGGTCTGACGGCAAGGGTTGCCGGGGGTCGAAGCCGAACAACGCCTGGGTGCCCCGCGACCAACTGATCAGTCCGCGCTCGATGTCCCAATACCAGGCACCCAGGCGTGCGCCGTTGAGGGCGGCCAGCAACTGCGGAGCGCTTTCCCAGCTTTGCTCCGACGTGTGGGGGTCAAGCGCCTGGATACGCGGCATCAATGGCGTATGGGGACGAGGGCGGTCAACAGATTTGGGCATTGGCAGCAGGCCTTGGGCTGGATGGGGCGTTAGGCACGGGGGTTTGCGGCTCTATAGGAGTAGCACAAGTTAGCCATCAGTCCCTGGCAAATCGATCTGTGCGTCCAGCAAAGCCATGAAGGCCCGCGCGGCATTCGACAGCGTCCTTTCGGTGTGCACGATATAGCCTAGCTGGCGAGTGAGTTGTATGCCCGGCAATGGGATGCGCGCCACCTGGTCGTCGAGCATGGTGCGTGGCAGGACGCTCCAGGCCAGGCCGATGGACACCATCATCTTGATGGTCTCCAGGTAATTGGTGCTCATGGCGATGTTGGGCGTCAGTCCCTGGGCTTCGAACAGGCGCTGGACGATGTGATGGGTGAAGGTGTTGCCGCCGGGGAATACCGCCGGGTGCAGGGCAATGTCGGCCAGGTTGACCGCGCCGTTGCTGATCAGCGAGTGCTCGGGGGCCACCACGAAATCCAGTGGGTCGTCCCAGACCGGGGTGGCCTTGACCAGGGTGTGGGGTTCCGGGGCCAGGGTAATCACCGCCAGTTCCGCGCGGCCGTGAAGGATCTCCTCGTAGGCCACTTCCGAGTCGAGGAACTGGATGTCCAGCGCCACCTCGGGGTATTGGCGGGTGAACGCCCTTAATAAGGGCGGCAGGCGATGCAGGCCGATGTGGTGACTGGTGGCCAGGGTCAGGCGGCCGGTCACTTCGCCGGTCAGGTTGGTCAGGGCGCGGCGGGTGTCATCCAGCACATTGAGGATCTGGTAGGCCCGCGGCAGAAGGGCGCGCCCGGCTTCGGTCAGGCCCACTTCGCGACCCAGACGATCGAACAGGCGAACCTTGAGCTGTTGCTCCAGGCCGGCGATGCGTTTGCTGATCGCCGGCTGGGTCAGGTGCAGGCGTTCACCGGCCCCGGAGAAGCTGCCGGTCTCGGCGATGGCAATAAAAGCATTGAGGTTGGCCAGGTCCATGTTCGTATTCCAGTTGGTTATCCAAAGCATAAAAAATATGAATTTGAGTTATTTAATGTAACCCCATAGGATCGACCTCACAAGCCAAGGGGTTATTGAGTCGCTCAAGGCCCAGGGCATAGAAACAAGCTGATGAGGAAACGTCTGATGGCCGGCAAAACGCTCTACGACAAGCTCTGGGATTCGCATTTGGTCAAGCAGCGCGACGATGGTTCGGCGCTGATCTATATCGATCGTCACATCATTCACGAAGTGACCTCGCCGCAAGCCTTTGAAGGTCTGCGTCTGGCCGGGCGCAAGCCTTGGCGCATCGATGCCAACATCGCGACCCCGGACCATAACGTACCGACCACCCCGGAGCGCAAGGGCGGCATCGACGCCATTGTCGACCAGGTCTCGCGTTTGCAGGTTCAGACCCTCGACGACAACTGTGACGAATACGGCATCGTCGAATTCAAGATGAACGACGTGCGCCAGGGCATCGTCCACGTCATCGGCCCGGAGCAGGGCGCCACCTTGCCGGGCATGACCGTGGTCTGCGGCGACTCCCATACCTCGACCCACGGCGCCTTTGGTGCCCTGGCCCACGGCATCGGCACCTCCGAGGTCGAGCACGTGCTCGCCACCCAGTGCCTGGTCGCCAAGAAAATGAAGAACATGCTGGTGTCCGTCGAAGGCGCCTTGCCGTTTGGCGTGACCGCCAAGGATATCGTGCTCGCCGTGATCGGCAAGATCGGTACCGCCGGCGGCAACGGCCATGCGATCGAATTCGCCGGTAGCGCCATTCGTGAGTTGTCGGTCGAAGGCCGCATGACCATCTGCAACATGTCCATCGAAGCCGGTGCCCGTGTGGGTCTGGTAGCCGCCGACGAAAAAACCGTGGCGTACGTCAAGGGCCGTCCATTCGCCCCGAAAGGCGCGGAATGGGACTTGGCGGTCGAAGCGTGGAAAGACCTGGTTTCCGATAAAGACGCCCGGTTCGACACCATCGTTGAGCTCGACGCGAGCCAGATCAAGCCGCAAGTCAGCTGGGGCACTTCGCCCGAGATGGTCTTGGCGGTGGACCAGAACGTGCCGGACCCGGCCAAGGAAATGGACCTGGTCAAGCGCGACTCCATCGTCCGCGCCTTGAAGTACATGGGTTTGACCGCTAACCAGGCGATCACCGACATTCAGCTGGACCGGGTGTTCATTGGCTCTTGCACCAACTCGCGAATCGAAGACTTGCGCGCGGCAGCAGTGATTGCCAAGGGCCGCAAGGTGGCCTCGACCATCAAGCAAGCCATCGTGGTCCCGGGTTCGGGGCTGGTGAAGGCCCAGGCCGAGTCGGAAGGCCTGGACAAGATTTTCCTCGAGGCCGGTTTCGAATGGCGTGAGCCTGGCTGCTCGATGTGCCTGGCGATGAACCCGGACCGTTTGGAAAGTGGCGAGCATTGCGCGTCCACCTCCAACCGCAACTTCGAAGGCCGTCAGGGCGCCGGTGGTCGTACTCACCTGGTCAGCCCGGCCATGGCCGCCGCCGCCGCTGTCAACGGCCGTTTCATTGACGTCCGCGAATTGATCTGAAGGAGCGCAGCATGAAAGCTTTTACCCAGCACACTGGTCTTGTCGCGCCTCTGGATCGTGCCAACGTGGACACCGACCAGATCATTCCCAAGCAATTCTTGAAGTCGATCAAGCGCACCGGATTTGGTCCGAACCTGTTCGACGAATGGCGCTACCTCGATGTCGGGCAGCCGTACCAGGACAACTCCAAGCGTCCGCTGAACAAGGACTTCGTGCTCAACGCCGAGCGTTACCAGGGCGCCAGCGTGTTGCTGGCCCGTGAGAACTTCGGTTGCGGCTCGAGCCGCGAGCATGCGCCGTGGGCCCTGGAAGAATACGGGTTTCGCAGCATCATCGCGCCGAGCTACGCCGACATCTTCTTCAACAACAGCTTCAAGAACGGCTTGCTGCCGATCATCCTGAGCGACGCTGAAGTCGACGAACTGTTCCAGCAGGTGGAAAGCACGCCGGGTTATCAGTTGCAGGTCGACCTGCAGGCCCAGACCGTGACCCGTCCCGACGGCAAGGTGCTGAACTTCGAGATCGATGCCTTTCGCAAGCACTGCCTGCTTAACGGCCTGGATGACATCGGCCTGACCTTGCAGGACCACGAGGCGATTGCCACGTTTGAGGCCAAGCACCGGGCGAGCCAGCCATGGTTGTTTCGTGACGCGTGATTGAGCCGAGATTGATGTAGACCTCTCTGGCCTAATCGCTAGCAGGCTAGCTCCCACAGGGATTTGTGTGTGGGAGCTAGCCTGCTAGCGATGCCGGCAGTCGAGACACACCAGACTCACCTTGAACAGGAAGTCCCCATGACCCGCACCACCCAGCACACCCAAGTCGTACAAAAGCAATTCGGTGAACAGGCCTCAGCCTATCTGAGCAGCGCTGTACACGCCCAGGGCACTGAGTTTGCGCTGCTCCAGGCCGAAGTCGCAGGGCGCGGTGATGCGCGCGTGCTGGACCTGGGGTGTGGCGCCGGGCATGTGAGTTTTCATGTGGCCGCGCTGGTCAAGGAAGTCGTGGCCTACGACCTGTCGCAGCAGATGCTCGATGTGGTCGCCGGCGCTGCGGTCGATCGTGGCTTGAGCAACGTATCGACCGTCCTGGGCGCCGCCGAGCGCCTGCCGTTCGCCGATGCTGAATTCGACTTCGTCTTCAGCCGTTACTCGGCGCACCACTGGAGCGACCTGGGCCTGGCCCTGCGCGAAGTGCGGCGGGTATTGAAGCCGGGCGGGGTGGCGGCGTTCATTGATGTCTTGTCGCCGGGTAGCCCGTTGTTCGACACTTACCTGCAGAGCGTCGAAGTGCTGCGCGACACCAGCCATGTGCGTGATTATTCCGCTGGCGAGTGGTTGCGCCAGGTCAGTGAGGCGGGGTTGTTTGCCCGTAGCACCAGCCGTCAACGGCTGCGCCTGGAATACAGCTCCTGGGTCGAGCGCATGCGCACTCCTGAAGTGATGCGCGGGGCGATCCGCGAGCTGCAACAGGCGATGGGTAGCGAAGTGCGCGAGTATTTCCAGATCGAAGCCGATGGTTCGTTCAGCACCGACGTGCTGGTGTTGATGGCCGAACGCTAGAATTTTTCCGGGCGTGCCTCGTAGGGCGCGCCGACTGATGACATGAGGAACCCATGAGCAAGCAGATTCTGATTCTCCCAGGCGACGGTATTGGTCCGGAAATCATGGCCGAAGCGGTCAAGGTGCTGGAGCTGGCCAGCGACAAGTTCGCCCTGGGCCTGGAACTGAGCCACGACGTGATCGGCGGCGCGGCCATTGACAAGCACGGCGTACCGCTGGCGGACGAAACCCTGGAGCGCGCGCGCGCGGCCGACGCGGTACTGCTGGGCGCCGTGGGCGGCCCGAAATGGGACACCATCGAGCGTGACATCCGCCCTGAGCGCGGTCTGCTGAAAATCCGTGCGCAACTGGGCCTGTTCGGCAACCTGCGTCCGGCGATCCTTTACCCGCAACTGGCCGAGGCTTCCAGCCTGAAGCCGGAAATCGTTGCTGGGCTGGACATCCTGATCGTCCGTGAACTGACCGGCGGCATCTACTTCGGCGCGCCACGCGGCACCCGTATCCTGGAAAACGGCGAGCGCCAGTCCTACGACACCTTGCCATACAGTGAAAGCGAAATCCGCCGGATTGCCCGTGTCGGTTTTGACATGGCCATGGTCCGTGGCAAGAAGCTGTGCTCGGTGGACAAGGCCAACGTGCTGGCGTCCAGCCAACTGTGGCGTGAAGTGGTCGAGCAGGTGGCCAAGGATTATCCTGAGGTCGAGCTGAGCCACATGTACGTCGACAACGCCGCCATGCAACTGGTGCGTGCGCCCAAGCAGTTCGACGTGATCGTTACCGATAACCTGTTCGGCGACATCCTGTCCGACCAGGCTTCGATGCTCACGGGTTCCATCGGCATGCTGCCGTCGGCGTCCCTGGACACCCACAACAAGGGCATGTACGAGCCTTGCCACGGCTCGGCGCCGGACATCGCGGGCCTGGGCATTGCCAACCCGCTGGCGACCATTTTGTCGGTGTCGATGATGCTGCGCTACAGCTTCAACCAGCAGGCGGCGGCCGATGCCATCGAGCAGGCGGTCAGCCTGGTCCTGGACCAGGGCTTGCGCACTGGCGACATCTGGTCGGCCGGTTGCACCAAAGTCGGAACGCAGGAAATGGGCGACGCAGTAGTCGCGGCGCTGCGGAATCTGTAATCTCTCGGGCCCCGCTTGTTGCTGATACCGGCAAGCGAGCCCACTTTTTGTAAAGGTGTAGTTGCGATGAAACGTGTAGGTCTGATCGGTTGGCGCGGTATGGTCGGTTCCGTGCTCATGCAGCGGATGCTGGAAGAGCAGGATTTCGATCTCATTGAGCCGGTGTTTTTCACCACTTCTA
>Ga0213827_1000821_pt1 | contig 20590 bp, 17 predicted proteins | sample MC6MC0898MG_FD_180669 | JGI IMG/M metagenome (GOLD analysis project Ga0213827, IMG submission 180669) | Enriched soil aggregate microbial communities from Iowa State University, Ames, United States - MC6-MC0898-MG | ecosystem: Environmental > Terrestrial > Soil > Unclassified | place: USA: Iowa...
TGTTCGACTTCGTGAACAACGAAGCCATTCCCGGTACCGGCCTCACCGCCGATAAGTTCTGGGCCGGTGCCGACAAGGTCATTCACGACCTGGCCCCGAAGAACAAAGCCCTACTCGCCAAACGCGATGACTTGCAGGCGCGTATCGACGCCTGGCACCAGTCCCGTACCGGTCAAGCACACGATGCTGTGGCCTACAAAGCCTTCCTGCAAGACATCGGTTATCTGCTGCCAGAAGCGGCCGATTTCCAGGCGACGACGCAAAACGTCGACGAAGAAATCGCCCGTATGGCCGGCCCGCAACTGGTGGTGCCGGTCATGAACGCCCGCTTCGCCCTGAACGCCTCGAACGCCCGCTGGGGTTCGTTGTACGACGCGCTCTATGGCACTGACGCCATCAGCGAAGCCGATGGCGCGGAAAAAGGCAAAGGCTACAACAAGGTCCGCGGCGACAAGGTCATCGCCTTCGCGCGCGCCTTCCTCGACGAAGCCGCACCGCTGGCCGCCGGCTCCCATGTCGACTCCAGCCGCTACGCGATCGTTGCCGGCAAGCTGGTGGTCAGCCTCAAGGGCGGCAGCAACACCGGCCTGCGCAACGACGCGCAATTGATCGGCTTCCACGGCGACGCCGCGGCACCGACCGCGGTGTTGCTCAAGCACAACGGCCTGCACTTCGAAATCCAGATCGACGCCAGCACCCCGGTCGGCCAGACCGATGCCGCCGGTGTCAAAGACGTACTGATGGAAGCGGCGCTGACCACCATCATGGACTGCGAAGACTCGGTCGCCGCCGTCGATGCCGATGACAAGGTGGTGATCTACCGCAACTGGCTCGGCCTGATGAAGGGCGACCTGTCGGAAGAAGTGAGCAAGGGCGGCCAGAGCTTTACCCGCACCATGAACGCCGACCGCACCTACACCGCGCCTGACGGCAGCGAACTGAGCCTGCACGGTCGCTCCCTGCTGTTCGTGCGTAACGTCGGCCACCTGATGACCATCGATGCGATCCTCGACAAGGACGGCAACGAAGTCCCGGAAGGCATCCTCGACGGCCTGGTGACCAACCTGGCGGCGATCCACAGCCTCAACGGCAACACCAGCCGCAAAAACAGCCGCACCGGTTCGGTCTACATCGTCAAACCGAAAATGCACGGTCCTGAAGAAGCGGCGTTCACCAACGAGCTGTTCGGGCGCATCGAAGACGTCCTCGAGCTGCCGCGCAACACCCTCAAAGTCGGGATCATGGACGAGGAGCGGCGCACCACCATCAACCTCAAGGCGTGCATCAAGGCCGCCAGCGAGCGCGTGGTGTTCATCAACACCGGCTTCCTCGACCGCACCGGCGATGAAATCCACACCTCCATGGAAGCCGGCCCGATGGTTCGCAAGGCCGACATGAAGGCTGAGAAATGGATCGGCGCCTACGAAAACTGGAACGTCGACATCGGTCTGAGCACCGGCCTGCAAGGCCGTGCGCAAATCGGTAAAGGCATGTGGGCCATGCCCGACCTGATGGCCGCCATGCTCGAGCAGAAAGTCGCTCACCCACTGGCCGGAGCCAACACCGCCTGGGTACCGTCGCCGACAGCTGCCGCCCTGCACGCCCTGCACTACCACAAGGTCGACGTGTTCGCCCGCCAGGCCGAACTGGCCAAGCGCACCCGCGCCTCGGTGGACGACATCCTGACCATCCCGCTGGCGGTGAACCCGCAGTGGAGCGCCGAGCAGATCAAGAACGAACTGGACAACAATGCCCAGGGCATTCTCGGTTATGTGGTGCGCTGGATCGACCAGGGTGTGGGCTGCTCGAAGGTCCCGGACATCAATGACGTCGGCCTGATGGAAGACCGTGCGACGCTGCGTATCTCCAGCCAGCACATCGCCAACTGGCTGCGCCATGGCATCGTCACCCAAAGCCAGGTCATGGAAAGCCTCAAGCGCATGGCGCCGGTGGTTGACCGCCAGAACGCCAACGACCCGCTGTACCGTCCGCTGGCACCGAACTTCGACAGCAACATCGCCTTCCAGGCGGCGGTCGAACTGGTGATCGAAGGCACCCGGCAGCCGAACGGCTACACCGAGCCGGTCCTGCACCGTCGCCGGCGTGAATTCAAGGCTGCCAATGGCCTGTAAGTAAACGCTGAGCCGGACAAAAAAGGCCCTGATCGAAAGATCAGGGCCTTTTTTGCATGGCGCCGGGAGCGACTGATCAGAGGGACATGCCCAGCTCATGCCTGACCAACTCCAGCAACTTGCCGGTATCGATCGGCTTGAGCAGGAAGTCCACCACGCTCATGTGCATGGCCGCAATCGCATCCTTCACGTCGGCCTCGCCGGAGACAATGATGATCGGCAGTGCGGCCCGGACCGACTCACGCACCTGGCGGATCAGATCCAGGCCATCGACATGCCCCATGCGCAGATCAGTGATCACCAGGCCGATCGAGGGGGTTGTCTCCAGCAGCTTCAGCGCGCTTTCGCCACTGGCCGCGGTCATGCACCGAATGCCGGAAAGGTCCAAGAACCTCGAAAGCAATTCGCGGGCATCCTGATCATCATCGACGATCAATACCCGCTGGGGCGGTAAATCCGGCTCAAGCATGATTGCACTCAGCGCTTCACGCTCGGCATCGCTCAAAATATCGTGGTCGGACATAGGTCACTCAACAGGTTCAGATCGTTCCCCTAGCACAATTATCTGACATCGCTAAGCAGAGCTTAAATGTGCGCTTCGTCGGATATTTTTCCAAGAGGGTCGGGTAAAGGTTTTAGGGACCCATGACGTAGGACCGCTCCGATTTTTCTATCGAAGTCCCGCGACCTAGACTTACGTCCAATGGGCACCCCGGGCACAGGGGCCGACCATGCAGATACCCCAACAACAATAAATCGAAAAAGACTGCGGTCATGGTTATGAGTAAAACGGACGCCTTCACCCAGGCTGGGAAAACCGCGGTGTTGCAGAACATCCAGGGTACCTTGCAGTTCCTGCAGCGGTTCCCGCCGTTCAACCAGATGGAACACGCGCACCTGGCGTACCTGGTGGAGCAGTGCCAACTGCGTTTCTACGCGCCTGGCGACAGCATCATCAAGCCGGCCGACGGCCCGGTGGAGCACTTCTACATCGTCAAGCAGGGCCGAGTGGTGGGCGAACGTCCACATACCGCCAAGGGCGGCACCGAAACCACTTTCGAAATCACCAGCGGCGAGTGTTTTCCCCTCGCCGCGCTGCTTGGTGAGCGGGCGACCCGCACCGAGCACCTGGCGGGCGAAGATACCTTTTGCCTGCAACTGAACAAGCTGGCGTTCATCAAGCTGTTCGCCCTTTCCAGCACCTTTCGCGACTTCGCCCTGCGCGGTGTCAGCAGCCTGCTGGACCAGGTCAACCAGCAGGTCCAGCAAAAGGCCGTGGAAACCCTCGGCACCCAGTACTCGCTCAACACCCGCCTAGGCGAACTGGCGATGCGCCACCCGGTGACCTGTAGCCCGACCACGGCCCTGCGCGAAGCCGTGACCCTGATGCACGAGCAACAGGTCGGCAGCATCGTGATCGTCGATGAACACAAGGCTCCCCTGGGGATTTTCACCCTGCGCGATTTGCGCCACGTGGTGGCCGACGGCACTCGCGACTTCGACCAGCCCATTGCCCGGCACATGACCCAGGCGCCGTTTTACCTGAGCCCGGACCACAGCGCATTCGACGCGGCCATTGCCATGACCGAACGGCACATTGCCCACGTCTGCCTGGTCAAGGACCAACGCCTGTGCGGCGTGGTCTCCGAGCGTGATCTGTTTTCCCTGCAGCGGGTCGACCTGGTGCACCTGGCACGCACCATTCGTCACGCGCCGCGGGTCGACAACCTGGTGGCGATTCGCGGTGAGATTGGCCAACTGGTCGAGCGCATGCTCGCCCACGGCGCCTCCTCGACCCAGATCACCCAGATCATCACCCTGCTCAACGACCACACCGTGTGCCGGGTGATCGAACTGACGCTGGCGGAAAAAGGCGACCCCGGTATCCCCTTCAGCTGGTTGTGCTTTGGCAGTGAAGGCCGCCGCGAGCAAACCCTGCACACCGACCAGGACAACGGCCTGCTGTTCGAGGCGCGCGACGCCGCCCATGCCGCCGAGATCCGCGGCCGGCTATTACCCATCGCCCAACAGATCAACCACAGCCTGGCGCTCTGCGGCTTCACCCTGTGCAAAGGCAACATCATGGCCGGCAATCCCGAGCTGTGCCTGTCCCGAGCCGAGTGGGCCAGGCGTTTCGCCGCCTTCATCCGCGAAGCCACCCCGGAGAACCTGCTGGGCTCGAGTATCTACTTTGACCTGCGGGTGGTCTGGGGCGAGGAGCAGGGTTGCGCGCAACTGCGCCGGGCCATCCTCGACCAGGTGGCCGACAATCGCCTGTTCCAGCGCATGCTGGCCGAAAACGCCTTGCGCCAGCGGCCGCCGGTGGGGCGTTTGCGCGAGTTCGTGCTGAGCAAAAAGAGCGGCGAAAAAGCCACCCTCGACCTCAAGGTGCAGGGCCTGACGCCCTTCGTCGACGGCGCGCGCCTGTTGGCCCTGGCCAACGGCATTGAAACCAACAACACCCTGGAACGTTTCCGTGAGCTGGTGGCCAAGGAAGTCATCGAACCCCTGGACGGCGCTGCCTACGAAGAGGCCTATCACTTCATCCAGCAAACCCGCATGCAACAACACCAGCGCCAGAGCCGCGAGAACCTGCCCTACTCCAACCGCGTCGAGCCCGACAACCTCAATCACCTGGACCGGCGCATCCTGCGCGAATCCCTGCGCCAGGCCCAACGCCTGCAAAGCAGTCTCAGCCTGCGGTACCAGCTATGAGCCTGTTTGCCTGGCTGCGTGCAGCCACCCCGACCTTGACCCTCGAACAGCAACAGCGCCTGGCACGACTGCCCAGCGCGCCGACGCTGGCCGATTGCAGCCTGCGCGAACAACGCTGGGTGGTGCTCGACCTGGAAACCACCGGGCTGAACCTGAACAAGGACCTGGTGCTGTCCATCGGCGCCGTGGTCATCGAAGATGGCGCGATCGACTTCAGCCAGCAGTTCGAACGCACCCTGCAACGCCACGCGCACAAGCTGGGACCCAGCGTGTTGCTGCATGGCCTGGGGCCGAGCGCGATCGCCGCCGGCAGCGATCCGGTGGACGCCCTGCTGGACTTCATGGAATTTGTCGGCGACAGCCCGCTCCTGGCCTTCCATGCCCCCTTCGATCAACACATGCTGGGGCGCGCCCTGAAGGACAGCCTGGGTTATCGCTTGCAACATAGGTTTCTTGATGTTGCCGACATGGCGCCACTGCTCTGCCCCCAAGCGCACATCCGCGAAGCCGGCCTGGATGACTGGATCAATTGGTTCCAGTTGCAGATCTTCGAGCGCCACAACGCCAGCGCCGACGCCATGGCCACGGCCGAGCTGGCGTTGATCCTGTTCAGTCGGGCGCGGGCGCAGCAGATTGACAGCCCGTCGCAGTTGCAACAACGGCTCAGCCAGTGGAAGCGGCGCCAGCAAAAACACTCCTTTTAATCCCGCTTTCGGCACAATCGACCCGACCAACGCCAATTGCGCGCAGACATGGGCTCTGAGACAATCGCGAATAATTCTCGTTAGTTTAAACGTGTATTCGGTGAAGCCATTTGTCGTCAGTCCAAAGCCCTCACAGTGAACGGGTTGGTGCGTTGTATCGCGACCATCGCGGTTGGCTATTGGCCTGGCTACGGCGCAACGTGGCCTGCCCCTCCAAAGCCGAAGACCTGAGCCAGGACACCTTCGTGCGTTTGCTGGGGCGTGAAGCGTTCAAACAACCTCGCGAACCCCGGGCGTTCCTGGTGGCCATCGCCAAGGGCCTGCTGTTCGACTACTTCCGCCGCGCCGCGCTGGAACAGGCCTACCTCACTGAATTGATGCTGATCCCCGAAGGCGAGCAACCCTCGGTGGAAGAACAGCAACTGATCCTCGAAGACCTCAAGGCCATCGACCGCCTGCTCGGCAAGCTGTCGAGCAAAGCCCGCGCCGCCTTCCTCTATAACCGCCTCGACGGCCTCGGCCATGCCGAAATCGCCGAGCGCCTGGGCGTCTCCGTGCCACGGGTGCGGCAATACCTGGCCCAGGGCATCCGTCAGTGTTATGTGGCGCTGTACGGCGAGCCCGCATGAGTCCGGTCAGCTCCAAGCCGGTCTCGGCACACGTATTGGACGCCGCCATCGCCTGGCAACTGTCCCTCGATTCGGGCGCGGGCAGCGCGGTGGAACGCGAGGAGTTCGCCAAATGGCACGCCGCCCATGAAGAACACGCCCGCGCCTGGCTGCAACTGGGCATGCTCGATCAGCGCTTCAGCGTGGCCAGCGGACCGGCTCGGGTGGCGCTGCTGCAATCGCGCGAAGGCATCCGGCGCCGGGTGCGCAAGCTGGGCAGCGGGATCGCCAGCGTGCTGCTGGTGATCGGCCTGGGATTGTTCGCCGGCGAGCGCTACCTGCCCCTCGACTACTGGCTGGCCGACCAACGCACTGCCACCGGCGAACAACGCACCCTGCGCCTGGCCGACGGCACGTTGATCAACCTCAACACCCACAGCGCGCTGGACGTGCGGTTTGATGAGAAGCAGCGGCGGATCGTCCTGCAGGAAGGAGAAATCCTCATTGAAACCGGACACAACGACGCCCGCCCCTTCATCGTCGAAACCCGCGACGGCCAACTGCGCGCCCTCGGCACGCGGTTCCTGGTCAAGCGCGAAGACCACGGCACGCGCCTGAGCGTGTTGCAGTCCGCGGTGGCCGCTCGCCCCGAGACCCTGGCTGACGAACAGATTCTCAAGGAAGGCCAGCAGGTGCTGATGCAGCGCGATGGCCTCGGCCCGTTGCTGGCGCTCAACCCCGGCAGCGACGCCTGGACCCGCGGCATGCTGGTGGTGGACAACGTGCGCCTCGAAGACCTGGTCCGCGAACTCGATCGCTACCGCCCGGGCCATCTCGGCGTCGATCCGGCCGTCGCCGACCTGCGGATCACCGGCAGCTTCCCGCTGCACAACACCGACCTGGCCCTCAGTGCCCTGCTGCCAACCCTGCCCGTGCAGATCGAACAGCACACCCCGTGGTGGGTCACCGTGATCGCCAAACCCTGAGGGTTAGGGACCGCCTCGGTACCTGGGCCATTTTCGCTGAATCAAAATTATTTCCATCCGCCCCTATCACTTTTTCAATCTCGTTCGGCACATAGGCAATTGAGAAATATTTCCATTCAGGAGCCGCCGTATGTCACGTTCGCTAGACACCTTGTTGCGCCCCAGTCTGTTGGCCCTGGCCATTGCCTTCGGCACCCCGCTGACCAGCACTCTGCTGGTGGCCGCTGAACAGACGTCCAGCGTTCGCGCCTACAACCTGCCGGCCGCGCCGCTGACCAGCACCCTGAACCAGATCGCCAGCCAGGCCGGCCTCGCCTTGAGCCTCAACCCGTCCCTGGCCGCCGGCAAGACCTCCGCCCCGGTCAACGGCCAGTACGACGCCGCCAGCGCCCTGAGCCAGGCCCTGCGCGGCACCGGCCTGCAACTGGAACAAAGCAGCGCCGGCACCTACAGCCTGGTGGCGGTTCCCGAGGGCGTGATGGCGCTGCCGGAAACGGCAGTCATTGGTGTGGAAAACAGCGAAAGCGCCTGGGGGCCAGCCGCCGGTTTTGTGGCGACCCGAACCGCCGCCGGGACCAAGACCGACACCGCCATCGTTGAAGTACCTCGCTCGATGACCGTGATCACCCGCGAGCAGTTGGATGAGCGCCAGGTGCTCAACCTCAATGACGCCCTGCGTTACACCGCCGGCGTACAGAGCAGCGGCTACGGCTCCGACTCTCGGGCCGACTGGCTGCGCGTGCGTGGCTTTGACCCAACCCAGTTCCTCGACGGCCTGCCGCTGCCCAAGGGTTCGTTCTCCAACCCCAAAGTCGAACCCTGGAACCTGGAGCGCATTACGGTCCTGCGCGGCCCGGCGTCCTCGGTCTATGGCCAGACGCCACCGGGCGGCATGCTCGACATGGTCAGCCGCCGTCCGCAGTTCGAAAGCGCGCACCAGATCGAAGCCCAGGCCGGCAGCAACGAACATAAGCAGATCAACTTCGACAGCACCGGCAAGATCGACGACGAAGGCCAGTTTCTCTACCGCGTCAGTGGCGTAGTGCGCGACAGTAATGCGCCGGTCGACCACATCCCGGACAAGCGCTACAACATCGCCCCCAGCCTGACCTGGAACATCAATGAAGACGCCAGCCTGACCTTCATTTCCCAGTACACCCGCGACGACACCGGCATCACCGGTCAGTTTTTGCCGCTGCAGGGCACCAAGCTCGGCTCGCCGGCCGGGGATATTTCCCATCACAAGAACCTTGGCGAGCCGGACTGGGACTTCTATGACCGCACCTACTACGCCCTGGGTTATGCCTACGAACAGCGCCTGAACGATGTCTGGCAATTCCGTCAGAACCTGCGCTACACCAAGAGCGACCTGGAATTCCAGGCGGTCAACGTCGCCACCATGAACACCGTCGACGAGGAAGGCAACGTCAACCGCGAGTCGGGCATCGTCAACGAAGACATCAGCCAGTTCGCGGTCGACAACAACTTCCAGGCTGACTTCGACACCGGCGCCATCCGTCATACCCTGTTGCTGGGCCTCGATCACCAGCGCGCCAACACCAACTACCAATGGCTGTATGGCATGGGCGTACCACCGATCAACGTCAACAACCCGATCTACGGCGCGGACATGTCCGGCGTCACCTACTTCGCCATGCAGGACTACAACCAGAAAACCCAGCAGACCGGCCTCTACGTTCAGGACCAGATGGCCCTGGATAACTGGCGCCTGACCCTCGGCGGTCGTGAAGACTGGGTGCACACCGGCACCACCTTCCATAACAACAACGATGTCACCAACACCCAGCGCGACAAGGCCTTCACCGGCAACGTCGGCCTCAGCTATGTGTTCGACAACGGCGTGACACCCTACATTTCCTACACCGAGTCGTTCCAGCCGAGCATCGGCGCCAACGTCTCGGCCACCGAGGGGTTCAAGCCGACCGAAGGCCACCAGTACGAAGTCGGCGTGAAGTACCAGCCGGTGGGCAGCAAGAGCCTGTTGACGGCGGCGGTCTACGATCTGCGTCAGGAAAACATCAGCGTCACCGAAGGCAGCATCACCCGCCAGGTCGGTGAGCTGAAGGTTCGTGGGCTGGAGCTGGAAGCGACCACCGAAGTCACCGACAACCTCAAAGTGATTGGCTCCTACACCTACACCGACACAGAAATCAGCAAAGGCCTGGCGAGCGAAGTCGGCAACCGCATGGCGCTGATTCCGCGCAACCAGGCCACCCTGTGGGCTGATTACACCTGGCACGCCGGTGCGCTCGACGGCTTTGGCATGGGTGGCGGGGTTCGCTACGTCGGCGACACCTACGGCAACACGGCCAACACCGATGTAGCCCATGTCAGCGCCTACACCGTGTATGACGCCGCCGTCCATTACGACCTCGGTCGCCTGGACAAAACCATGAAGGGTGTCACGGTCGCCGTCGAAGCCAAGAACCTGTTCGACAAGGACTACCTGGCCAACTGCGATGGCTACTGGTGCTACTACGGTGATGAACGCAACGTAGTCGCCAGCGTCAACTACAAGTTCTAAGCCGCACCCCCTGATTGAAGGGCAGTGGCCCTTGTCCATTTGGATGACCGATGAAAAGCAAAACCATCCGCTGCTGGTCCTTTATCCACACCTGGACCAGCCTGATTTGCACGGCGTTCCTGCTGATGCTCGCCCTTACCGGCCTGCCGCTGATCTTTCATCACGAGATCGAGCACCTGCTGGGCGATGCGCCCGAGCTGCGACAGATGCCGGCCGACACCCCGCACCTGGACCTGCAGCAACTGGTCGCCAAGGCCCAGGCCCATCGTCCCGGCGAAGTCATGCAGTACTTCGGCTGGGATGAGGACGAGCCCAACGGCGTGATCGCGATCATGGCCAAGACCGCCGGCACCGAACCCAACTTGTCCCACACCTACATGCTCGACGCCCGCACCGGCGAAGCCGTGGAAATGCCGTCCGCCAACGGCGGGCTGATGATGGTGATCCTGCGCCTGCACGTCGACCTGTTCGCCGGGCTACCGGGCAAGTTGCTGCTGGCGTTCATGGGCATGCTGTTCGTGCTGGCGATTGTCTCGGGGACGGTGCTGTACCTGCCGTTCATGCGCCGCCTGCAGTTCGGCACCGTGCGCCAGGACAAATCCACGCGCCTGCGCTGGCTCGACCTGCACAACCTGATCGGCGTCGTCACCCTGACCTGGGCGCTGGTTGTGGGTGTCACCGGGGTAGTCAGCGCCTGCGCCGATCTGCTCATCGCGGCCTGGCGCAACGAAGCCCTGAGCGCGATGATCGAACCCTACCGCGAGGCTCCGCCCCTGACCCGCCTGGCACCCGCCAGCCAGTTGCTGGAGATTGCCCAGCAGGCCGCACCCGAGATGCAGACCGACTTCATCGCCTTCCCGGGTACCCGTTTCTCCAGCGAACACCATTACGCGGTGTTCATGAAAGGCGACACCCACCTCACCTCCCACCTGCTGACCCCGGTGCTGATCGACGCCAGCACCCTGCAGGTCACCGCGATCGCCGAACGCCCCTGGTACATGGACGTCATGGGCATGTCACAACCGCTGCATTTCGGTGACTACGGCGGCATGCCGATGAAAATCCTCTGGGCGGCACTCGATGTGCTGACCATCATCGTCCTCGGCAGCGGCCTGTACCTGTGGCTAGTGCGGCGCCGGGCCGCACGACCGCTGGCCGTGGCCCAGGAGAGCAGCCCATGAGACCGCGCCAGTCGAACTTCTGGAAAGTCTTCGCCACACCCACCGTGATTGCCCTGCTCAGTGCCGCAGGATTGTTCTCGGCGCTGTTGGGTGACGGCATCTGGGATGGCCTGAGCTGGATCGGCCTGGGCGTGCCGGCGGTACTTGGGGTACGGGGGTTGATGCAACGTCAGTGAACGCGGTGCCGTGGGAGCGAACCGGACGCTGCTCCCACATCAAACGCACTGACCTCTGCAACTCCCTCGCCAGCCACGCCGGAACTCACTAGGCTAAGCCTCTGCTCCCCGATGATCGCCGAGGAATGCCATGTCCGCCCCCAGCATGACCCTGTTCCACAACCCCGCCTCGCCCTTTGTGCGCAAAGTGATGGTGCTGCTGCATGAAACCGGTCAACTGAACCGCGTGGCGCTGCAACCTAGCCAACTGAGCCCGGTCAGCCCGGACACCGCGTTGAACCAGGACAACCCGTTGGGCAAGATCCCGGCCCTGCGCCTGGCCGACGGCACTGTGCTGTACGACAGCCGGGTGATCCTCGACTACCTCGACCAGCAGCACGTCGGCAACCCGCTGATCCCCCGCGAAGGCAGCGCCCGCTGGCGGCGCCTGACCCTCGCCGCGCTGGCTGACGGCATCATGGATGCCGCCGTGATGATCCGCTACGAACTGGCCCTGCGCGCCCCGGAAAAACACTGGGAACAATGGCTGGACGCCCAGCGTGAGAAAATCCGCCGGGCCCTGGCGGTGCTCGAAGCCGACAATATCGCCGAACTGACCTGCCACTTCGACGTCGCCGCCATCAGCGTCGCCTGCGCCCTGGGCTATCTGGACCTGCGCCACCCGGATCTGGAATGGCGTAACACCCAGCCGCAACTCGCCGCCTGGTATGCCGACGTCAGCCAACGGCCGTCGATGCTGGCGACGGTACCGCAGGTGTGAAACCGGCAAGGTCCAGAACCTAGCAGATCTGCTAGTAGGCAAGCCCTGAAAAAACTCCGATGCTGAAGGTCTGGCTTTTTGGACCTTGCACGGAGCCCAGTCGATGCCCTCCTCATCTCGCCTGACCGAGTTGTGCCGCTACCACTACGACCCGCTGGACCGCCAGGCCGGTTGCACCCTCACGCTAGTGCAGCCGGCCACCCTCCAGCGCTTTTACTGCAAAAGCCGCTTGGCCACAGAAATACAGGGCGCAGCATGGACCCGTGTGTTCCAGCACGACGATCAGCTGTTGGCGCAACAGCGGCACCAAAACGGCAAGGTCGATACCACACTCCTGGCGACTGATCAGCAGCGCTCAGTATTGAGTGTGCTCGACACAACCCGCCCCCATCCCCTCGCCTATAGCCCCTACGGCCACCGTCCGGCAGAAAACGGCCTGCTCAGCCTGCTCGGTTTCAACGGCGAACAGCCGGACCCGATCACCGGGTGCTATCACTTGGGCAATGGCTACCGTCAGTTCAATCCGGTGTTGATGCGGTTTAACAGCCCGGACAGTTGGAGTCCGTTTGGTGAGGGTGGGTTGAATGCCTATGCATATGTCGAAGGAGACCCGACTAACCGTAATGATCCAACAGGGCATATTCCAAAAATATTCAAACCATTTTTACGGGCAATTGGGGTAATCAAGAAACCGCCTCAGGCGGAAAGCCCAATAAAAATAGGCAAATGGGAACTCTTAACCGACGATCCAGAGAGAGTGGTTCTTGCCAATGCAAAACCAAAAAAACCAGAACCGCTGGAAAAGATGGGTTTAGAAAAAAATTACGTCATGACACAAAAAGAAGCCGATCAGTTTCACCAAGAACTTGAAAAGGCGTATCGCGACGGAAAAAGAGCTGATCAATTGATAGCCGCGCGCAGACAAGCACGCACTTCCAGCACAATTGACACGTCTACAACAACTGCGCCTGTTGCGACAATCATAGGAAACACTGGAGAAGACGCCGGCCGGTCGATACCCCCCTCTCCTGTGAAAAACATACGTGGCTCCTGAACACCCGACTCACACAGCGCTTTGGGGGAAACAGGCTGGCAATCTGCATCGCCAGCACTGCCCCCAACACCTGATCCTCCCTTAACCCCAACGACCTACTCACGCCCCACCTCCGCCTTGCTCACCTTACCCCGCCCCATCCCATACCAATCCAGCCTGCGCGTCAGCACCATAAACACCCCCAACAACCCAAACAGCAGCAACGAGCCCATCAACAACGCGTAATCCTCGGCACTCAACAGTCCATAAAGCAGCCCATACAACGCCGCCAACCCCGCCGAAAAACTCAAGCCATGCACCGCACTGCGCAATACGTGGCCGACATAAAAGCCGATCAGCAACACACAGGCACTGGCTGACAACAGATACGCCAGGGCAAAACCGATGTGTTCGGACAGCGACAACAGCAGCAAGTAGAAGAACGCCAGCGCCACGCCGACCAGGGCGTATTGCACCGGGTGCACGGCCAGGCTTTTCAGCACTTCGAAGAGGAAGAAGCCGGCAAAGGTCAGCACGATGAACAACAGTGCGTATTTGATCGCCCGCTCGCTCTTGAGGTACTGATCCACCGGGTCGATGAAGCTCACGCCGAAGCTGCGGCTTTTGAATTCGTCACAACTGCCACGGGCAACACAGGTGCTCAGCGCTTCTTCCAGGTTGGTGGAGAAGAACGAGGTCTGCCAGTTGGCCGTGAAGCCTTCAGCGCTGATCGCTCGTTGGGCCGGCAGGTAGTTGCCGATAAAGCTGGGGTGGGGCCAGTTGGCGGACATCGTCACGTTGCTGGTCCTGCCCACCGGGGTGATCTGCAGCTGGCCGGTGCCCTGTAAGCGCAGGTCGAAAGCGAAGCTCAGTTGATTGGTTTTGCCAACGTCCAGTGGTGCCAGCGTGACATGCACCCCCTCCCCCAGCCACTCCTCTTGGGTGCCCGGCATGAAGTCCAGGCGCTGGCCATCGAGTTCCAGTTGCAAGGCGTTTTCGATGCCGCGGATATCACTGATGCCCACGGCCAGATAGGGCGAATCAAACGTGTAGTCGGCAAAATCTTCCTCGATCCCCAGGCGCTCCGGGATCGAAAAGTGCCCGCTGATGCGGTTATCCGCATGGAACAACCGCGCCTGGTAAATACCACGGGCACGCAGCTCGGTCTGCACCTGCCCCTCAAGTTCGAAACGCTCCGGCAGGAAATACAGGCGCCCGCGCTCCAGGCTGGTCTCCTGATAACGCGCATTGGTTTTCTCGTTGCGTTTCCAGGTACGCACCACCTTGCGGTACGGCACCACCATCAGCGGCCCGCTCAACTGCTGGCTGTAGCTGGAGCTACGGGCGATATCTTCAAGAACACCGTCGCGCAGTTGCTGGCGGTCATAAATCATGCCGCTGATCATCAATAACGGAATCAGCAACAACAGAATCAATAGGGCAATCGCCCCGAGTTTCAAGGCCAGGCTGCGGTTCATGGGGTCTCTCCCTGTTCGAATGAGGGAGAGTCTGCAAGACCCGTGTGTGGGTTTTATGGGGGGAATATGCAGAGTGTGTGGAGAACCCGGAGGGTCCCATCACACCTAATCCGAGTGGGAGCGAGCCTGCTCGCGATCAGCCCCGACGCGGCCCTAAGGCAGACGCAACGTGACTTCAACACCGCCCTCGACATTCCCGACCGCCAGCAGACCACCATGCAACTTCACCACCTCTTCAACAAAATTCAGCCCCAGCCCGGTGCTTTTACGTCCGCTGTCGGGCCGTGGCAGCGAGTAGAAACGCTCGCTCAGGCGCCCCAGGGCGTAGTCGGGGATCGGGTCGGCCTGGTTGAACAGACTGAACTCGATCTGCTCGCCCTGCCGTTGTGCGCTAAAACGCAAGAGACCGTGGGACGGGGTGAAATCCAGGGCGTTCTCCAGCAGGTTGGCCAACGCCTGGCGCAACAGAAAGGCTTCGCCTGACAGCGCCAGGTCAGCGGCGATGTGTTTTTCAATCCGCAGCTGTTTGCGTTCAATACGCGCCTGCTGGGTATCGAGCAACTCATCGACCAAGGCCGCCAACGGTACCTGCACTCGTTCCTCGAGGGTTTGCCGTTGCTCGACCTGGGCCAGGTTCAACAGTCGCTCGATCAACTGCTGCATCCGCGCGCTTTCGCTGTCGATGTTGCTGACAAAACGCCGTTGCTGCGCCGCCGGCATCTCACCCTGCAGTAACTCGGCGGCGCCGCGAATCGCCGCCAGCGGGCTTTTCAATTCGTGAGTCAGGGTATGCACATAACGCTCGACGTAGGCCTTGCCCTCCAGTTGCGTGCGCATGTGCTCCACGGCCGTGGCCAACTGCTCCAGTTCGCCACCCCGATAGTGCGGCAACTGGGCACGCCGGCCTTCGCTGATGGCCTGGGCGTAGCCGGTCAAGCGCCGCAACGCCCTGCTCAACCACCACGACAGCGCCGCGCCGAACAGCAAGCCCAAGCCGATCAGCCCGGCGCCGTACCACAACAATCGCCGCTCAGTGCGGTCGACATAGGGCTGCAAGGAGCTGTTGGGCTTGGCCACCGTGACCACGCCGATGATCTGCCCGTTGTCGCGAATCGGTGCGCCGATGTGCATCACCGAAGAACTGGCGTCGTCGGGATCGCTGCGCGTCGAACGCGCGCCGTATTCACCGCGCAGGGTCAGGTACACATCGTTCCAGCGCGAGTAATCCTGGCCTACTGCAAGCGCGCTGGAGTCCAGCAGCACAATGCCCTTGGCGTTTGTGACGTAGATGCGGTGATTGACCTGGTTCTTCGGCAAGCCCCAGATACTCGCCGCCGGTTGCCGCTCACCGTAGGCCTTGAGCAGCTCAGGCCATCGACTCTGATTGAGGGTGCCGGCCTTGAAGTCGTCGCGTAGGATCTCGGCCATCAGGTTGGCAGTGTCCACCAGGGTTTCTTCGGTGGACTGACGCACGCCGGGGCGGATTTCTTCCATCACCGTGTTGAGCACAAAGTAACCGGTCAGGCCGATGAACAGCACATAGACCAGGAAGATCCGGATGCCCAATGGCATCAGCTGTGCCCTGGGCTGTAACTGTAACCGAGGCCACGGTGGGTCTGGATCGGCTCGGCATTGGCCGCCACCAGGCGCAGCTTGGCGCGCACGCTTTTGACGTGGCTGTCGATACTGCGCTCGTACCCGGCATCGGCGGCCACCCCCAGCGCATCGAGCAACTGCTCACGACTGAACACCCGTTCGGGTTGTTCCAGCAAACACTGGAGCAAGCGGAACTCATGCCGGGTCAGGCTCAACGGCTGACCACGATAGCTGATCACCACCCGCTCGCTGTCTACCTGAAACAACGCACTGGTGGACTCGATCCCCGGACGCGGCGCCATGCGCTTGAGAATCGCCCGCACCCGCGCCGCCACTTCCCGTGGGCTGAACGGCTTGACCACGTAATCGTCAGCACCGATCTCCAGGCCCACCACCCGGTCGATCTCACCGTCGCGGGCACTGAGGAACATCACCGGCACTTCGCTGAACCGGCGCAACTGCTTGCAGGTTTCAAAACCGCTGATGTCCGGCAGGCCGATGTCAAGAATGATCAGGTCGGCCGGCGTCGCTTTCTGATGCTCCAGCGCCGCCACGCCCAGGCTCACCCAGCTGGTGATGAAACCCTCGCCTTGCAAGGCAAAAATCAACGTATCGGCAATCGCCGCTTCGTCTTCGACAATCAGGATATGGGGCATGGCATACGAGCCCGGCAATTAAGTGGGCGAACGGTGCCTCATGGTGGAATCGACGTCAATCTGGCAAGTGCCAATCAGCGGCAAGATCTGTAGTACCTAGCAGTTCTGCTAGTAGGCAATGACTGAAAAAAGCCGGATGCTGATAATCCTGTTGTTCGGAACTTGCACGGAGATCAGCCAATGCCAGTTTCCCGCCACGACACCGTACTGAGTCGGTATCGCTATGACCCGCTGGACCGTCAGACCGATTGCACCCTACTCGCACTGCCCACCATTCAGCGCTTCTACTGCACAAGCCGGTTGGCGACCGAGATCCAGGGCGCGCTACGAACCAGCGTTTTCCAGCATGACGACCAGTTGCTGGCGCAGCAGCGCCAGCAGGACGGTAGTGTCGAAACCACCTTGTTGGCGACGGATCAGCAGCGATCGGTGTTGGGTACACGCGGGCTGAGCGGATCTCATTTTCTTGCCTACAGCCCTTATGGTCATCGCCCAGCGGAAAACGGCTTGCTCAGCCTGCTCGGGTTCAATGGCGAACGGCCGGACCCGCTGACCGGGCACTATCATTTGGGTAATGGCTATCGACAGTTCAATCCGGTGTTGATGCGGTTTAACAGTCCGGACAGTTGGAGTCCGTTTGGAGATGGGGGATTGAATGCGTATACGTATTGCGGTGGTGATCCACGAAATGGAGCGGACCCGTCCGGCCATTTTAAGGTTCAGAGCTTACTTAAAGTCATGAGAAAAACAGCTAAGACACACCATTCAGGACCGACTTTGATATCACAAACAACCGAGGACGCTATCAAAGATACAGTTAAAACATTAGGCGGAAAAAACAATATCACGAAGTCAGCTAAAGAAGCAGGCATGAAACCGAAAAGATATTTACTTGAAAAAGTCGTTGAAGGAAGAGTAACTAAAACTGAAAAAATCTTATCAAAGAATGAACCGAGCGCTCCGCGAAGCAAAGAAGAGATAGAAAATATAATTAAACAACTAGAGGACACCGACGACATCTATCAGAATATTCTAGTAGGAACAAGAAGTGGCAAACTAAGGCCAGAAGATTTGAAGCTCACACGCTATAAAAATCATGTAAATCTAAGCGCTATGATGGAGGATTTGCAAAGAATCCGTAATTCAGTATTGGAGCACCATGCAAGCCCTATTTCTGGGACATGACAGAAAACCCCCACAAAATTGCGCATCCAGTATTTACACAGACAAGATAACTAATACGCGAGGCCCGAAAGCAGTGATCAAACAGACCTCGCGTAAAATCGGTGAACGCTCAGCAGTCAGTAAACAAGCAACCTGACGGGCCCTTTATATCTGCAGATATCCGTGAAATCCCACACCAGAAGCTCCAGCCAAATCAACACTCCGGCTTATCCGCCGTAAACCGCCGAGCCGGATTCACCGCCGCGCCAAACTCGCGCAACGCCTTGGCCCCGATCAGCAACGGGTAGTTGAAGCTGCTGCGGTCCGTCAGGTTGACCTCGACCGTGCGCTTGACGTTGCCCAGGCACAACTCCAGATCAACCACCGGACGCTTGGTCGGCGCGACCACCTCCTGGTCATCCTCGTCTTCTTCGGCGCGGGTCTTGATCTTGCTGATCCGCGCCACCTTGTGCTCGTAGACCTTGTTGCTGGCGTCCTTGGTCGCCAGGCGGAAACGTACCCACTCCTCGCCATCGCGGGTGAAGGTCTCGATATCCTTGGCCGACAGTGAGGCCGTCAGCGCGCCAGTGTCCATCTTGGCCTTGAGCACTTCACCGCCGATTTCCGGCAGCTGGATGTACTCGTAACGGCCATACAGGGTCGGCTCGGCGGCCATGACCGGCAAGGCCAGGAGGGATAACAGTGCGAGGATGGATTTCACGTAAAGGGGTTCCTTAAGGAGTCGGCATCGGAGCTTTAGACTGTCAGTCGGCCATTCGTTCGCTCTTCAGACCGTTTTCGCGGGCAAGCCCGCTCCCACAGGCACCGAACCTTGTGGGAGCGGGCGCCCGCTTGCGGCTTGCCCGCGAAGGGGCCAACGAGAACACCACGAAAACCAGATCATCTGGCGCAGCATACCCGCGCAAAGGTGAAACATTCGTCAGCCCGCCGATTTGGCCTGAGCCTCGAAGCTGCTTATCATGGCCCGCCCAAAGGCTTTCAAGAGTTACTTATGCGCCGCCTGCTCACCGGCTGTTTCGTCACCCTGCTGCTGTTACTCAACACCCTGGTCCTGATCGGCCCCCTGCTGGTGTTCGCCCTGCTCAAACTGCTCCTGTCGGGGCGTAATCGCGACTATGCCAGCGCTGCAGTGATGTGGATCGCCGAGACCTGGGCGCAAATCGACAAGCTGATTTTTGCCCTGTGCATTCCCACCCAATGGGACATTCGCGGGGGCGAAGGCCTGCGGGTCGACACCTCCTACCTGGTGGTCAGCAACCACCAGTCCTGGGTCGATATCCCGGCGCTGATCCAGACCCTCAACCGGCGCACGCCATTCTTCAAGTTCTTCCTGAAAAAGCAACTGATCTGGGTGCCGTTCCTGGGCCTGGCCTGGTGGGCCCTGGATTACCCGTTCATGAAGCGCTACAGCAAGACCTTCCTGGCCAGACACCCGGAGCTGCGTGGCCAGGACCTGGCGATTACAAAGGCCGCGTGCGAGCTGTTCAAGCGCCAACCAGTGACCGTGGTCAACTACCTGGAAGGCACGCGTTTCACCCAGGCCAAACGTGGCGCCCAGCAGTCCCCCTTCAAGCACCTGCTCAAACCCAAGGCCGGTGGTGTGGCGTTTGTATTGGCCGCCATGGGCGAACAGCTGGACGCCATCCTCGACGTGACCGTGGTCTATCCACAGACGAAGATTCCGGGGTTCTGGGATTTGATCAGCGGTGCGGTGCCACGGGTGATCATCGACATCCAGACCCGCGAGCTGGATCCGGCGTTGTGGCAGGGCGATTACGAAAACGATCCGCTGTTTCGCCAAAGCGTCCAGAACTGGGTCAACCAGCTCTGGATCGACAAAGATGCACGCATCGACGCCTTGCGCGCCGGACGTGAGTGAGGCGCGGTCAGACGCCCCAGATGCTGCCCAGGCTCTTGAGCAGGGTGCCGCCAACGCCTTGCTGGCCCAGGTACTGCAGCAGGATCGGGGCAAACTGGCCGACCATGCCACTGTCCATGCCCAACGCACTGAACGCGGTGTTCAGGTCGTTGCTGTCCTTGACGTTACCCAGGGCATTTTCCAAGCCCGCGGCCTTGCCGGACGAACCCAGCATGCCCGCCAGGGCGCCCAGGTTACCGCTGCCACCGGAAAGCTTGTCGATGCCCGGCACGCTCTTGGCCAGTTCCGAATAGTCGCTGGCGCTCAGCTGGTTCTTGGCCAGGCCCAGCATCGCGCTGGTGCCGCCAATCGCTTGTTCCGGTTTAACGTCCAGGGCGCTCAGCGCGCTCAACAGACCTGCGGTCTGCGAGGTCGGTGCTGCGGCTGCGGCCTTGTCGCCACCCTGCATGCCGGACACCGCACCGGCCACGTCGTTCAGGCTGAAACCGGCGAAGACCGGGCTGGCGACCAATGTCATGAGCGAAGCCAAAGCAAATCCGCGTGAAATCTTCATCGAAAAACTCCTGAACCATCAAAAATGCCCTCAAACGGGCGCAAAGCTGGCATTTTGACTGAAAACCACCGGCGATTGTTCCGCGACTGTCTTTCCTTTCATCTCATGGACTGCGCAGCGCTTTTTTCCCCAATAGATAGGAGCGCCGCTCGTGGCACTCTACGTCCTTCCCAGACGCCGACCCTAGCAGTTCTGCTAGTAGGCAATCCCGTCCGACTAGGCCACAGTAAAACCCTGTATTGCGCACCTTTCAGGGAGCCTCACCCATGCAGCCTCACCGCCAAACCCTGCTCTGTCGCTACCGCTACGACCCACTGGATCGCCTGGCCGATTGCACCCCAACGGCACAGGCCAGCAGCCAACGCTTCTACCTCAAGGACCGCTTGGCCACCGAGATCCAAGG